>Ga0209491_10005503_pt1 | contig 18465 bp, 21 predicted proteins | sample BON02_FD_187213 | JGI IMG/M metagenome (GOLD analysis project Ga0209491, IMG submission 187213) | Freshwater microbial communities from Lake Bonney liftoff mats and glacier meltwater in Antarctica - BON-02 (SPAdes) (version 2) | ecosystem: Environmental > Aquatic > Freshwater > Ice > Glacier...
ACGACACCAAGCAAAGGTGTCAGGAAGGAAAACGCGCCCAGCCGTGATGCCATGTAATGGCGCAGCAGCGAGAACCACAGCAGGAAGCTGGCAAAGGACACCACCAGCACCTGGAACACCAGGCTGGCCCAGACCAGTGGTGTCGGATTGAAGTGCGCCTGACCTGTCGCCAGTGCCACGCCGGTCAACAACACGAACGCGCAGACCAACTGGTAAAGCAAAGTCTGTGTCGCGGGCGCGGTCGACAACCGGGAGCAGCGCACAACCACCGTTGTCGCCCCCCACACCAAGCCACCCATCAGGCCCAGGAAGTCGCCAATGGCCGCCCATCAGGCCCAGGAAGTCGCCAATGAGCATATCGGACGAGAAGGCCGTACCGGCAGTGTCGCGCCCTAGAAAGGCGAAGGCGATACCACCGAATGCCAGCGTTATGCCCAGCCACTGCGACGGTGCCAGTCGCTCCGCCGGCAGGCGCAGGTGTAGCCCCAGCGCTGCGAAGAGCGGTGCGGTATAGAGAAACACCACCATGTGCGCTGCACTGGTATGGCGCAGACCCTCACCGACCAGCAGGAACTCCAAGCCGAACATAAGACCGACGAGCAGGCCGGCAGGCAGCGTCCCGTCACGCACCGTGATGGACTCGCCCCGCCAGGCCATCAACAACACGACCAGCACCGCGGCGCCACCCGAACGCAGGCCGAGCTGGAATATGGGGGTGAAATCCACTGACGTTGCCTTGAGCACGATCTGTTGCAAAGCCCAGATCAGGCACAACAGCAGCATGCAGATGACCGCTTTCTGGTCGAGGGCCTTGCGCATGGAAACTACTTTCTGTCGAAATGGTTGAATGTCTCAAGCGAATATGGCTTTGCCACTGTGCTTGACCCTCGGGCGGCAATAGCGCCATCATTTTCCGGGAGGCTCAGTTCGATTGTGATTCTGTCGATCTCGATTGATATAGTTCGAATCGGACATTTCCTCCATACCATCCGCCATTCTCGTTGCCATGCCCATCCTGCGACCCAAACTCGAGATCGCCATGTCCAGCCCGGAGTTGCCGGCGCCGATCATGTTTCGCAGCGCCCATGTGCCAGCACTGGGGCTGTATCCCCAACACCACCACGCGTGGGGCGAGTTTGTCTATGCATTCAGCGGCGTGATGGAGGTCAAGCTGGCACAGCAACACCTGCTGGCGCCACCGCAATACGGCATCTGGCTGCCACCGGACGTGGAGCACATCGGCATGAACCGGCTGGAGGCCCACTATTGTTCGTTGTATGTGGCTCGCGACGGCTGCGGCGCATTGCCGGCCACAGCCTGTGCGTTGACCGTCAGTCCCCTGGTACGCGCCATGCTGAATCACCTGCGCCAGCAGGCACCCATGCCAGTCGACACACCGCAAAATACACGGCTGATGCAGGTGCTGGTCGACCAACTGGCCCAGGCCGGATGCGCCAACAGCTACCTGCCGCACTCGGACGATCCACTGCTGGCGCCGGTATTGCAGGCGCTGCATGACGATCCAGGCGACAACCGTGGCGTGGCTGATTTCGCGCGGGGCTATCACACCACTGAACGCACCCTGGTGCGGCGCTGCCAGCGTGAGCTGGGCCTGTCGCTGACGGAGTGGCGCCAACGGCTGCGTGTCGTCAAGGCCCTGCCCCGGCTGGAGGCCGGCGACAAGGTGGAGTCGATCGCGCTGGACCTGGGTTATGGCAGCGCGTCGGCCTTCATCGCGATGTTTCGCCGGCTGATGGAGGTGACGCCGGATGAATACCGCCGGACGGTCGTCGCCTCCCCTGCCGCTTCGCGGGATTGACCTCCCGTGCCTACGTCATTGCATGCGCTGGATGTCGCTATAGGTACCGCGGGTTCTCAGCGTCAGCTTCACGTCGGCTGCGCCACGATTGCGCCAATACCAGCCGTGGTTACCGGTAAACGCCGCTTGCAACTCCCCTTCGTCCGCCGCGATGCCGCGGCCCTTGACGTAACTGAGGGATCGACCACCTTCGTCGCCGTGGGTGTCGTAGTTCACGACGCCCCCTTCAATGGTCCACCAATAGAAGGCTTTCTCGTCCGCCCGCATGCGCATTTTGACTTCGGTTCCCTCACCCGGGGCCAATGTGAAGCTGAATTCATCACGCCACTTGATGGCCTCGGCAATGGTCGCTGTTGCTGGCGAAGCGGTGTTCGCGTCACGCATGGCGGCCGACACGCTCGCAGCTTGTGCAACCGCCTGCGACACCGCGGCCACAGGAGTGGAAACGGTAGTCGCGGTGGTTGCGGTGGTTGCGGCAGCTTTCAAGTCGGCGGCAGCCTCGGCCTCAAGGCGCACTTTAATATCGCCCATTTCGGTCAGCTGGAGTACACGCCCGACACCCGTTGGGTCAATTCCATACTCTGCTGGAAGGACTACAAGGATCAGCAAGAGCGCAGCCGAAACGGCCGCGATCAACGTGGAGCGCAGGAGCCTTGCGGAAGAAGGCAAGTCAGCGCGCAAAGAGGTATCGTTGTTGTACATGGTGCAGTATTTGAGTAAATTGAATCAGGCCACGAAATACCCGGTCAGCTGCATGCCGACCAGCACAAAGCCCGCGCTCATCATTGCGACGTTGGCGCTGTAGGCATGGCGAAGGAAACTCGACGTGCGCCGCCAGTAGCTCATTCCGATCAAGATGACCGCAAGTGCCAGCAATTGCCCGATCTCGACACCAACATTGAAGGCGAGCAAGTTGGGCACCAGGCCGTCAGGAGATATCTGGTACTCCAGAATCTTGGTTGACAAGCCGAATCCGTGGAACAGGCCAAATATCAGAGTCGCGATTTTGGTGTTGGGCTGAAAGCCAAACCAGCGCTGATACGCACCGAGATTGTCCAGTGCCTTGTAGACCACGGACAGTCCGATCACCGCATCGATCAGATAACTGTTGACCCCGACATTGAAGTAAACGCCCAGGATCATCGTGGTCGAGTGACCCAGTGCGAACAGGCTCACGTACAGGCCGATGTGCGACAACCGGTAGAGGAAGAAGATCACGCCGAACAAGAACAGGATGTGGTCGTATCCGGTCATCATGTGTTTGGCGCCCAGGTACATGAAAGGCAGCAGATGGACCCCTGCGATCTCTTGTATGTAACCCTTGTCGCCCAGGGTCACGGCATGGGCGAACGCATCGGTGGCGCCGGACAGTATGGCAAACAGAACGAAAACCGACGACCAGAAGACATGGCGCCAACGGGACCATGGGCTGGCCAGCAGCCAGGAGGGAAAAAGGCTGAGCATGAAAACTCCAAAAACGAAGAAAAGGAAGCGCGGCACAGGGCCGCGCGAAGCGGAGGCAAGCCTCTCACACTCTCAAGCCATCGGCGGCCGCTCAAGCCGGCATGCAACCAGCCCCTTCATTCTTGATGGAGAAAAAATGTGCCAACCGGGCGGCGACGGCGCCAGCCACCCCGGTGCGCAGGATGGCATTTGGCCGTTGTCGTGCGAATGGTCGGCAGAGTGATGCGCGTGCAAAATAATTGATTCCGCCGCTGCGCCCTCGCCGTCCGCATGGTGTGCATGCCCGTGGTCTCCTACCAATGCGTCGCCTTGCTGCGCAGAGGCCAGTGCTGCAAGTCCGTGCGAGTTCACCAATCCGAGCGACGAGGCGAACATGCCTGCCAGCACCACGGCCAGTATCCAGATGCGCAAATCTAGCACCAGCCATGGTCGACAACAGGAACGAAAAAGCGGAAACAACATGTGCAGGTATGGACTCGGATAGCGATTCCGGACGTATTATAGTAACCTGGGGGGGAGGATAAAAACCACCATGACCAACGTCCAGACACACGCATCCCATCCGGCAATAGTCAAACGCCTGCGAAGAGCCAGCGGCCATCTGAGCAGCGTTATTGCCATGATCGAACAGGAGCAACCTTGCCTGAACATCGCGCAGCAGTTGCTGGCAGTCGAGAAGGCCATTGCGCAAGCAAAGAAGGCCTTGATCCAGGACCATATCGACCACTGTCTGGACCACATGGTCGAAGGGTCGGGCCGCACCAAGGGCCAATCGCTGGACGAGTTCAAACTGATCACGCGGTATCTCTGAAAACCGGACGCATCGCCCATGATCGATCTGCTGCGCAAGCGGACTTACCGCCATCTGTTCACCGCGCAACTGGTCGCGCTGATCGGCACCGGATTAGCGACTGTCGCATTGGGCCTTCTGGCCTACGACCTCGCGGGCGCCGATGCGGGTATGGTGCTCGGCACGGCGCTGGCCATCAAGATGGTGGCCTACGTCGGTGTGGCTCCCGTGGCTGCGGCGCTGGCACAGGGCCTGCCCCGAAGGGCTTTGCTGGTAAGCCTTGATCTGGTGCGCGCCGCCGTGGCCCTGGCGCTGCCATTTGTGTCGCAGGTCTGGCATGTCTACGTACTGATCTTCGTGCTGCAGGCGGCATCCGCGGCGTTCACGCCGACTTTCCAGGCGACGATCCCCGACGTGTTGCCCGACGAGAAGGACTACACCAAAGCCCTGTCCTTGTCGCGGCTGGCTTACGACATGGAAAACCTGATCAGTCCAATGCTGGCGGCGGCATTGCTGACCGTGATCAGCTTCCATGACCTCTTCGCTGGCACTGTCGTCGGATTCCTTGCGTCTGCATTCTTGGTGGTCAGTGTGGCATTGCCGGCCAGTGCGCCGCAGCCGCGCCGTGGTGTCTACGAGCGCACGGTACGTGGTATGCGGATCTACCTGGCCACGCCCCGATTGCGCGGTCTGTTGGCTGTCAACGCGGCGGTGGCTGCAGCGGGAGCCATGGTGTTTGTCAACACCGTCGTGATGGTGCAAGCGGGCTTCGGTCTGACACAAAGCGCCGTTGCCGTGGCACTGGCGGCATTTGGCGCAGGCTCCATGGCCGCGGCACTGGCACTGCCACGCATGCTTGAACAGTGGCAGGACCGCACGGTGATGCTGGCGGGCATTGCCGTGCTGGTGATGATGCTGTTGCTTGGCGCAGTTGGTCTGGACTACCGTGGCCTGCTCGGTTTATGGTTCGTGGCAGGCTTGGCATACGCCACGGCCCAGATATCATCCGGACGATTGCTGCGGCGATCGGCACATCCGGCTGATCGCCCAGCGCTTTTTGCGGCGCAGTTCGCGTTGTCACATGCTTGCTGGCTGGCCTTTTATCCACTGGCAGGGTGGATGGGCGCACGTTTTGGAATGCCCGCCACGTTTGTGGTCCTGGCTCTGGCCGCGATGGCCGCGACTGCGCTGGCTATTGTCGTCTGGCCTGTACATGACCCCGAGGTCATCGAGCATAAACACACGGCATCAGAAATTGCACATGCCCATGGTCCCGAGGGGGTCTCCACCGGTCATGGCATCCGGCACGCGCATGCATTCCGGATCGACGATCAGCACAGGCAGTGGCCCCATGTGGCTCCTTGAGCAGCAACAGACACGGCAAAGCCGATGTGTCGCGTTCGCGGCAATGTCCATCCGGACCATCCGCTCACTTGTTAGTACTCAGCCCATGCAGGACGTTAATCGATGCGCCCCTGGCGCGTGCGCCACCATCGCGGCAACAACCAGAGGTAGGCCACAGTTAGAGCGATGTAGTTCACTGTCATGAATGGCGTCGTATTCCAGGCTGCACCATCAAAACCTTCGCGGGTTAACGGCCACAATACCGGCGACGGGTAATAGTCGGCCGAGTGTGTGAACACGTCGATGACGATGTGCGACCACCAGCCCAGCAGCGGAATCCACAAGGCCTGCCGCCACCACCAGACAAGCAACGTGACCGCACCAGCCACGATTGCGCTGTGCGGGATGCAGTGCAGGTTGTGGGACAGCCACTCGACCGCGGCTGGCAATACCGGCCCCTGACCAGGCACAGCAATAGCGTAACCCTTCACCGCCGCTGCTGTTCCGGACCCAAATGCCGACCAGCCCGCTATTGGCAGCAAGTGCGGAACGTCCGGCAGCACCGCAAGCCCGACAGTTGCTGCCGCGGTACGTGTCGAAATGGACCAGCGGCGCTGTGCCAGCATGACGCCGGCGCCAGCCCACAAAGCGTGCGCAAAAATATCCATCGGTCGCTTTCTTCTAGGGTTCCGCTGCCAGGGAATCACCGCGCCCGAGCGACGCGAGAAACTGATCGGCGCTCTGGTAACCGATCACCTGAAATGCGATTTCGGTGCCTTTGCTATCGAAGAACACGATGCCCGGAGGCCCGAACAGTTTGAATCGACGCAACAAAGCCTGGTCGTCGGCGTTGTTGGCGGTCACGTCGGCGCGCAGCAACAGTGTGTTCTTCAAGCGTGCATGGACCCGTTCATCAGAGAACGTGAACTGCTCCATCTCCTTGCACGACACGCACCACTCGGCCCAGAAATCGAGCATCACGGGCCGACCCCGCGCGCCAAGCAATCTGGCATCGAGGTCCGCGACGCTGCGCACGGGCTGGAACGGCAGCTCGCGCATCTGGCTTGTTGTGGTCGCACCCCGCAAGCCGGCCAGCGGCTGCAGCAACTCACGGTGACCCGAAAGCGCGCCCACCAGCAAAGCCGCCCCGACCAGGAGGAGCAACACGCCAACCCCCTTGAATAAGCGCCGATGCCCACGTGCATCCGCCGGCAACGGGTCCAGTGCATGCAGGTAGATTGCCGGCACGATGAGAAGTGCAGCCCACAACAACTGTTGCGCTACGACCGGGATGACCGGAGTCAGCATGTACAGGGCCACGCCGAGCATGACAACACCAAACACCCGCTGCACGGCAATGGTCCAGGGGCCGGATTTCGGCAGCAAAGAACCCGCGCTGGCGCCGATCACGAGCAGGGGTACACCCATACCAATGGCCATCGAAAACAGTGCGGCGCCACCCAGCAGCACATCGTGGGTCTGTCCGATATAGAGCAAGGCACCCGCAAGCGGTGCAGCCACGCAGGGGCCAACAATGATGGCGGACAGAACCCCCATCAGAAACACCCCAAGCGCGCGGCCACCCCGCATTCGGCCACTTATCGCATTCAACCGGTTCTGCAGCACCGCAGGCAATTGCAGTTCATAAAATCCGAACATGGACAACGCCAGCAACACGAAGATCAGCGCAAAACTGCCCAGCACCCACGGATTCTGAAGATAAGCTGACAGCAGTGTGCCGGCCAGGCCGGCGGCCACGCCCGCCAGTGCGTAGGTAATGGCCATGCCAAGCACATAGATGGCCGACAAGCCCAAAGCGTGGCGTCTGGTCAGAGGCGCCCCGCGCCCGACAATGATGCCGGACAAAATCGGAATCATGGGTAGCATGCACGGGGTGAACGCCAGTAGCAGGCCGAAGCCGAAAAACGCCGCCACCAGTACCCAGCGATTGCCTTGGGCAAATAGCTGACCTACAACGTCCGGATCCGAAGAATCCAGTATTGCGGGTTTTACAGCGGCGGCGCCCGGCCCGGTTGCGATACGCGGCGGCGTGTTTGCAGTCGGCTCGTTGGCCGTGCTGGCGGCGGCGAACCCCGACAAGGCGACCGTCACAATTTTCTCGACCGGCGGGTAACACACCCCCAGCGGCTCGTTGCAACCCTGGTAACTCGCGAGCAGCTGTATCTCTGGCGGTTTTTCTCCGTCGTGCCGCAATGCGATCACAGCCTCGACAGGATGAAAGTACACCTGCACGGTGCCGAAGGTGGGATCGGCCTTGGGCTTCCCCTGCGGTAGCGCCACGCTGGCCACAGTGACACCCGCGGGCCCCACGACGCTGAAGCTGATCCTGTCGCGATAAAGATAGTAGTCTGGCGTTGGCGTCAACGTGGCAATCAAGGTGTTGGCGTTGCGCGCGCTAACCCCGATCTCGAACGCCTGCTCGGGTGGCAGTAGTTCTTGCGATGCCGTACGAATGCCCAGAAAACCCCGAAGTGCGTCCAACGGTCCTGATGCCGCCGCAGTGGATTGAAGGGGTGTTGTGCCATCGACCCCAGGAATCTGGGCCCAGGCATTGACCGACAGACCTGGGACCAATGCGATCCAGAGCACTGATATGCGCACGAGTGTTGCAATAGTGAATTTCACGGCAATTTCACTTTCGTTTCATGGCGACCACTCCTTGACGCTCAAGACCCGAAGCCGCCACCCATCATTGAGCCGTGCATCACCGCCATGCCGGCTATCGCGAGCAAGGCGATGGCTCCGATGACCGCCAGAACGATGACGACAATGCGAAGCGTCAAATGGGTGGTGGATTCACTCATGACCTGCTCCATTCTGGGCAATTGGTTTCCAGGTGCCTCCCTCATCGTGGCTGAGGAACACGCTGCGTTTGAAACTGGCAATGGCGATCTCGGCCGGCCGTACCGGGTTCTGGGCGATGTAGGCTACAGCGTCCTCGCTCATCGCGGGAATCGGAATGTCCTGTGCGGATGCGCCGGGCGCCATGCCGATGCGACCCAGCGCAGCCTTCCCGGTGTATGAGCTGAACAGCATGTGGCGGCCATCGAGTTCGAATCCGATGCCGAGAACCTGCCGGCCAGCCACGTGCAGGCTGAATGTTTCACCGGCATCGCGCGACAGGTACAAGCCACTGTCTGTGCCGGCCGCCACGATACGCGCGTCCGCGGGATGCACCGCCAGACTCTTGATCTGGCCGGTCAGCCCATTTGCGGCGGCGCGGGTCCATTTCAACCCGTCGTTTTCGGTGTGATAAAGGCCAGGATGGTTCATCCGCGAGTTCATACCGTGATTGGTCACGTAGACGGCATTGGTGCCATAACTCGTGGCCAGCAGGTGAAAGTCGGACTCACCTTCAAGCCCGAGCTTGCGCCAGGTCTTGCCGCCGTCCTGGCTCTTGATCAACCCAAACGGGTTCACCAAGCCTGATCCGGGCGCCGGGTGTCCGCTGCTGTACAGGGCATCGCGCGTGGCCGAGAAGCCCATGTAGTCGTGCGCAGGACCATCCGCCTTGGACCAGCGGCCCTTGCCATCAAGCTCATAAATAGCCAGGCCATGGTGACTGGGAATCATCAGCTGTTTGCCGTCGGCGCTGTAGGAAAGACCGTGAATATGGGTCAGGGCCACGGGTTCGGCTGCGCCTGCGGGCGCGTTCGCCATGCCGACACCCAGCGTCAGGGCCAGTATCAGCGCGAAGAGGTTTCGTTTTCTTGATTGCATAAATACTCCTTGCATGAGATCCAGTCGATTTCGATCGTCGTTTCAGCCTTCTCGCATCGCTGCCGCTGGCGCCTCAACCCCCAGCGCTGCGGAAGCAGGCTCGGCAGATTGGGGCGCCATACCGGCATTGTTGCCGCGCATCATCCACATCATGCCAAGCATCATCACCGGGCAAATGAGGGCCAGCAAGATGGGTGTGAACGCGATCACGAATTCGCGCGCGCCGGGTAAGGCGACATAGGCAATGATCGCCATCACGACCACGGCGGCGATGGCTTTGGCCATGGTTTTCATATTGCAAAGCATGTGATTACTCCTGAGATTCAGAACAATTTGGGAACAATGAGGTTCTGTCCGGACGTCGGACAGATGAAGACGGTTGAGCACATTCGGGTCCGAATCTGCCTCGTCACGCTACTGGGGCCAGTCTGCCGTATCGGCAGTCAGCATCAGACGAATCGCAGGATCAAAGTCGAAAGCAGCAGTGGAGGATCGCGTGGGGCGGATCCGTCTGCACCGTCACGCCCATCTCGGTCGGTCGATCAATACCGCTGACCGCGGCGGGGTGTGCGGCTTCGAGTGGATATGCGGCGTACATCATGGCCAAGGGCACGCCAGGGGCGGACTTGGTGTCAGTATTCTGCTGCCCGGACTGGCAATGCGCCACGCACAATCCGGGTTGTGCCGCGTCTGGCATTACTCCGTCGAACGCCTCGCCAGTAGCGGATGCTGTTACCGACGCGTTTGGCGCGCCCAACGTCGACGGCGCGCCATAAGGCTGCTGCGCCGTTGGTGTGAGCGTAGGGCACGCATAGGCAGCCACAGCCATTTGCGCAAACAAAAGCGTGCCCAGCAAAAGCCGGGCAATCCATCGACGCAATCTGTGGGACATCAACATAGCGTTCAGACGCGACGGGGGCGACAAAAGTTCCCCTTGGCGACCCGGAAACAAAACGGCACTGCAATCAAAGCGCAGCGATAACGCCGGGCATACGCTGCCGATGGACCCTGACAATCGCGCTCACGAGCAACTGGGCCTCGCTTTTCGCGACATTCAATTGTCAACTGATTTCGCGCGCGCCTTGAGACGCTTTAAACCTTGCCACGATGGCAATGTCAAGCCTTGAATCCAAAGAGCCGCTAAGCGTAGCGTGCCCGCTGTGTTGGTCCCATCAGGCCGCACGCCGACCGCCTGGTGCCATGTCCGGCGGCATGGGGCAATCCAGAACACTGGCGAATGCACGCAGCAACTCCACTTCTGCCGGGGTGGCTCGCTCATCGCGCCAAATGCTGATGACACAGGCTGTCAACAAGCGCGATTTGGCCGCGGGCGCCAATCGATCCAGTTTGCCAAGCGCCTGATCCAGGTCTGCAATCCTGATCTGGTCCCTGGCCAGAAGCGTAAGCCCCGGTGAACCCAACGTGGGGGCTGAAGCATCGAATGCGCGCTGGGCAAGGTTTTGGTCCATCGCGCCGGCATGCGCCATCACCGACAAGACAAATCCGAATTCCCGAGTGAGCTGTTCGGGGTCCTGATACCGCGCAGCCGCGGGCAATGGCTTGTGAAAGTGCCCGTCCAGATGCCTTGACAGAATCTTCAGCAATGACCATTCGAACAGGTCCACCTTGGAGTCCATGTTGATCAGCGTAGCCAGATTTTTCTGGAACGGCGGGTACTGGCTGTCCGACAACTGCTTGAGCGCAGGAATCGCAATATCGATGATCGGCAGCCGGAATCTCAACTCAAGCGCATCGATCTGTGGCATCAAACTGATCATCAGCGCATACACGTCCTTGTCGGCGCGCTCCTGCAGCAGCGCGCGTTGTTGTTCGCGCAGCCCTGCCTCCTTGCCGAGCAGCAGGCAATAGATCACGGCCCGGGCGCCATAGGGTTCACGTGCTGCGTCACGAATCGCTGCGGGCATCTCGGACAACAACGACCGGGCGAGCAGAACCGACTCCTGGGTCGGTTGACCCATTTGATCCATCACTGCGCGCGCGTCAGCCGCTGCGGCTCCTGCCACGACAGTCGCCATGTTTCGGACCATTTCGGGGCCTTGCATGGACGATGTGCCATCGACCGGCGGTTGGCTTTCAACCGATGGTGCAGGTTCAGGGACATCGAACTTGCCATCCCACTGGGGATCGATCCGCAAGATGCGCTTGGCAAGCGGTGGATGGGTGGACGACAACCACTGTGTGAAGCCTGTGACGCCCTGCGCGAAAAACGCATGACTGACTTCCGGCGCGCCCGGGTTGCGCACGATGGAGCCAGACTCCAGAGCGCCGATCCGCTTCAATGCGCCCGCGATTCCAGCCGGGTTGCGGGTGAACTGGACCGCCGACGCGTCAGCCAGGTACTCCCTTTGCCGGCTGACCGCAGCCTTGATCAGACCGCCGAAAAAAGTACCGGCAAACCCGATCACCATCAGCCCGACCGCCAGCGCCAATATCGCGGCACCACTGTTGTCGTTGCCGCGCCGGCGCCCCGAGAACGATGCCGAATACATCAGGTAGTAGCCCAGAACGCCCAGAATCAGGATGCCGTTCAAAGCACCCATGAGTCGGATATTGGTCGGATATTGAGCCGCATGTCGCCATTGAATATATGACTGAACTCATGGGCGATGACACCCTGCAGTTCATCGCGGTCAAGCTGCTCGATCGCGCCCTGGGTAATTCCGAGTACCGCATCCCGCGGCGAGAATCCTGCCGCGAAGGCATTGATGCCTGGCTCATTGGCCAGCAGATAGACCGGGGGCGCCGGGGTTCCCGACGCTATGGCCATTTCTTCGACGACATTGAGCAGCTTGCGCTGGTTGGGTTCCTCGGTATTGCGGGGAATCAGCTGGCCACCCAGCGACTCCGCAACAACCTTGCCGCCTGCAGACAAGGCCATCATCTTGTAAAGGCTGCCGACCAGCACCACCACGCTGACACCCGCGCCCACGGTGGCGACCATCTTCCAGTCCATCTGCGCGACAACCGACTGGCCTTCCTGCATTTGTCGGCTGTTGACAACACCGAACACCACCAGGATCAGCACATTGGTTATGGCAATCAAAGCGATCACCGCGACACCGAACAACACGATCAGCCGCGTCGTGTGCTTGTGCGCGCGTTCCTGTGATTCGAAAAAATTCATCGATCAGCCACCAGACTAAACGCCGCAGTCAAAACGCCACCTTTGGCGCCGCCTGAATCGCGACGCTGTCTGCGAACTCCATCAACGCTGCGTCCTGTGAATGGCCAAACATGGGCGCGAAAACGACCGGCGGGAAGGACTGCTTGTAGGTGTTGTAGGCCATCACCTGGTCATTGAATGCCTGGCGCGAGAACGCCACCTTGTTCTCCGTCGACGTGAGTTCCTCGCTCAGCTGCATCATGTTCTGATTCGCCTTGAGGTCGGGATAAGCCTCCATCACCATCTTAAAGTTCATCAGGGCGCCAGACAACTTGCCTTCGGCACCGCCCAGCCCTTTCATGGCGGTAGCATCACCGGGCGACGCCGCAGCGCTGGACAACATGCCGGACGCTTCATTGCGCGCATTGACGACTGCCTCCAGCGTCTCACGTTCATGTTTGATGTAGCCCTTGGCGGTCTCGACCAGATTGGGAATCAGGTCATAACGACGCTTGAGCTGCACTTCAATCTGGGCAAAGGCGTTCTGGTACCGATTCCTCAGCATGACCAGTTTGTTGAAAATCGCTATCAGCAAAAAGGCTGCCAGCGCGATGACGACCAGAATGACGATCAGTGTGGTGCTCATGGATTGCCTTTTGATTTGTTTGATTGAAATTTCGAGAAAATGACCTGATGGGCCATCTATGCGCGGCTGAGGGCAGCGCGTCGAACGTTGTGTGCCCGTTGAGCCCTATTGCAGCACAAGATGTGGCGTGGCCGGGGTCTGACGCAAATTGGATCCGATCGCGCAGGTTTAGTTTCACGATCTGTGTGCTAATTCACGCTGACTTTCCGCGCGCGTATGGGGACAATCTAAAAACTGGAAGCGAGATAGCGCACCGGCCATTGCAAACCACCGCAAGGACTCCGCCTGTTCCTGGCTATGCGCATCCGATCAATCCGCCGCAGTTGCAACCCAGCGCGATAGATACCAGCGTTCGAACCCGAAAACTGCCGCGATGCCGATCAGGGCGTAGACAACAATCGCAGGATCACTTTCCAGCTTCATCGCCGTGAAGGCCACCAGCACCACGGCATCGAACGCAAGCGCCGTCAGCAACACCGCAGCAGCAGCCCCGATCTCCTTGCGTCGGTAGCGGAACACGCCCCAATGCACCACCATGTCCATGACCAGGTAGAAGAATGCGCCGAGTGAGGCAATCCGGCCGAGGTCGAAGAAGACCGCCAGCACCGCGGCCAGGACCGTCGTGTAGACAAGTGTATGGCGCTGGATCGGCCCGGACATACCAAAATGGCTGTGCGGGATCATCTTCATGTCTGTCAGCATCGCCAGCATGCGCGAAACCGCAAAGACACTGGCCAGCAGGCCGGACGCTGTGGCGACGGCAGCCAGAACGACGGTCAGGTAGAAACCGATCTTGCCCAGTGCAGGTTCTGCCGCTGCCGCCAGCGAATAGTCACGCGCGGCGACGATCTGGTCGATCGTCAGGCTGGCCCCCACGCCGAAGGCCACAAGCAGGTAGACCACCACACACAGAGCGATCGAGATCATGATCGCCCTCCCCACGTTGCGATGGGGATCGGTCACTTCGGCCCCGCTGTTGGTGATCGTCGTGAATCCCTTGAACGCAAGGATAGCCAATGCCACTGATGCGACAAAGCCGGTCGCGCTGTAGGCCTGATCGACCTGCGATGCGGCTGCGAATCGAAAACCACTCGACCAGAGAGCCGCGATTCCGAATAGCGCAATGCCGGCGACCTTCACCGTCGCCATAACCAAAGAAAAGAGACCGACCGAGCGACTTCCTGCGATGTTGACGAGAAAGGCGAAGGCGATCACCGCGACGGCCAGTGCGGGGACCATCGGCCCGCCCGTGATGTCAAACGGCCGCAGAACATAGGTGGCGAACGTCCGCGCCACGAGGCTTTCGGCAATCACCATGCTGAGCGCCATTAACAGCGCCGCACCTGCGGCGACGGCACCAGGCCCGTAACACTTCTGCAGGATCATCGCGATCCCGCCCGCCGACGGCCAGGCGTTCGACATCCGGATATAGCTGTAGGCGCTGAGCCCGGTGATTGCGGCCCCGACGACAAAAGCCAATGGAAACAAAGGCCCTGCCAATTGGGCAATCTGGCCCGTGAGCGCGAAGATACCGGCACCGATCATCACGCCGCTTCCCATTGCGACGGCGGCCCCCAGCGTGATTGAGCCCTTTTTATAGTCGTTGTTCGAATGGCCGTGTTGCATCTTGTACCGCTATCTATCAGACATCATCATGCGCCACAGAATGATGCGATGGTCAAGGTGATGCGCTGGAAATCATGATTTCGATGCCCATCCAGATCATGGCCATTGCGCTGCCGGGCGCGCTCACTGTGGCTGTGGCTGTGGCTGTGGCTGTGGCTTTAGCGGCGCTGGTGTAAGTGGCGGCAGGCCCGTACCCCGGTCCCTGCAACAACTGACTTTGCGCACGCATGCAGGCACTCTAAACCTTGCCACAGTAGCAATGTCAAGCCCCGGCACCGCCAGCCGCTACCGCTTCATGTCGGCACGTACAGTGCAAACCAGATCGACCATATACCCAGTACGATCAACAGCATTCCGGTCCAGCGCGGAATGCGGCGTGACAAAGCCGCCAGCCAATCCAGCGCCGCACGCGCCGGCGCAAAGAATACGGCCAGCACCAGCGGCAGTGACAAGGCAAGCCCGAACATCGCCAGCGAGGCGAAGCTGCGGCCAAGCTCCGCGGCCGAGGCACCACCCGCTGCCGCCAGCCCGAGCAGAGCGAGCACGAGTGGCGCGGCACACGCGGGAATATTCAGGCCAAAAACCAATCCGGAGACTGCGGCACCGCTGTTACTTCGCAGCCAGCGCGGACCCGGCCCGACGGCTCGCGCCAGTACGCCAATGTGGCCACCCACATAGATCAGCCCCAGCACCATGTAAAGCAATCCGAGCACGATCCACGCCGCGCGCTGGTAGCCCAGGAAAGCCGATCCGATCGTTGCGGCGACCAGACCCAGGAAACCGACGAACAGCGCCCGGGTACCGGCAAACACCAGCATCCGGACCACTTTCTGGCGTGCACCCTGCCCTTCCATCTGCTTGACGACGACCAGACTCGAGCCGATCGAACAGGGCTCGATGAAGCCGAACAAGCCGAGCAGAAGCGACAACCCCAGAGTCTGAAAAAGTCCGAACTCAACCATGCTGGAATGCGGTCGTTCCAGTCAGCGCTCAGGCACAACACGCGCGGCCATCGTCCCCGCCAGCCTGCACCGGTGGGCAGGGTACCGATCCATAAGAGCAAAAAACGCAGCAGTCCCCTTTCCTGGGCCTGAGCAGCGTGTGGCAAAAGCAGCATTCATACATCCACTGGCACGCATCCGTCGGCATGCGCTCGCTGCGCTTTTCGCCGCAGGCCGGACAGGTCAGTGTCGAATCCAGAACCATTGATGTCATGGAGCGACTTTCGTCACAAGCTTCGACGGATAACCCGCATTCCTGGTGGCGCGGGTCAAAGCATCGACATTGGTCTTGCTGTCGTCGAACGTCACCGTGGCCTGCAGGTGCTCGAAGTCAACCGCAGCCTTGTACACACCAGGCACACCTATCAGCGCTTTCTTTACGGTGATCGGGCACACAGCACAGTTCATCGACGGAACCGACAGGGTCACCGTGGCGGGCGCCGCCCATGCCGATCCGATCGAGACCACCAAGGCGACGATGGCAAACAAAACCTTCATGTTGAACTCCTTCAATAAAACCATGGCGCGATAGACGGAAAAACCAACGCAAGCAGTACCAGCATCACGACCAGAGCGAACAACCAGCGATAACCACGTCGGATCACCGGAAGCGCACAGACTTCGCCCGGCGCGCATTGCGCCAACGGGCGCCAGATGCGGCTCCAGGCAAAAGCCAGAGACACCACCGCAGCACCGATGAACCAGGGGCGCAGCGGCTCCAGCAAGGTCAGATTGCCGATCCAGGCGCCGGAGAACCCGAGCAGCAGCAGCAGCAGTGGCCCGACACAACAGGTCGACGCCAGGATGGCTGCGAATCCTGCGCTCAGCAAGGCCAGACGCCCGCGCGGCGCGCTCACTGCAATGGACTTTTGTGTCAACATGGTGCAAGCTTATGCCCGTACCCAAGTACGGAGTCAAGCCCTGCCATGCATTCATCTGACACTACCAACGACAGCAACATGACAATCGGCGCCTTGGCGCAGGTGGCTGGCGTCAATCTGGAAACCATCCGCTTCTATCAGCGCAAGGGTTTGATGCCGGAGCCGACGCGTGTGGACGGCGCCATCCGGCGTTATGGTGCGACGGCACTGGCACGGGTGCGCTTCATCAAATCGGCACAACGACTGGGGTTCAGCCTGGACGAAGTGGCCGAGTTGTTGCGGCTTGACGACGGCGCCCATTGCCGGGACGCGCGCGAGCTGGCCAGAAGGAAGCTGGTCGATGTGCGCGCGAGACTGGCGGACCTTGTTCGCATCGAGTCGGTGCTCGACCAACTGGTCGAACGCTGCGGCTCTGCGCGTGGCAAAGTGGCTTGCCCGTTGATTGCTTCGCTGCAACAGGGTTAACCGCTCTGGCCACAGCATTCGACGCATCCGCATCACCGCGGATGTGTGACCCCCACGCAGTTCCGATCACGCTGGCGCCGACTTGACCAACCGCGACCTGCGGATCAGCAGGTAGGCCGCCGGAATCACGAACATGGACAACAGCGGCGCGGTGATCATGCCGCCGACCATGGGTGCAGCGATCCGCTGCATCACTTCCGACCCGGTTCCCGTGCCCCACATGATGGGAAACAAGCCCCCCAGGATGACAGCCACGGTCATCGCCTTGGGACGCACCCGCAACACAGCGCCATCGCGAATCGCATCGAGCAGGTCGTCAACGGAGGTGGTGCCGGCTGCAATGCGTTCATCCCAGGCTTGCTTCAGATACAACAGCATGATGACTCCGAACTCGGCCGACACCCCGGCCAACGCGATGAAACCAACCGCCCCGGCAACCGACAGGTTGTAGTTCAGCAGCCAGAGCAACCAGATACCACCGATCAGCGCGAACGGGAGCGTGCTCATGATCAGCAGCGCGTCGTCAAGTCGATTGAACGTCAGGTACAGCAGCACGAAGATGATCAACAGCGTGAACGGCACCACGAGCTTGAGTTTGGCCGTCGCACGTTCGAGGAATTCGAACTGCCCCGACCAGGAGATCGAATAGCCCGGGGGAATCGTCACCTTGTCGGCGACAGCCCGCTGCATGGCCTGCACCGCTGATCGCAGGTCACGGCCGCGAATATCCACATAAACCCAGCCCGACAGACGCGCGTTCTCGCTGCGCAGCATCGGTGGCCCATCAGTGATACGGATCTCGGCCACGTCCGACAACACCAATCGTGTACCGCGCTCGGTCACCACCGGCAACTTGCGCAGTTTTTCCAGCGAGTCGCGCATCTCGCGCGGGTAGCGCACATTGATCGGGAAACGTTGCAATCCCTCGACCGTCTCGCCAATCGTCTCGCCACCAACCGCCGATGCGATCACCGACTGCACATCGGCAATGTTCATGCCGAATCGCGCCGCCGCGTCGCGGTTGATCGTGACATCGATATATCGCCCACCGGTCAAGCGTTCGGCCAGAGCGCTGCTGACCCCAGGCACGTCTTTCAGGACCCGTTCGATTTCTCCGCTCACGCGGTCGATCGTTGCCAGGTCGGCGCCAGCTACCTTGACCCCTACAGGGCTCTTGATGCCGGTGGCCAGCATGTCGATGCGGTTGCGGATCGGCGGCACCCAGATGTTGGACAGCCCCGGCACCTGCACCACCCGGTCCAGCTCCTCGACCAACTTGTCCTGGGTCATGCCGGCGCGCCATTGTTCGCGCGGCTTGAACTGGATTGTGGTCTCGAACATCTCCAGCGGCGCCGGGTCGGTTGCAGTTTCGGCACGGCCGGCCTTGCCGTATACACGCGCAACCTCGGGCACAGTCTTGATCAGGCGATCCGTCTGCTGGAGCAATTCACCCGCCTTGGATGCCGACAGGCCCGGCAGCGCCGACGGCATATAAAGCAGGTCACCCTCATCGAGCCGGGGCATGAATTCACCACCAATATGCTGGAGCGGCCACATGCTTGCC
>Ga0209491_10005505_pt1 | contig 18462 bp, 18 predicted proteins | sample BON02_FD_187213 | JGI IMG/M metagenome (GOLD analysis project Ga0209491, IMG submission 187213) | Freshwater microbial communities from Lake Bonney liftoff mats and glacier meltwater in Antarctica - BON-02 (SPAdes) (version 2) | ecosystem: Environmental > Aquatic > Freshwater > Ice > Glacier...
CATAGTTGCTACTCGTAAAAAAGATTGGATACCGCTCCGTTCCCCACGGCAGATCCGGCAGGCGGGCGGCCAACGAGTGCAAATGCGCCATCCAGCGCGCCTCGCCCAAAGTTCCGAGCGGCTCGATCAACGCCAGCGGTAAGGGTTCCTCGTTATCCAGGTCCGGCACATCCGTCAAACGAAGTGCGACCGCGTCTTCGCACAAGGCCGCACAGGTCTGCACCGCATCGCCCAGCGCCGTCAGACAATCCGCATGTTGAACGTAAACCATGTATCGAGCGCGAACGCGGCTATTCGCCGACCTGAGCCGCCTGTTCGGCGGCGACCTTCTCCGGGACACGCTTGATAATGTAGTCCGCTAGAACACTGACCGATGAAAGCGCTTCACGCGTCTCTTCGCTGCTCTTGATCTTCACACCGTAGCGTTTCTCAACCTGAATGACCAATTCCAGTGCATCAATCGAATCGAGTTCCAACTCCCCGCCCAGCAGGGGAGCATCCTCCTTAATCGACTCTACATCAAGATCATCCACATCCAAGCTGTCGCGGATCATTTCTTTGATTTGTCCTATTAAAAATGCTTTCACAGATGAATCACATCGCATTTAGGTCTATTGACAAATACGAAATTCAAGCAGTTCTTAAGAACTTCATAAAAACAGGAAGGATAACCTTAGCTAATATAGAAATCTCTCCATTACTCAGCGAAATGCTTGAGAGTGTGAATCGTGGATCAGGAGCGAGTCCAATGGGACGCTAGACTCGATCTTTGACGACGCGACTGGCAAACGGTTCTAGTAGAACCCGCGTTAAATAATCTTCGGACTGAGGTGCATTTGCACTGCCCCCCCGTTTGCTTAGTCTTGTTCAGCGCGAGGTGCCATTTTGATCGATATCACAAAATTACCAGATATCATCCCATAGCTCCTCATATTCAAACCTTAAAACCGCAACTAATGGCCACAATGCCATTGCAGATTAAAAAGACTCTTCAGAAAGAAAAACCGAAAGATGCAACACCATTGCGGCAAGTGCCCCCTAAGATTCTTGCTGTTTCTTTCGCCACCAGAGCAGTGCTTTGACGCCGATCATGACGGAGAGCAGCGCCATGCCTACGAGCACGTGCCCCACCGTGATGCTTTTCGGCAGTACACCGCCACAGGCCACCATTCCGGCGGCAATGACTCCCTGTGCCAGCAAGGAGACCGAGATATAGATCGGAAAGCGCACCCCGAGCAGGCTGAGCAAATAGTTTTGCACAGGAAACGGCGCGCCCGGCACAGTACGCAGGATAAATGTAAAGCGAAACTCGTTGATTTCGGAAAGATTGGGCAAGGTGTAGCCCCACTTTTTCAATAGCTTTGTTAAGGCCTCATGCAGGAAATAACGAGCGACGACATAACTCAGGCTCATGTTGATCGCAAGCGAGACCAAGCAATAAAACCATCCCTCCCAGAAACCAAAAGCTACACCGGCAAAGAGATAAAAGGCCGCAATCGGAAAGCCCACCACCGGCAGCAAACTCATGGCCAAAACAAACATCCAACCACTAACATGATGCCGACTTTCAAAGACCTTCGTCACGTCGAAGTCCATGCGGTAAAACAGATAAATGCCCGCGCTCATGAACAGCGCAAAGAGGCAAACCCGTAGGGTGATCAGGGGGCGTGGAGTCTCAGACATCTGACTTACCGCTTAGGTCGAAGGTTCGGAGCCGGCACCACGGCTTCCATTTTACGGAACCACGTGCGCCAGCCTTCGGTGAACTCCAACCACAGCCAGATGCGTAAATTCCAAATCAATCGAATCGGCAAACGCCAATCTAGCGTATAGCTTAGTAGCTTGTGCGCTTTGCCCTTATTATTGCGGCCAAAGACACCCCGCGCTCGACGCGAAGCGCCCATTTTGGCCAAACGTCGATTATAGCCGCGTATGATCCAAAAAGGCACTGCCGTGGACAGCTCTCCGAAGACCGGTTTTAGAAACTCACAGGATCCCTTCTCATAGAGCGTGCGCACCACCCCATAGTAATAGCCACCCAGATCAAGAATCATCGCCATGCGCATCAAGTCGTAATCGCCGAGATAGAGATACTTATCCTGGTAGAGTGCCTGAAACCAGCGGTCGTAGCTGCGGCGATAAACGGTATTGATGCGTTTCGCGACTTTGGCATGCCCCTTTTCGCGGCCAATCAAATCCACAGCAGCACCGGTCGTGAAGGCGATCCAGTCCATGCCCGGACTGTAGAATGGGTCGAGAAATCCCGCAGCATCCCCGACCAGAACGTAGCCATCTCCGGCCAGCGATTCCGACAGATAGGGTAGCTTGCCACGATACACCGCCGAGTCTTCGACCAATGTAACGTCTTGCAAAATCTCACGAGCCAGCGGACTGGTATCGAGCAACCAGCGCATGCGAGCCTCGGGCAGACGCAGCCCCTCAGGGAACTGCACCAAACGCTCATCGTAAACCACGCCCACGCTGACCTCGCCGCTCTTTAAAACGATCCACCAAGACCACCATCCGTCACCCGTGATGTGATTGGTCGCGGTGTTACGACTGCCATGGCAGCGCTGTGAGTAGCTCGGGAATCGGTCGCGCAGCTTGGCATCGTCAAAGTTGAGCACATGCTTGTAGCGCACCCAGATTGAGCTGGTTTGGTGGCGTGTGTTCGGCTGGATCCAGCCCTCTTGGCGTGCCAGCAGGCAAGCCGGCCCACTCGCATCCACCACCCAGCGAGCCGTATGCGTGATCTCACCGAAATCCGACTTCAGGGAAACTTTCTGTTCCCCACCCGCTTGCAACTCGACCGAGCGCACACGCAGCGGGCGCAGCACTTCGGCCCCCAATGCTTGGGCGCGACGCAGCACTTCCTCGTCAAGCTCCGCCCGATCCACTTGATAGGCGGGCAAATTCACATGATAGCTGGGACCGATCTCGCTGCAATCGGCCAGCGTCTCGCACGCGTCGTTGGAAAACCAAAAACGCAACCCCTGCTTGATCACATGGTGGGTAGTCAAATATTCGGTCAGGTTGAGCGTGCGCCCCAGGAAATAGGAACTCACCTCCACCGTGGACTCGCCGATCTTCTTACCGCTCGTCGCGGCACGATCCACGATTAGAACGCGCAACTGCGGGTTGTTCTCCAACAAACGATAGGCCGTGGCCGCACCGGCGATTCCCGCACCTACCACAATCACATCCCAAACATTCGCTTGTCGATCTTCAATCATCACCCTAAACAGTGCGCCTTAATGGCATTGGCAAATAGATTCGACATTCTCATCATCGGCGGCGGTCTAGCGGGCAGCGCCATCATCACCCGCCAGAAAAAGGGCTGGTTCTGGCAAATCCCAATCAACGAGGACACCACTTCGATCGATTACTCGCACATGTAGATATCGTAGCGATTACTCTTACCTTCCAAGGCGTGACTCGGCGCTTGTGATGCAAGGGTCGGAGCGATGCGGGGGCGTTTGACAACAACACGTTTTTTAGCACTGGCGATTGCGAGTTCTAAAAGGCCGTCAGCGTCGGGATCGGTGCCGACCAATTGATGGAAAACACGCATTTCTTTTTTAACCAGAGCGCTCTTTTTGCGCACGGGAAACATGGGGTCGAGGTAAACGACGTCCGGCTGGTCATCACCGAGGGATTGTAGGTAAGTTGCGGCATCGGACTCGACGAGTGACATACGATCAAGAATATCGACAAGCGAGTGATCGTTCGCAGCGCCCCACTCTTTCGCTACGCGCAGTCCGTCCGAAAGTAAGGCGCGGACTTCAGGCACACGCTCGGTCATGGTCAGTGCGCAACCTAAACTGGCGAGAACGAAGGCATCGCCGCCCAGACCTGCCGTAGCATCGAGCACGGTGGGCGTCTGCCCTAAATTTAAGCCCACGGCTTTGGCAATCATTTGCCCTTTACCACCGCCTTTATGACGGCGATAGCTGACCGTGGGACTATAGAAATCGGCATGGATGCTTAACAGGCTCTCTTCGGTCACTTGGGCGAGTGATAGACCCTCGCATGAGAGTAGGAAGACGAAGGTGGGCTCCGTTTGCTTCGGTTCGATCTGAGAGCGAATGAAACGCTCGATGTGACGCGCCTTCGCCGCTTCGAGATCAGACGCATCGATCAGTGGAATCGAGAATTGATCGGCGATTGATCGGCCGCGTGCTAGTTGGGCGGGGCTGAGCGAAATGATCTTGGAGGCTTTCATTCTTGAACCGGCACCAAGCGCGCAATAACGTCGGGACCATTGAGGACGACATAGAGGAAACCGTCGGGGCCGGTCGCGACATCGCGCACACGTCCTTCGTCTTTGAGGATGATTTCGTGACGAATGACTTGGTTATCTTCGATCACCAAACGATGCAGCTCTTGTGAGGCCAAGCCACCAGCGAAGAGGTCATTTTCCCAATCGGGAAACTGATCGCCCTCGTAAAAATCGATCCCGCAGACGGCGATGGAGGGTGTCCAATAATGGAGCGGTTGCTCCATGCCGGGCGCGGATGTCTTACCCGTGATCGGTTTGCCATTGTAGTTCATGCCGTGGGTGATGACTGGCCAGCCGTAGTTGCGGCCTTTTCCGATAAGGTTAATCTCATCCCCGCCGCGTGGGCCGTGCTCGGACTCGAAGATAGCGCCAGTCACGGGATGTGCGTCTAAGCCCTGTGGGTTGCGGTTGCCATAAGTCCAGATGGTCGGATAGGCGCCGGCAGTTTCGAAAAATGGATTGTCTTCAGGCACACGTCCATCGTCATAGATGCGGTGAATCTTGCCGTTGGGGCGAGTCAAGTCTTGCGCCTGATCCTGCGCGCCGCGGTCGCCAATACCGAAAAAGAGGTAGCCGTCCTGGAAAACAAAACGTGTGCCGAAGTGGACGCCGGCGGTGCGGTGAAACTTCTCGGGCACTTCGAAGATGACTTCTTCATCTTGCCAATGATTATTTTGAATCCGTCCACGCACGACCTTGGTCATGCAGGCATTCGCATCCTTAGCACCCTTCGCCGTAGCCGAAAACCCGAGATAGATCCAACCGTTTTGATCGTAATCGGGATGCGCGGCGACTTCCAGCAGGCCACCTTGCCCACGGGTCGCGACGCGGGGCGTGCCTTGAACTGGCTTACTGAGTTGCCCGTTCTCCCAAATGCGCAAGTCGCCGGAGCGCTCGGTGATAAGTGCTTTATTATCCGAGAGAAAGTAAAGTGACCATGGCAAGCGAAGCCCTTTCAGCACGGTCTCTAAGCGAAATTGATAGCCGCCCGCCGTGTAGATATCATTCTCTTTTTGAACAATGGGTGTGCCCCCCTCGCGGGCGGTTTTTTGGCGAATTTCATCGATATAAATCTGGAGCGAACGGATTTCGGGTTCGGATAAGGCGACTCCGAAGCCGGGCATGCCTGTCTCGGTGTTCCCTTGTTGCACATACTCAATGAAGCCGAGCTCTTTGCCCACCACTTTCCACGACGCTTGATCTAGCAATGATCCGCCCAAGCCACCGGAGAGGTCTTCGCCGTGGCAGCTCATGCAGTTTTGCTGATAGAGCTCTTCGACCGCCCCCGTGCCGATACGATTCTGGGCAAGCGCATGGCTGAGAACGACAAAGAAGATCAGGGAGTTTACAATAATCGGACGCATAAGCGTAATCTGGAGGTATTTTTCAAATATGCAAAAAGATTGCGGCAATCGGTATAGAGGACTTACTACACATCATGGAATTCATGCAAAACTGGGGCAATCTACTCGCTCCCGAAGGGGGCTTTCAATACGTGGACTTGTGGCAGGTATTCATTGTTTTACTACTGTTGAGTCTGTGCACTCGGGTTTTCGGTAAAAAATATGCGCCCTTAGATACAGACGACTATACCCCAAAGTTCTGGTTAAAAAAGAACTTCGGCTTCATCACCCAATGGGTCGCACTGCTGGTCATCTATCTTATATTCAGGGGACTGGGCAGCATAGAGGTTCCAGTTATACGCTTTTTCACCTACCTTGAAGGCGCTTGGATTGTCATTGGTCTGAGCAGCAGTTTATTAAAAGAACGATTCTGGGCGCAATCGGTGGCTGCAGTGGCGTATTTAATAACCGGATTGTTCGGACTGGCATTGGTCGAAGATAGCATCGCCCTACTCAGTGAATTGCGCTTCACCGTCGGAGACTTATCGGTCTCAGCCTGGACGATACTAGCAGGAATGCTCGCCTTTGCTTTAACCCTTTGGATCGGGCTAGCGGTTGCTCGAATTGCGGAGACACAGATCCAACTTGTCCCGCGTTTGAGCCCTTCACTTAAAGTCCTGATCGCTAAGATCATTCGGATTTTGCTCATTTCGATCGCGGTTGTGACAGCCATCGGATCCATCGGGATCGATCTATCCGCCTTTGCCTTTCTAGGTGGTGCCATTGGTATTGGTCTTGGCTTTGGTCTCCAAAAAGTGGTTTCTAATTTCGTCAGTGGCATCATTCTGCTAATGGATAACTCGATCAAGCCGGGCGACGTTATCGAGATCGAGGGCACCTACGGCTGGATCAATAATTTGCGCGCACGTTATGCCTCTGTCATCACTCGCGATGGCACCGAGCACCTCATCCCGAACGAAGACCTAATCACGCAACGGGTGATCAATTGGTCATTCACCGATGACTTGGTGCGAGTGCGTGTCCCGATTGGAGTTTCCTACAAAGCAGACCCGCATCAATGCATCCTACTCATCCTTGAGGCTGCAGCTTCAACGACCCGTGTATTACAAAGTCCTGCGCCCAATTGCCTGCTTACCGGCTTCGGAGACAGTTCGGTCGATCTGGAATTGCGCATGTGGATTGCAGATCCCTCGAACGGAGTAGGTGCCGTGCGTAGTGAAGTGCTGCTAAAGGTTTGGGATACCTTCAAGGAGCATAACATTGAGATTCCTTTCCCACAACGCGATCTCCACATCCGATCCAGCGAGGTAATGCGCGTCCAGCGCGAAAATCCAGATCCAGAATAAGCATCAGAATCAAGTATCGATTTAAGTCGTAGCCGAAGCGATAACGCTTTGGATCGCTCTTCACCGAAAGCCGAAATCGTCCAAAATCTCACGATTTCGGCTACAATATATACCATACCGAAGATTATATCTGCATCGAACCATGCCCAAAGTTTCTAAACTCCGTCTCGACGAATTGCTCGTCGCCAAAGGTCTGGCCGATTCACGCACGCAGGCCAAAGCACTCATCCTAGCGGGCAAAGTGAAGCTGGGCACTGATCGGCTCGAAAAGCCGGGTCGCAGCTTGCCGGAAGATAGCGATGTCACAGTCGAATCGCCGCCGCGTTTCGTCAGCCGAGGCGGCGAAAAGCTGGAAGGCTTCCTTGACCAATTCGACATTTCGATGGAAGGGCTCCCCCTCCTCGATGTGGGCGCATCGACTGGTGGCTTCACCGACTGCTCCCTGCAACGCGGAGCGATCAGCGCAACTTGCGTGGATGTCGGGCGTGCCCAAATGCACAATAAATTAATCCAAGACGAGCGCGTGATCAATCTGGAGAAAACCAACGCCCGACACTTACAACTAGGCGATCTCCCGCGCAATACCTACCCGCGGATAGTGATGGATCTTTCCTTTATTTCGCTGACCAAAGTATTGCCAGCAGTCTGGCAGTTCCTCGAAAGGGACGGCTGTCTCATAGCGCTGGTCAAACCACAGTTTGAAGCCGAAAAGCGCGAAGTCGATGCAGGGCGCGGCATCATCCGCGATGAAGCAATTCACGGACGTGTATTGGAGCAGATTAAGAACTTCGCCCTGCGCGAACTCCCCGGGGCCGAACTGATCGGCACAATGGCCTCTCCGATCAAAGGCATGGATGGGAATCGCGAGTTTTTGATGGGATTACGGCGCGACGGCGCATAACAGCACCCAAAGCCATCAAGCCAAACATCAGAGCCAAAGTGGAGGATTCGGGAACTGTGATCGGATCGATCATGAGCGCGGCAATTTCGTCGCTATATTCCGCAATCCTGACGGCATAATTAAGGTCGGCGGTAGCATCTGCCGCAAAAGTCGAGCTACCATCGGTACTCACAGTAACGATGGTTCCTGCCAGGAACCATTGATCCGCTCCATCTTTAATAAACAAACCAGAGCCGGAATCATACAATGTAGCCGCCGCCTCATTGACCGTGGCATCCGAGTCTGACTCAGTGTATATAGACTCGAAATCATAATCAAAACCACCGTGCAAGTAGGTCAGAATTGTAGCGCCTTCAAACGCATTAACACCCCACCGCTTCTCACTGGTTGAGGAACTTCCCCATGCCCACGGGTTCGACAAGTCGTCAGGATTCTGGCCGACGCCCCAGCCGATGTGCGTCGCCGCGCCGAAGTCACCCTCCAGACCCTTAGCATATTCAGGGAAAAGATTCACACCCATCGCACCTGGGTTACTCGTGAGCTGAAAGACCTTCAGAACAACTGATGGGGTCGAACAACTGATGGGGTCAGTCCACGCATTCTAACATTTTTAGCGAACAACTGATGGGGTCAGTCCACGCATTCTAACATTTTTAGAGCTTTCCACTGTTTGTCTTTGGTTGCGCATTCTTGACGGTGCAAACTGACTCGACTACTCACAGATTTGGCGGTGCCCATTTCCAAACGAGCACTAATCCATGCGTTCGGGACTAAGCTGCTTTCCCGCAAGTGTCGAGCCAAGGCTACTTTCCAATCGACGCCTTTGCGGCCAGCTGTCAGGTCTGCATCGGTTTTTTCAAGCGCATTTAATCCCTGCTGCAAGCGGCGCTCCCATAAAGGCTCACGTAGTTCCTTCGCCTCCGATTCCACCACTTTCTGCGAGACCCCATCCTTCAGATCACTCAAAACCGCTTTCTTAAAATCCTGGTCTCCCTTGGCCCAACCCTCGCACATCTTTTCGAAGCCCATTCGCTTGCGCTCGCCATCCTCGGTCGACAGCCAAACTAGATAATCGCGATAAGATCGACGACCCGCCCGGGTATCTCGAAGCCCTCCTGCCTCACTCAGAGCTATGGAGATGTCCGAGAACGACCAACGTTTTGAAGGATACCATAGTTGATGAAAGCCTGAGGCTACAAATTTTTGAAGCTCAGAGCCTACGACTAGGCCAGCGCGCACTGGGTTCAAATAGATGTAATGACAAACAGGCCCGACTGCTCCCGCGTCCAACAAGATCGCTTTGTAACGCCCCTGAAAAACATGACCATTCGCCTTTCGGTAACGATTAAAGCGATTCGCGAAAGTCGATTGCAACCACTTCATCCCGTCCACCAAGTTAGGATCAGGCGTCTCAATACACAAATGGTAGTGATTACTCATCAAAACCCATCCGTGCAAACGCCAACCTTTGGCTAAGCACACCTCCTCCAAACAGCGTAAAAAGCTCACACGAGCACCTTCACTTTCAAAGATCCAACTCCGATAATTACCGCGGTTGATCATATGATAAAATGCCCCCGAATATTCAATGCGCGTTTTGCGTGCCATTAAACCTTACTTAAAATCCTCTCTTACGATATGTTAATTATTTTTGTGTATTTGCGTGGACTGACCCCATTTTCTCTTCCTAGGTAAGGGATATGTTAGATCTAGCGTTTACAAGTTCCGGGTATTCTTCGCACTACGAGCGCTCTTAATTTCCTTCTCGCCGCGAATGATACGGTATTTCCCTCGGTAAAATCGAACGTAGTCTCGCAACTGCTTCTCCGCCTGCTTTGAGAATGCTTCATCTTCAGCAAGAAACAGCACGACATTCAGCGAAGGAATTTGCCTGCTGTGATCTTCATACAGCACGGCATTCAGCTGCTTAAAATACCTAGCTATATCTTTGGGATCAACTTCGGGATATGGTGTATGGCCGGGGTGCCAAACCTCCCACTCCAGGCCGAGTTCCTGCGATGCGGTATAGACGCCATGCCGGCGATCCAGCACGCGCGGCGGCAGACCTTTTTTGGCGCGTGCGGCATTTTGCTGCGTCAACTCAACCTTGATGCGCTGCTCCATGAGTGAAACTTCCAATTTATGCTCGGCCAATTGCTTCTGATATTTCGGATCACTGATTTTTTTATCCCAGTCCTCTTGCTCATCCTCATCCATTCGTCGGCGCACCGCCTCGAACCCCTGGTGATAGCCAGTAATAAAGAAGATCGCATCGACGCCCTGCTCCAGTGCGGTCTGCGTGATGAATCCAGTATCATTGCCACGGAAACTGATGGGGAGTGCTGCATTGACTGGATCCTCCGCGAGCGTCGGAAGATTCGGCTGCGACGCGCCAGACACGCCTTCGAGTCCAGGCCGGTCGGCGTTTGAATTGATCGGCGTGATCCATTGGATCAATTGTTGATGCACCTCCCCCCCGGCAGACATCAGCTGCTGCCTAAACAACATGGTCTTATTACGGTCGTGCAACATGACATTAAACAACGTGCCGGCCGAGAGATTGCCCACCATGTCGGTGATTTCATCCTTAATCACCTGATAGCTATTCAGGCCACCCTTCTTGTCCGTCACCATCTGGCGGTTGGTATCTATCACAAATAAGATGCGCTCCGCACGGGTTTTGAGACCGAACACGCTGACATTGGAAATGCCAATCCCAATAGAGCCGCTGGTGCCTCCGAGTAAACCACCACCGCCGATGCCACCGAGCGCGGCACTCACCGTGAAAGAATCACTCATCTCAGGCAGAGTCACATCCACAGCAGTCACCGCAATATTGGCCACTGGGCGAATGCTTAAGCTCTGAGACTGTAGATTCGCGGGTGCCCCCTGCTGCTTAATCTGCACTTTGACATCTTTCGGCGGCTCGACCTCTTCGACTACAGGTGGCTCTTCAAACTGAGCCTCATCAGGGATGATAAATTTAACAATGGTAATCCCACCGAGCACAAACCCAAGAATCACGTGAGCCGCTGCGCTAATGAGAAACACCCGCACCAACATAGGGTTTATTTTTCGTTTTTTTTCGACTGGAGGCATGGGGTGTCTGTGGGGTTAGAACCATGTAATTAAGCATCGCATAAGCGGTAATAAGCAATTGAAAACCACGTTGGATTTGTTTTTTTTTTCCTGAACGCCCAAAAAGCGACAAGAGTGTCGCTGCTACGCAAAAAGGCCGAGCGTTTCCGCTCGGCCTTTTGAGTTAAAGTTCAAGGTTCGCGCGGTAGGCGCTTGACGCTAGTGTTTAAAGTGGCGCTTGCCGGTGAAGACCATGACCATGTTGCGCTCGTCGGCGGCGGCGATGACTTCTTCGTCGCGGACGGAGCCACCGGGCTGGATGGCGGCGATGGCACCGGCTTCGGCGGCGGCGATGAGGCCATCGGCGAAGGGGAAAAAGGCATCGGAGGCGACGATGGAGCCGTCGAGCGGCAGACCGGCCTCGCCGGCTTTCCAGACAGCGATCTTGGAGCTATCGACGCGGGACATTTGGCCGGCACCGACACCGAGGGTGCGCTCGCAACCAGCATACACGATGGCGTTGGATTTGACGTGCTTGACCACATTCCAACCGAAGACCATGGCGCGCATTTCTTCGTCAGTCGGCTGGCGCTTGGAGACGATCTTCCAGTCGCTGGGGCGGTCGGGCATGGTGTCGCGGTCCTGCATGAGCACACCACCGACCACGGAGCGAATCTCTTGCAGCGAATCGGCGGGCAAGGTGCCCTTCACCGTCATGAGGCGGAGGTTCTTCTTCTTGGCAAAAATCTCGCGTGCACCGGGCGTAAAGTCGGGCGCGATGATGACTTCGCAGAAGATCTTGCTGATGATGGCCGCGAGGTCGGCATCCATTGTTTGATTGACAACGATGATGCCACCGAAGGGGGCTTGCTGGTCAGTGATGAAGGCTTGCTCCCAGGCTTCAACAAGTGTCTCGGCACTCGCAACCCCGCACGGGTTGGTGTGCTTAAGGATGGCGACGGTGGGCTTTTGAAATTCGCCGATCAGGTAAGTGGCGGCTGTGATGTCGATGATGTTGTTAAAGCTAAGCTCTTTACCTTGGAGTTGCTCGAAGCAATCAAAGAAGCTGCCGTAGAGAGCGGCTTTTTGGTGTGGGTTCTCGCCGTAGCGGAGGCTTTGCACTTGGGGCAGGTCAATTTCGAGCTTGGCGGGAATGCCGGAGATGGCGCCGAGGTTGGGCTCGTCCGCGACTTGACCTTCGAGGTATTGAGCAATGGCGCCGTCGTAGGCAGAGGTGCGCTGAAAGACTTTAAGCGCGAGCTCACGGCGAAGCTTGGTCAGCGCGGCCTCGTCGTCCATGACGGCGAGCACGCGGTCGTAATCGGCGGCATCGACCACCACGGAGACGGAGGCGTGATTCTTGGCAGCGGAGCGGAGCATGGAGGGCCCGCCGATGTCGATATTTTCGATGGCGAGCTCGAAAGTGACGTCTGGCTTGGCGACGGTTTCCTCGAAGGGGTATAGGTTGACCACGACGAGATCGATCATCTCGATGCCGTGCTCGGCGGCGGCGGCCAAATGGTCAGCCTTATCGCGGCGTGCGAGCAGACCTCCGTGAATCTTGGGGTGCAAGGTTTTGACGCGGCCTTCCATCATTTCAGGGAAGCCAGTGTAGTCGCTGACCTCGGTAACTGGGATGCCCTCTTTTTCAAGAAGCTTGGCGGTACCACCCGTGGAAAGTAGGCGGTAGCCGTGCTGTTCGACCAAAGCTTTGGCGAAGGGCACGAGACCGGATTTATCGCTGACGGAGAGGAGTGCGTTTTTTTGCATAATGGAGTGGATTCGGTGAAAATTCTAAAGTGAAGGAAAGGATTAAAGGGACTCGGACTGATACGCCAAGCGTTTTACGAAAAAAGAACCGCGGAGGGGTATGATAAGCGATACGAAGGCGAAACAACCCGTCGGAATTGTATTTTAACCACCACCCCCATAGTCTCATCCACAAATGAGTCCACAAACCATTACTCCTAAGGAGCTCCCACCACTTTTTCTAAATCAGAGCACTATCATCGACGTGCGCACGCCCGCGGAATTCAAGTCTGCCGATGTCAATGGTGCGCAGCTCCACCCGCTCGATACACTGATCGTAGTGGCGGACTTCAGTCGCCATCACCGCGCTTGCCTAGGGGGACGCATACGGCGACTGAAGTCTCCGCTACGCTTTGCTTTGCTTTGCAGACGTGGCCGCCTAAAGGCGGGACTCCAACCTGCGCAGACGAGTGGCGGTCAGGACGACCCCGCCGCTAAACCTTGCGCTCGGGGCGTGGGAAGAGGATGGCCTTTTCGCCGAGGGCTTTGCCTTCGAGGGTGTTGCCCCATGCTAGCTGGCCTTCGAGACGATCGAAGTTCTCTGCGCCGACGAGGCTACGGATTTTATCGGAAATCTCGGGCATCACGGGCGTAAGCATGACCACGGCGAGGCGGAGGGCTTCGGCCATGGTGGCGAGCGAGGTACGGAGCGCGGCCTGATCGGCGGCGGCTTCGGACTTGGCCAGTTTCCACGGGGCGCGCGTCTCTGCGTAGCGGTTGATACCGGATACAAAGGTGAAGATGCGGTCGAGTGCTTTGTGAAACTGAAAGTCTTCGAAGAGCGAAAGAAGCTCTTTTTCGGTATCTGCCCAGAGTTGCTTAAGCTCCTTTTCGGGGGCGCCTTCGACTTCGGCGGCGGGCACAATGCCCTCGGCGTAGCGGCCGCCCATGTTTAGTAGGCGGCTGACGAGATTGCCGAGGTCGTTGGCGAGATCGCTGTTATAGCGGCTCATGAAGAGATCGAGCGAGAACTCGGAGTCTTGCCCGACATTCATCTCGCGGGTGACGAAGTAGCGGAAGGCGTCGGCGCCGAACTGCTCGATTAGATCGAGGGGGTTGACAACTTCGCCGGTGCTCTTAGACATTTTGGAGCCAGAACTGAGCCACCACCCGTGAACGAGGAAGTGCTTGGGTAGCTCGATGTCGAGCGCCTTGAGCATAATCGGCCAGTAAACGGCGTGCGGTGGGACGAGGATGTCTTTACCGATGACGTGGTAGTCGGCTGGCCAGTGCTTATCGAACTCGTCGGTGCCGTAGCCAGCGGCGGTGATATAGTTAGTCAGTGCGTCGAACCAAACGTAGGTGACGAAGTCTTTGTCAAAGGGCAGCTCGATGCCCCACTCAAGACGCTCTTTCGGGCGGGAGATGCAGAGGTCGTTGAGCGGCTCTTTGAGAAACTGGAGCACATCAGCGCTGCGGAAGCGCGGATAGATCATTTGCTCGTTGGTCTTGATTGTATCGACGAGCCATTCTTGGTAAGCCGCGAGCTTGAAAAAATAATTACTCTCGGTGACTTCGACGACGTCGCCGTAGATCTCCGGCCACTTGCCGTCGACCTTTTCCTTTTCTGTCACGAACTGCTCCTGACGCACGCTATAGTGACCGTTGTAGTCGGCTTTGTAGATTTCGCCCTTGTCGTAGAGCTTTTGCAGAATTTCTTGAACAACAGCCTTGTGGCGATCCTCGGTGGTGCGGATGTAATCGTCGTTGGAAATGTGGAGCGCGGCGCAGAGGCCTTGAAACTCGGTCGCGAGGCGATCACACACTTCAATCGGCGGGACGCCCTCTTTTTCAGCGGACATCTGCACTTTTTGTCCGTGCTCGTCGAGTCCGGTGAGGAATTTAACCTCGTCGCCCATCAAGCGACGGAAGCGTGCGACGATATCCGTCAGCACTTTTTCGTAGGCGTGCCCGAGGTGCGGGGAGCCGTTAGCGTAGTCGATTGCGGTGGTGATATAGAACTTTTTGCTCATAAGAAGCCGGGGAACTTGAAGGAGATACAGGAGCGGCGCAAGCGCGGGATTTGAGAAATAGAAAAGGTCTGCTCCCTGAACGCCTGAGGCGCACTCAAGCCGCCGGTCAAATCCAACTAAAGCTAGTGTCCTGGCAAATAAGTTTTTTCAAACTAAGACGTTTCTGGGGTGTAGTCGTTTCGAGCCGCAAGGCGACAAGACCGGCTGCGAAGCAGACCGGAACATTCGTGAGAATTTGGAAGTTCGACACTGTTCCGCGGATTCGTCCAAAGTCTCACGACTTCGGCTACGAGAAAAAACTTATTTGATCACTCGCAGGCTTTTAGACTGCCAGCTTTTTTAATGGCCTGAAACTCTGCCTGAGTCACGGGAGTGATCGAGAGTCGGTTGCCGCGTTGGAGCGTGCGCAGCTCGGCCAGCTCGGGCATGGACTTCATCTCTTCGAGGGAAACGAGGCGCTTTAAATCGGCCTTGTAGCTGACATCGACGAGCTGCCAGCGTGGATTCTCAGGGTCGCTCTTCGGATCGTAGTATTTCGACTTTTTATCGAAGGCGGTGGGATCGGGATACGGCTGGCTGGCGACTTGCGCGATGCCTGCGACGCATGGAGGATTTGTGTTGGAATGATAGAACAATACTAGGTCGCCGACTTTCATCGTATCGCGCATAAAGTTGCGCGCCTGATAGTTGCGCACGCCGTCCCATGGCTCGGTTTGGTTCGGGCGCGCCTTTAAGTCTTCAAAGGAGAAGACGTCAGGCTCGGATTTCATTAACCAGTGGTTCACGAGAATTAGGAATTACGAATTAGGAATTAGGAATTAGAATTCGAAATTAGGAATTACGAATTAGGAATTAGGAATTAGGAATTCGGAGTTATTGCACTTACTGTAGGCCTAGTTTTTCTAGGATGCGGTCGAGGTCGTCGTTGCCAAAATACTCGATCATGATGCGGCCTTTCTTCGGCGTATGCTTGAGGGCGACGCGGGTGTTGAAATAATCACCCATGCGTTTTTCCAGGTCGCGAATGGCGGTCTGCTCGGCTTCGGGGGCTTTGCCCTTCCCCTGCTTCCCGCTGGTGCCGCTGCTGTCTTTGAGTCGACGGACTTGAGCTTCGGCTTCGCGCACACTCATGCCGGTTTCAATGATACGGCGTGCGAGCAGCTTGCGGTGCTCAGCACTTTCGAGGCCGAGTAGTACCTTGGCGTGACCCGTTGAAATAAGGCGCCGGCTGAGGAAGCCTTGAATCTCGGAACCGAGTGTGAGCAGGCGCAGGGCGTTGGCTACGGTGGCGCGGCCTTTGCCGACGCGTTCGGCAGCGGCGACTTGAGTGAGATCAAAGTCGCGCACGAGGCTGGCGTAGCCGAGGGCTTCGTCGATTGGGTTTAGGTTTTCGCGCTGCAAGTTTTCGATCAGAGCGAGCGTGGCCGAGGAAGCGTCGCTGGCCTCGATGATGCGAGCAGGAATGGCCTTAAGCTTGAGGTGTTTGAAAGCTTGGAGGCGGCGCTCACCAGCGATGAGTTCGAACTTTCCGTTCTTCTCACGGACAACGATGGGCTGCAAGAGGCCTTCGGATTGAATGCTCTTGGCCAGTTCTTCGATCTGCTCGGGGTGGATCTCGCGGCGCGGTTGATAAGGGTTGGCGACGATCTCGCTGAGCTCGATCTCGCGGTAGCCGGGCGAGTTGGGCATCGATGAGGCGACAGGCGCGGACTTTGCGACAGCAGCCTGCTTCTTGGCTGGTGCTTTTTTCGCGGGTGTGGCGGGCAATTCAGCCTTTGGCTGCGGCTTGGGCGGAGAACTGCCCGCTCCGGAAATGAGGCCACCGAGTCCGCGGCCGAGTCTGGTTTTAGAATTTGACATAATTATTGGGCGATAGGGATAAAGATGGTCTCGCCGACTTGAAGGTCGCGGGACGGGTTGACGATCTTGTTGGCATTCTGAATGTCCTTGATGGTGGAGCCGTGATCGCGGGCGATTTTACTGAGTGTATCGCCCGAGCGGACGACATAGGGCTTCCCAGACTTAGGAAAGTCATCGGAAAAGTGCGTCGTCGTCGAGACTTGCGGCTGGCTATCGACTGCTTTGGCGACGGAGTCGATGGCTGCTTGGGTTTCTTTGGCCAGCGCGCTGACCTGACGGTTGACCTCGGCGAGAATCTGCTGCTTTTGCTCATCGTCGGCCGAGCGGTATTCGCGGCGCAGCGTCTCAATCGCACTGGAGAGATTGGTGATTTGCGCTTCAGTGTCGCGATTAGAACTGGCTGCGACGACTTGCGCGCGCAGGCGGGCATTTTCGCGGTGTAACTCCTCAATCTCAAGGCGCACGGTTTTGAGGCTCTGCGTCAAGAGGCTGACGTCTTGGCTGAGGTTGGCGACAGTCACGCGGAGATTATCCTGAGCAGTCGCCGGCGCGGCGAAGGTGCAAAGGCTGAGGAGGCAGAGAAGAGCCGGAAAGGTAGACTTGATCATAAAAGCACGATTTCGGCACAGCTTGAAATGTCAAAGAAAAGAGTTGGAGATTGAGCGCATTAGGTGAGAGAATTAATAGCAATGATCGAACAAAGCCAATACTGGGTGCATGACTTAAGCCCATTTCTGATACGTTTCCCGGAGAACCCGTTGGGGCTCGATGGCATCCGCTACTACGGGCTCGCCTATCTGCTAGGATTTCTAGCGGCTTGGCTCTTGCTCAGGCTCTACGACGCGAAGGGAAAATTCGTGATCGATGCGGACGCGCGTGCGACCTTGATGACGGCTATGATCATTGGCGTGCTGGCGGGGGGACGCTTGGGCTACATGTTGCTCTACGATCTCGACGCCTTTTTAGCCAATCCACTACTAATTGTCCGGGTTGATCAGGGCGGCATGGCGAGCCATGGCGGCTTCGTTGGCGTCATATTGGCACTAGTTTGGTTTGCTCGGAAGCACCGGTGTGGCTTCCTGCGACTGGGCGATGTGGTCGTGACGTTGGCACCCCTCGGGCTGATGTTTGGGCGGATTGCGAACTTCATCAATGGTGAGCTTTGGGGGCGTGTGACGACGGCGAGCTGGGCGGTCATCTTTCCCAATAGTCCGAAGAACTACAATGCCTTGTTGCAGACTTATGGCCCCGAACCGCGGCACCCTTCGCAACTCTACGAAGCGGCTCTGGAAGGTGGGCTGATGCTGGCTTACGTGCAGTGGCGCTTCTGGTGCACTCGACCGCCTGCCGGGCAACTGGGCGGCGAGTTTTTGATCGGCTACGGGATCGTGCGAATTTTCGGCGAGTTGTTTCGCGAGCCAGATGCCGCCCTACTCCTGGGGCTGAGCCGTGGGCAGTTTTACTCGGTCTTTATAATTTTGGCCGGAGCTGTGACGATATGGATCGTGCGCAGAAAACGTAGTGCCTGAGCCTGTGTCACTGGCGGCCCCCCCCCAGCTCCTTATCCCAAACCAAACGAGGTCGTTTAGTGAGGTCTGATCCTTGCTTGAAGTAACCAGACCAACCCTAACCAATTTAAATGATTGCAGCTCATGGACAACTTGGGGAGGTCGAATCCGTAAGGCGGCCACTCTGGATGTGATCGACGAGACCATACTCCCCTAGTTAGACCCTATTCGAAAAGTCTCTGATGGGTCGTAAAAATCTGCAATCAACGGTGTAAGGGAGGAAGTTATAATAAAATAAAAATATTTTATATTATTATTTAAATCATTCTGGCATAATGACCTTT
>Ga0209491_10005511_pt1 | contig 18447 bp, 12 predicted proteins | sample BON02_FD_187213 | JGI IMG/M metagenome (GOLD analysis project Ga0209491, IMG submission 187213) | Freshwater microbial communities from Lake Bonney liftoff mats and glacier meltwater in Antarctica - BON-02 (SPAdes) (version 2) | ecosystem: Environmental > Aquatic > Freshwater > Ice > Glacier...
CCCTTGATCTCCAACGCGCCGCGCCCCTGATCGAATTCCCTGTTGAGCGATCGGCGCAAGCAACACTTGAAATCGCAACAACCCTCAACGAATCCCTAGCCGGCTTATCAAACGAGATCCGGAACCCGAAACTATGGACATAAGAACTTTAGCTAGAGGAAAGTAAGGAACCTGCAACTCCAGGAAACCACACCTGTGAAAGTGGTTAGATAGAAACCTGAGCCGCCGTCATGCTCGAGGACCGAAACCGAAAAGGGCTTTGGGTGTCTCGTAATCTTCCGACTTTGTATCATTAAAATGCGAAGTCCCACCAAACATTTCTAACAACACCATCGAGTAAGCATCTGTCGCTTGGGCAACGTTTCGACACGCGTGGCTGAAATTTGTTGGGTTGAGATCGTCAGCCCATATCTCGGTCTCGATAAGCACTTGATTACCAAACATGAAGGCTCGGGCAAATCTGAGCTCGGCATTAATGTCATTTATCTTGAGCATTAATTCGGCGCTGGATTGCAAGTCAGTTACTGCCACGCTAAAGACTTGAATCCATGAATTGTTCCGACCCTGTACTCGTACATAGAACCCGGCATTTTCCCACCGCACTGGCAAGTCGCCATCTTCATCTGGCTCTGATTTCACACCCGTCAATCTTTCGATTAAATCACGGACGTAGACGTAAGCAACATCATCGCGCATTTCTCCCCCATGGCTTTTCACTTCACTGGCAAACAAACGTTACCAACAGTGGAGTCCCGCTGGCTACTACATTGGAAAAAGGTCGCCATTTCGTCCCGGGTTTACAAATTCTTGGTCCAATATCCCCGACACCCGGTTTGGGTACCCGATTTGGGTACCCGATGCTGCCACTCAGTCGGGAAAACTACGTGAACACACCGGTCGACACGTGATCAGGTGTGATGCTCTGTGGCCAGGGCGTTAACACCTAGCCACGGCCCCTGCCGCTTGGTAAACATGGGCCGATCGGGTTGAGGCTCATGTCGAAGGTGGGCCAACTATCCCGGTACTCAATTTGAAACAGGTGGGCACCAGGTGTCCAGCGGCCAATGTCACCGCGGCTGGCCAGGGCAGCGATCAGACGATCAGGGTCATGGTTGAACAGCAGCGTCTCACAGCGTTCCTCCATGGGCAGGGTGTGGTCGCGGGTGATGTTGGGGGTGAACCGGAACACCCAACCACCCGCCGCACCGCCAGTGCGCTCGGCTTTCAACATGCCGAACACATAGCCGTGTCGGGGCTTAACATTGAGAACCTGGATCCAGTGCGGGTTGTGCCCACGACCGTGCGAGTAGCAGTCCCGTCGCGCCGGCAGTTCCACCTCGACGTCCCCACTGCCACCGCCCGTGGCTTGATCGTGCGCATTCATGGGGCGACCTCAAGGCCAAGCTGGAGGGCCAGTGCGTTCCTATTGAGTGTCATCGCCCAGCTTCTGCGCGGGAATCCGCGTTGCGGCCGTTTTAGTTGGGTGGCCATTACACACCACCAACCGATTACCGGCGGTAATGACTCCGCCAGTAACGCAATGTGATTTGATGCAAATGTATCCGCCATGATTACCCACCAATTCTCGCTCTTCCCCCGCGAAGGGGCTGATCTCCCCAGGCCACGGTGGGCGAGTGCCGCGGTTGGAACCGGCCAGCTGAGGCTTGACGCCGGTGTCATGATCTGAACACAAGGTTACTCCCACCCCCTGACACGAATGACTTTTGGGATGCCGTCGGCAATTAAAAAATAACGTGGATACAGCCCCTTACCCGGTATGCCGGCGACCATCGCGGCGTTGATCAATTGCAATGCTGGCAGAGGAAGTCCTTCTGGGTCAGCCCGAGGTCCTAGTTACCGGCGCGGCGGATAAGAAGCGTTGCCAAGTGCAACCTGCCAAAGCTGTCCGCGTCAGCGCACTCCGCTAGAACCAAATAACGTTCTGCATCCTTCGAATGATTTGTGGATGTGCGAGGAATCTGGCCTTTTGTCTCAAGAGGCAAACTCGCGAACGACCCAGGTCGTGTCAGACAGTACCGGTGTATTACGGGAAAACCAGCAAGATGTTAAACAGGAACACTCCCCCAAAACAGGTTTGCTGATGTAGATTCAGACGCGACCAAATTCACAGCAGGTTTTACGATCCGCCAATATCCCCCTCCACTATTTTGACCGCTTGGAGAACCATTTGTATAGTGATGTCTCCTTCAGGCCATGGCGCCACACCTTCAGGTGCAGCATCTAATGCAAAAAGCTGCAGGCTGAAAGCAGCCGTCAGGCGTTCGGTGATGGTGGGATTCCAGTATCTCGAGAGTCTCGGACAAGTGAGCACGTCTATTACGTTCCAGCCAGCATCGGCCCAGCAGCGCGCCGCTTTTGTGGTTCCACCAAGTTCGATCCATACTCCGCACAACCAGGGATCCCAGTCTGACGGCCAGCCCAGTTCACTTACTCTCCGCTCAATCGCCGTGGATTTCTTCAGGTCGGCCTTCAGCATGGCAAGCTCCCCTGGCGAAGGGCGGCCAGCCTTAGCCAACGTCCAGTACGCATCAAAGGTTTCCCAGTAACGTTCAGGCGACTGCAACGACGTCGATTCATGAGCATGCCATGCCTTTGTGAGGTTCGCGTTTTTGTCTATACCCAGCACCTGCCGTGCATGCGTGACCCCGAGGGTCAAGCGCTCAAGATTCATGATTAAATTCCGGGTCACGTCGGGTTTCGAAAGTTTCCCTTGCGCGCTCCGTACTGCATCAAAAACAATATAGCCAATGTCTACACGTGGAACCCACCCCTTTGCAGCCAACTCCACTTCAGGGCCTACGAGCGCATTCTGGAGTTGCTCGTCAATAGACACCAGCCGCGCCAAGGGATCTACAGGAACTATCATTTGGAAAGAGTGGGCGCTAGACCAGCGATCACTAATTTCTCCTAACGCTTCCCGAATCGATTCTGAAGGCAAATTGCAGGAAAACGACCACATGCTCGAAGAGCTCAATCCCACACCCAGATAGTCACCGTGCGACGGGTAAAGCCCGCGGAGGTTAATCGCCAACTCTCCACTTTTGGCGAGTTGAAGGAACCCCCAATAGATGAAGTCGTCATCGCCCGGCGGGATGCTCCAAGTGGTGCGCAGTTGTTCGGCCAGTTCACTAAAGTTCAGAAATTCGCTCAAATCGGCGGCTTCACCTTGTGCAGGGGAGATAGCCACATGAGTTTCACGTTGGTCGAACCTGTCAACGAAGGCGAACACTCGAGGTGTGATGAGACCGCAAACAGCAATCTCCCGGTCAGAAATTATGTTGGCGGTTTCATAGATGCTGAATGATGCGTATTCGATGTCGAACCAATCGTGGATCCACGAACCCTTCATCGGCACCACGATGATTTTCGGCTCCTGAATGCCCGAGCTATCCACCAGCGCAACCCATTGATCACCATTAATAAAAACATAATGATCATGGCTGTGATTAGCCCAATTCATGTTGTCTTCAATCGATTCAATGCAATCGTCATCGGAATGACTGCCTTCTCCCCGGTCTTGCACGCCCTTAAGCCATAAGGGTAGAACTGCCTCGGTGCCGCGATTGCATTCGATTTCCAACCGTTGTTCCACGAAAACTGTATTGAGTTCCGGTAAAACCTCGAGCAGTCGCCAGAGGACCACTAACGGATCGGGGTCTCCTCGCAAAGTTACGTGGCCCCCACATGGTGCTTCTACATGTATGGCTTCACCAGCAGCCCTCGCCAGCCAAACATCAGTACCGTCTGGATCGCTAGATGGTCGGTTTATGCGCAGATTAAATTCGTCGACCCCCACGACAGCCTTCCCCACTCAGCTCAGCGGACTCGAACCGGTCCCGAACTGCAAACTCTGAAAGCATGGCAATGCATGCTGGTCCCTAAACTCAAAAATAATCTGAGCAACAACTTCGGTAAAAGAGCATCGTATAGAAGAAAAGAATTTTTTTCCGAAGAAAATCACTATTTCAAACACATGCATGCCTGCACCAATAATCCAAGACCACGAGCAACATTCCTGATTTTCTGCGTCAAGCAGCCCGAGGCAGTGTCATCATTGGGGGCTGCCCAACCCTCCGGAGCTAGGAGTTCGTCTCGTTCAATGTCGTCATTTAAAATACTAGGAAGCGCATTCTGGATTCCATCAATTTCCACGGCAAAACTGGCTTCTCGATGTGATGTGTCGGGTGTTATCCATGCGATCCCAAGCTCACGTCCGGACTTATTGTCATAGGCACGGTCACATCCGATGGGCACATTGAATTCAAAGTCATACAAATATTCAAGCTTCTGCTGAAGCGAAAACAACATTTGCTCGCCTTGAGATGACGGGCGCGGTCGCCCTTCCACGAAACCCGAAGCAGGCTGACGTTCATCAAAAGGAACATTGTTCTTATGAGCACGCTTTTGGCTTGCTAGCCGCCTTACAAACTTGAACTACCTGTCCTTGCCTCTCCTGATGCAGTCTGCAAATAGTGGGTTTACTGATGTGTTCCCATTCCTCAGTGGAAACCACAATCTCAACGGTCTTTATGTTCAAAACCACCATGCGATCACGAACGGTCATCGTGGTCATAACGATCTTGTTCGAATTGGGCATCGCCTCATTGGTCGAAATGTAGACAATTGACACCTTCCCCCTAGCTAACAATTAAGCATTTTTAATGAAACCGTCAGACAAGCCGAAAAAAAAATCGCGAAGAAACAAACCATCATCCGAATTTGGAGCCTGCGCCACCAGCTTCTGCCGCAGCCAATCTTCCTGCAGCCATTCCGGTTAATATCGACCCAGGTCTTGGGTTTATGACAAACCTTGAACATCAGGCGCTAGCGGTGCCCATGCGGCAAGCATTGCCACTGCCGTTGGGAACCTCTCAAACTCTTGGGCGGAAACCGCTCGGGTCAGAAACTCAGCCAGAGCCTGGGAAACATTGGAGCGAAGGCCTAGTGGGTCCGCTGGCTTCGAAGCAATCCCGACTCCTGGGCCAGACGCCAGTTCGAATGAGTACGGGTGGCTCCCAACAACGAGCTCATAGAGAAGCACGCCGGCGGCATAACGGTCCACGAAACTGTCAGTGTGCGAGGCGCGAGTCATGAAGTCCGGAGGAAGGTAGGCCCGCGTTCCCGCAACCATTGTTTTCTGCCCGGCGTCTCTCGTAAGGTTGAAATCAATAAGTTTGACGACCCCGGATTGGTCGATCATGATGTTCGCAGGCTTGATGTCGCGGTGCACGACTTCTAAAGACTCTAAGTAGCAGAGAGCACCCAAGAGTTGCTCGCCAGTGCGAAAGATCACTTCACCCTCCATGGCAATCGGACCATTTGCGTATTCCGAGAGCGTAGTCCCCTCGATCCACTCCGAGATGACCATCCACTCACCTCGACTCGTGACAGGAATGGGACCCATCACTCGGACGATATTGGGATTCGTCAGCGCTTCCAATGCTTTAACTTCCTGCCGGAGCGCCTCGTCGGCCATCTCCTTATAAAGAGCACTTGGATCTTTTCTAAAGAGCTTTCCCGCAAGAATCCGGCCGTCAAAGTCCCGGGCAACTCGATAAACGGTTCCGAACGATCCTTGCGCTCCCGCGGGTTGGTCGACCACTGTTCCGAAGCCAGCTAAGGGGAAACCCGGTGGCAGCGGATCCGGTAATAGGGCAGGCAATCCGCCACTGCCTGGTGCCGCAACCGGCCCGAGCTCGGGGAAATCTGAGTCCAGGATTCCCGTAAGTTGCAAACTCTCAGGGCACTCTGGCGTTGTTATCGAACCACCATCGATGGAGTAACCCAAGTCAACTGCCCCGAACTCCTCCGCCCCGATGAATGCCTGGGCCTCCTTGATGCGACGGCGCGCGACCGTGCTGAGGCGCATTGCCCATTCGAGGTCTTCGGCAGAGACAGTCATCTCAGGGTTTGGATAAAGAAGCTTGAGAAGCCCGTCAATCGTCTTGTCGACCGCCTCACTGTCGCGTCCACGCCAAGAATCGTTAACCCGGATCCTCTCTCGCACCCCAACATAACGGTTCTCCGACCGCAATTCGTGCCACCATTGAGCGAGTAGGTCACTAACCAGCCCGTAGTGATTGGTCTTTTGGTCCTTGCCGACCGCAGGGATGTCCCACCCCGGGACGTATGCGTGTAGCCGATCCATGAATGCGGTGTCGTCGCGCATCGCATCAGGCATTGGCCCTAGCAGATGCCCCCGGCGCAATTGAGATTCAACGTCGACTTCGAAGTTGCCCAAGAAAGCCATGCCACCTTCGGCGCGAATGCTCTCACGACCTCGCGCAAACTCGCCGCTAGCCATGTAGCCTTTCATAACGTTGATGCCATCGCGGTCCTTGAATTTTATTCCGGCGATCTCATCAAAGGCAATGACATCGTGCTGAGTCACCAAGCCGCGCTGCCCGGTGGCGTTGTTGACAAAGAGTTGCGCCACTGTGGTCTGCCCGCCGGACAACAAGTAGGCGTAGGGGGATATCTGTTGAAACAGGTGGGATTTTCCTGTTCCCCGAGGACCCAGTTCAACCATGTTGTAATTGCGTACCACGAACGGCACCATCCGAAGGAAATACGCGTCCTGAGCTGGTGCCGAAAGGGCAGCCGGCTCAAGTCCAACGCTTCGCAATAAAAAGTTCTTCCATTCCTGTGTGGTCATAAGTGCCCTCGCCTCAGCCAGGCGATCCAGTCCCGCCCGAGCGTGGGCCTGGATCGGTCGAACTTCCGTAACCACGAAAGGTCGGGGTTGACCGGGAACATATGTCATTCCGATTTGAGCGTAGAACCCCCCTGTCAGCATTCGGTCATTATCAAGCACAAGTTGGGAACTGATCACCGCATCGTTGATCTGCAAGCTGGGTAACTCTGCGATGTATTCATCGGCCCTCGGATCCAGTTTCGCGCGGATGATATCGATTATCTGGGCGGCGCCCTGTTCCCGCAGCCGCGCCTTGAACAATTCCTGGTCGCCGGTCCGAACCACACGCCGGCTCAATAACCGTTCCACTTCCTCGAGACCTTCTTGGATTTCGGTCTCGTCGGAGGTCGCGCAATATTTGCCAATCAGGAACTCGCCCACGTAGGTGGGGACCGAGAACCTCCCACGAAACTTGTCAGCGAGGTCCTTGCGAACAACGAGTCCTTCAAGCTGCTCGGTGACGATTTGGTCAATCTGGTCCACGGTCCTCAGCCTTCTGGAATCTGGGTAAGAGTATTGGCCAATAAGTCTTCTTCCGAATTGAGGATCACGATCACGGCTGCTTGACCTTGATGCTCGTCTTCGATCAACAATCGTCCCTTTCCGGCTTTCAAGGGTTTTGGAGCGATGGCAAACGACGTCGAACGGTCGTTGGCTTTCGCCCGGATATCCACGACGCACCCCTCAGGCGCTGCCGTGACCTCCACTTTTAACGTCTTCCCTACCCAAATGTAGTCAATCTTGAGCATCGACGGCTTGTTACCCATGGGCTTAGTAACGACTAAGCGTGGAACCACGGATTCCTGCGGGCTGATTCCCCCGTGCTCATAAACCTTACCGGACTCGAATGCGTGGATGCCGGGCGCCAAAGCGATCTGCACGTCGGGATCCCAACGCCAAGGAAGCAGGCTCACCCCAGTGGGCGATTCAGCGCCCTCTAGAAGTCGGGCACAACGACCCTTGCGGACCACCATGAGGTGCTCCGGCACGTGATGCTTCGGCAATTTTTCTGGAAGAAGCAGCCACCCGTGGTCAGTAACGACCACAACTCGGCGCCATCCGGCGTTGAGCAATTCGGAGACGCGAGTAGCCAGCTGCCGAACTTGGTCGGGGAGTTGGTGCGACAATTTGGAACCAAGGCTGTGGCCAAGTGTGTCAATGTTGCCGCCTTCGGTCCAGCCCCGACCTGTGGGGTCTCCCACGGAGTCATCCCGGATGTACTCCCAACCCTGGTCCGCCAATACCCTCTTGAGAGCTTCCTGATTCACAGTCCCGCCGGATGCTGTGGTCGGCGACAATTCTGGTCCGCTTCCCAGCAGAGCTGCGACCGGAGAGACTGCTGGTTTGCAAGTACCTGTCACGGTGGGAACTCCGGCCACCCCCCACTGGAGCTCAGTGGCGAGCTCACGCTGGGTTAGCGTCGCTGAAAGACCTGCTGCTACGTCGAAACGGAGCCCGTCGACAAAGAGAGCGCACGTGCCAGCAGGCTCGCCCGTCAACACTCCCGGTTCGGGACCGCTCGGGGGACTCGCAATCCACGCAGCCTGGAATTGCTCCACCGTTGCAACCAGCCACGGACGGTAGAGCGATTCGGCGACCTTTTCTACGGACGATCCACTGGGATGCCCCAACTCCAGGGTGGAGAGTGCGGACATGAAGGCCTCGTCCGCCCGCCAGCCGGCGCTGGCGTAATGCTCGGCGTGGCCCCTTACGTCAGAACTCACGCCGGTGGATTCAGTCAACTCTGCGAGGCTCGCGAGTCGGTCCAGTAGCCTCGCAGCGGGTGCCTGCCCGAGCTTGGCCCAGACTGTGTCCAGACGGTGAACGTTCTCCCGATGCAGGTCCAAAAGCTTCGAGCGGATCTGTCCGGCAGGTTCAGCCGCCAGCTTCCCCAAGGCGACGAGCGCGGCGGATTCTTCCTCGTCATTGTCTTGAGGCCATGAGTCTGGGTGCAAAACCATCATCCCATCAGGCTTGCCAGCCCGGAGGGCATCAACGACACCCGGATACGATTGCGGGGTATCGCTGAAGCGATTCCAGACGCCGAGCCACTTTCCCTCCCGATCACCCAGCAGCTGTGCGGCTTGGAGGGCCCCGTCAAGAACCAAGTCAACCTTGTACTGCTTCTTGGCCAATGAGAGAAAACCATCCCACATACCCTGAGCCTCTAGAGCCACCTGATACTCGGAAGGGTTGTCCAACCACTTGAGAAGATCACGGGCCGGGTCATCAACCACCAGTCTGTCGAAGTCCGCAGAGTCCAACGTGCGCCCCTTGAAGGCGGATACTCGGAAGTCCAGTAACCGGGGGAAACTTCGCGTCAGTGCCTCCTTTGTCTCTCTCGTTCCAGCGACAACAAGGCCTAGCCCCTGTACCTCATTGGTGAGGAACGCAGACGGTGTCCAATCAGAACCGTTTCGTTGGCAAAACATGGCGCTTCGCACGACGAGACCTGCCAGCGGCTGCAGCGCCTCAGGCAACCCGGACGCATCCACCAGAGCCTTGCGTCCGATGCCCGGCAGGTACACGATCACGGGACCCCGACTCAACTCTGCGATGCCTTGGTTTGCCAGTTCCATGCGCAACCAGGGGACTGGACCTCGCCGAGACTTCAGATCGAGCTCCCCCAAAGTCAGAAAAGGCATCTCGCGGGACAACGTTTCTGCCACACCTATCCATGCCCGGTCTGCATCAGGCCACAGCACTGCCACAGGCCCTACGACATCGGCGCTGTTGAAGTCGGCCGCAGCCAGCAATGCACCCTGCAAAGCCTCACGCACCGTTTCAACATCCATCGTGGTCATCATCGACGTCATGTACTCGCACCTCCGCGTGCTGTTTCCTTTTGAGCCCGGGTGTAGTGAAGGTCGTTGAATCGCTCGGTGCCATCGGGGTTCTTGCCGCGGTCCTTTTCCCACTTGATGTTCGGCTTCGCCCGCAGGACGCCCGCGGTCATAAACGGCCGGATATTGATCCTAACCCCGTCGTCGAGATCAGGGTCCCAACCCAAAGGTTGCTCGCCCAGTGATTTCCATCGCACGTAGAGGTCGTATGGGGGCTCACCCTCCAAGATCAGCTGTAGTTTGGATTTCAGGTTTTCAGCAGCCACTAAACGAGCCTCAGCTCCAGGTACCTCCTGCCGAACCTCGTCATTTAACCGACCGATCCACCAGCTGCCCAGATAGTCATAGGTCAATCGCTCCAAGAGTTTGCGGTCTAGCTTGTGGTAGTTAATCAACGCGGAGAAACCATCTGGGCAGCCATCCCAGATCTGCCAGATAAACGGCCGGTTGGCGAATGTCTTGCAGTGGTCCTTAAAGAACCCATCCCGCAACCACTTGGACAGACCAGAAAGACCGGAAATGCCGCCCGCCTCCGTGAGGAGGCCGTCGAGGGTCTTCGCGCCCCACGCATCCCCATACGCCCCAGCGAGCAGCGCGCGCAGCCTTTCTTCAGCGGTAGACTCCCCACCCACAGCAGGCAAACACACCACTCCATCCGAGTCCGCCAATGCGTCTAATTTAGCCGGCTCTTGATCGGGCCACCGAAACCCCAACAGTCGAGCCACCGCCACCTGTAGCGGGAACCGCGAATCAGCTACGCGGCCATCGAATAGCCACTGCGTCGGATCGTTCGAAAACGCTTCCGGCAAGCCTTCTGGAAAAAGTTCACGCGCGACAGCGTTCCAACGACTGAAGTCAAACGGAACCTGAAGCAAGGTCTTAGTGGTCAACTTAAGTTGTTGGTCGAGGACTCGAACATCACGTGCGAACTCGGGCGACGAGCAATACGCCCAGAGTGCCGGCAATTCATGATCCTTCTTTGGCCATACGACGCCTGCGTTCATGTCAAACACCTCACCCAAATAAAGGGTGGCCTTCAAGTTGCCAGTTAAGCCGAGACACACTCCTTTTTTGCCCCATGCGTCCATACCTTGAATAGAAGCATGGCCAGATTCGGCAAGGTTTGCCATTACCCCGGTCCCCCCTTGCCACAAGAGAACCTGCTCACGACCTGCGAAGAGATCCGGAACGCTTGGCACGCTCTGAAGGTGACGCCACGCCGGCGATCCGGGATGTTCCCAATGCATATGGAGGAGCCGAGGATTATCGCTGGTCCGCGTTCCAGTTCGACTCAAAGCACGCTGCAAGAACAGGGGATGGGACAACTGCTCTGAAAGGGTAACACGTGAGGAGGGGCTGGTAAGCATTTTTTTCTGGCTTAGTCTAGAGATCGGTGCCGTCTTTAGGATGAATTCCTTCTCGTCAGGGCCAGCCCCTTCCATTGCATCTACCGCTGCAAACAAGTCCTTGCCGAATGGCGGCTGTGCAGCAAGCACGGTGAGACTGACTGTGACGACCTCTCCACCTATGGCACGAAACGCGCGCGATCCCAATCGTGCGATGAGTTTCCAGTCCGTAGTCGTTAAAAGGTGCTCTCTCAGAGTGCGATACGCGGGCTGGTAGAACCAGCCCAGTGGCGAGACCATCGCAGTTGCGCCGTTGAGACCACACAAGGCTTGACCACGCTCCAAGAAAGCGGTGGCTATATCGGCGTCTCCCGCGATCGTGTTCGTTTCAAGGAAGGCCGTCAGATCTGCCCGTTGATGTTGACGAGTCAGGTAGGGCGGATTGGTCACCACAAGTACATAGGTTCGGCTGAGGTAGTCGGCGGTGCGGGCGATACCTACGGCAGCCTGGCCGAAGACAGCCGCAGCGAGGTCGGAGGCGCGGCTGTTCTCATAGGTGAGGGCCGCTTTGACCAGCGGCGCCACCGTGTGCCAGTCAACGGATTCCAAGCCAGCCTGTTCCGCAGCGCGGACGGGGTCAATCAGCGATCCAAGAGTGTCAGCATTGGCGAACAAAGCATGCAACCGGGTCAGGGCTGCCTCGACCTGAGGTTCACCGCCCGCAAGGTCAAGCCAGTCGGAGAGTGGGGCCCGGGTGGGGATCCCGCAGCAGGCCACGTTCGGTAGGGGAAGGTCCCTATGGCCGCCCGCCTTCCATGCCTCCAAAGCCAACGCGAACATGGCAATCTGCGTGCACCTTGGGTCCAACTCGAGCCCGAACAAGTTGTCACGGAGGACGGCGTCCTGCGCCTCGGCCGGCTCTAGATGCTCTTCCTCGGCACGCATCCGCCACAGCATCCCAAACGCCGCGACCAAGAAGTGTCCGGACCCACAGCACGGGTCCATCACCGACACCTCAGCCACCCTTTGGGGCCAGCCATCGAAGCCTCCCGCGGCCGGTGAGCCGTCGTCGTCGCGACGGAGGTATTCCCAGCCCGTTAGAAGCGGGGAGTCTGGGTGGCGGTCAGCCCACCAGGCCCCCAATGAATTCTCCAGAAGGAAACGAACCATGTAGTTTTCAGTGAACAACTGCGTGACGGGAGCCAGATCTGCCCCGCCGATCTTGCGTTCGGACTTGTTCACCTCGTCTTTGCGCTTAGCCTGCCAGTACTGGTAAATCCATCCGAGCGAGTCCTCAGCGGTGATCACCTCCACCGGGAGCCGGTCCAATAATCCCTCCAGCTCTTGACGGGTTTCCACGGGCAGTCGCATGTTAAGAATGGGGTCGTTTTGGATGAAGATCCCAGGGAGCATGGCGGCTGCGAACCTAGCTGCCACCTCCCATTTGTCGGATTCGCCGGTCTCCGCAGCGAATTCTGCGACCTCGTCGATTGATAACGGTTGACCAAACTGATCGTCAACGAGTAATTGATTGTCGGCTAAAAACCGGGCAAACAACATCCGGTGCCAGTGCTCAAATCCAGCTTCGGTCACGAGTGCATCGACGGACCCCAACTGACGAGCCCTAGCGCGCAACCCGACCCGGACAGCACGCTCCTCAATAGAGAGTCCGTTCGGCAACTTGTCCTCTGCAACCCCCAACGCGGAAACCCGCTGAGCACACGCCGCCTCGACTACTTCACGAGCACGCACCACCACGTCCGACAACAACTTGCGCTGTTCACTTGACAGAACCGTCACGGAGAACTCCCACTTTCAGTAGATGCTTACTGGGTTGCCATCAACGAGGGCATCGACGATAGTGATCCGCAGTGCAGCCAGGTATTCGTCGGCTTCTTGCTCTGTGACTATCAGTCCCGGCTTGGGGTGGACCACGATAGCTTTTGGAGTTACTTGCTCTATGAGCCTGATTATTGCCGGCCCGGCTTTCCCGGCGAAAGCGTCCGCCTGGTCATTTCGCGCTGACAGTGAACGGCGTTCCAAGGAATCAATTAGGTGCGTGTCGTCCGCAACATCAGGGAGCTCTGGCTCAGCCAGCCCATTTTGATTCAAGAAAACGACGGATTCCGACTCCGGCAGATCAACCCATTGGGGAGTCGCTTTAAGTTTGTCAACTGCAGCCTCGCGGGCTGCAGCCGCGCGATCGTGGGCAGCGTGGATGCCGGCTCTTAGATCGGACCGCAGCGTGGCGAGGATTGGGGTCATTGGGTTGGGCTCGGCAAGTAGGGATCGCTGAGTTTCAATGGCGTTCAAAGCGGCCTGGCGTTCGCCATGCGTGGGCAAGATCTCAGAATGGCGTAAGAGGCTGCGGGCCTCATGCCATTCGAGCAGCCGTAACTTTGCGGTCTTGGTTGTGGCCTGCCAGGTGTCCCACTGAGCGATAAGGTTTGGGACCTGGTCGGCGACAGCCACGTGTTGCTCGGCGCCAAACTTCCCCAGCAGAATGTCGAGTTCCGTAGTCGGGGAAGCTTGAGGAAGCGGCGCTTCCCCCCCGGCAGCCCTGCCCGCGTCGCGCAGGATCCTGAGGCAGGCGGGCACGTCGACGGGGTTGGCAGGCGCACCCACATTGGTGGCCAGCATCTTGAGGGCCTGCTTCTGGGCGAACGTGACGGTGACCGTCTCGACCTTGTAGTTGAGCCTGGTCATAACCGGCTCGGTCAGATTCGCTGCGGCGACAGGGGCGGCCCCGTCGGACGCGGAGACCTCCTCGGACTGGACTAAGACTGCCATCGCTCCGTTGATAGCGTCCTTTGGCCAGCCATAAGGCTCGGCCATGAAATATTTGTGAATGCTTGCCCCGGTTTTGGTTGCAGTCCCAATGTGGGCCTTGATCTCCTTGACCACCGGGTGGCTGGAGATCTCCTTGGTGTGACCCACGACGCTGAGGGCCTCAGCATTACCTTCTTTCGCGCGCTTGAACACCTGTGGCCAGCCCGCGTGGTCGGCGTCTTTAAAACGCGGGAACTTACGGATGGCTGCCTTGCCCAACGCATCCTTCACAGCAGATGGCAGGGTGCCGGTCCCCTGAACGTTCTCTCCTCCACCCATAAGCACCTGGGCGGCCCCGAGGACTTCGGAAACGCAATCATTGACCTTAGCTTCAGAACGTTTGGCCAGGCTATTCATCGCGTCTAGTGCTCGGAGACCCTCCTCCGTAGTCGGTGCTGGTTGCGTGTTGATTACTTTCGCTGCAGCTCTCCAGTCGGCGATGGCGTTCTTGAAGTCATGATCTCGCATTTTTGGGAGCAACAGAGTGACCATCGGACTGTCCTGTCCCTGCTCCCCGACGGCGGTTCGCACTTGCGAATCTGTTATTTCCCATCCATTGCGAACCCACAGGATCAATTCGGTCGCGTCAACTGCTGGCAACGCTTCCCCCGGGTACACGGTCCATTTACGGGGCGTGTTCGTCGCGCCCTGCACCACTTTGACCACCGATAAATCCTGTTCAAGGCGCCGTTTAATGGCGTCCTCGCGGACGTAGACCTGCTCTGTAGTGTTGATCAGGTACGACTGCCGCTGTTCCTTGAAGGCTCGGTTCCACTCTGCGTCGGTGGGGCTCTGGAGACGGTACTCGTGATCGTTGAGGATCAGCAGGCTTCCCACCAAAGGTTCGAGTAAAGCTGGCAGACTCGCGCGTAGTGTTGCGGAGCCCGCATTCAGGTCAGTAACCATGAGATCGGAGAGGGTGTTAATTGTTGGCGACACCCCATCGCCGTCATCGAGCTGACTGATCAAGAACACGAGTTCGACCGCACGGGCCCGAATTTCACCTTCTGGGGTACCGTCACGCACCTCGGAGATCCTGTCTGCAAGTTCGTGGAGGAGCACACCTTGGTTAAGCATGTCCTCTTTCTTGCTGGTGAATATGACGTCGCCGGGCACCACGTTCCCCAACGGCTGCCCGGCGACCTCGCCCACAGCTTCAAGCGTGACTCGCAGTTGGGAACGGAGCTGCCCAGCGGCGCCACGATCAACGGCCCGTAATGCCGATTCCATAAACCTACGTCGAGTGGGTAGCAGGGGGTAGTCGGCCACGAAATTCAAGGCATCCCCTGGCTGGGCAGCCAGTTTTGAACCTCCGAGGTGGCGAGAGATTTCCCCGCTCACGGCGGTCAGGGCAGTGTCGAGCTCAGGCACTCGGACCGGATCTTTTCGCAGCACGACCTGGCGAACGACAGTCTCAACGTCCCGGCTCTGAAGTTGCACATGGACCGTGAACCGGTCTTGGAATTTCGCGAGTATTGCGTTCGCAGTCAGCGCGGATTGTCCGGCAGCCACGACCAGGAGCCGGCCCTTGAACTCTCGCATCAGCCGCTCGACAATATCTTGCATCTCATTGAGTAACTGGACGTCGTCGCTAATGTACTGCTGCAACTCGTCGATGACCAGGAGGGTCAACGGCATTGTCGCTTTGTCCCCGTATTCGGACTCGCGGGCGATGGTTTCGAGCACCTGCTTAATGGTGTCTACCACCATGTCGTCCGAGATGTCCTTAACCTGGTAACTAGCGGAGATCGACTTCCCGGCATCGGCCGGGTTGGCGGCGAACCCAGGGATAACATCCAGCAAGGCCTCACGCACAGCGGGGGACACGAACAAATTGCGATTAACTTCGTCCACAGTCCTGCCACGTTTTTCCAAGGCATCAACGAACCCATGCCACAGTCCCTCTTTGCGCAACCAGAGAACGAACTTCGCCGGGCCATACTGAGTTGGCAGTCCTGCCGATCCCAGAATAATCTCCAGTAGTGGCTGGGCTACCGACATGTTGTGTCCTCGGCGCATTACTCCAGCGACCGCAAAGGTGATCGTGCGCTCCCGTTTTGCGAAGCTGTCTAGGTCCTTGAGAAGGTCGCGAACATCCTCTGGACAATTGACCAGACTGCGGGCACTAACACCGTCTATCTTGGGGTTGGTCCACAGGTAGGTAAGTACCCGCAAAAAGTGACTCTTGCCGGAGCCGTAAAACCCTGACACCCAGCACGCGGGCTGAGTCGATTTGTCCAGGCTTCCGAGATACGAGTTCAACACACGACGCAAGCCTTCGCCGTATTCACCCTCAGCCACGAACTGCTCTAACTCGTACTTCAGAACACCCCACTCCCCGGGAGTCGTTGGCGCATTGAGCGCAGTCACGCCATCATTGGGCAGAGTGCGGCCGGTCGGGTCGACAGCAAAGACGTCCTTGTTCAGCAGGGTCATGATGGCTCCATCAGTTGATCGGTACGGCGAGATAGTTCCAGCCGTCGTGGCCGTCGAGCAGTCTGTAGTTGTTGTCTTCACGAACGCCTGGGAACAGCGCCAATAGCCGTCCGGGAATTTGGTCAGCGGTAGCCGCGATGAGCCGGGATACTCGGATCAGGCCAAATAAAGAGGCTGCGCCCAGCAGGGCGGAGACAGTGTTGTCGTTAGCAAGGTTAAGTTGTGTGGAGACTTCGGCAGCCAAATGCTCGGCGAACTCGTCCAAAGCACCGAATTGCAGGGCCTCTGGGTCCGCTAAGTACTCGTCCCTGTAGGCATGCGCGTCCAGCCAGCGTTCAAAACTAGTTGTCACGTCTATCAGCTGCCACGACTTGCCTGCCGCAGCCGTTGAGGTCTCGAACGAAGATAATCGGTGGCGTAGCCTACGTTCACTGTCTGGCCGGTAGGTCAGCATCCATACGCGCTCAGGTCCAGAGACATGGACTTTCCACGGCTCGCGTAATTGTCGTTCATAGGCTTCCCGGGCCTCGTCGATTGCGCTCATCAGCGGATTTCCTTTCCGAGGGGCAAACGAGGATCATCGGCTTCCGCTAGAAGTGCTTCAAGGTCGACCTCGGTGATCATGCCCCGTGACTTGTAGCCCAGCCAGCCCTTGCGAGCGGCCTCGTGGGTACGGTCGTGCATGGTGGAGGACGAGGAATCCAGCAGCGCCGCGTGCGACGTTTCGAACAAACGCTCCCCACTCATTCCGTCCGCATGACCCAGGATTAGCGCCATGGCTACCGCGCCCAGGGATGGATCGATTAGCTGCCGCAACGCGGGGTTCCTTGGGCTGCTGCGATAAAGGTAGCCGGCTTGGGTCCACGACGATAAAGCGTTGCGTCCGATCTTGGCCCTGGTAGCAGGGGAATAACTGCTTGGAAATTCCCTCTCAATGGCCTCAGCCAGCGTTACAGACGTGGCGTTCTCACCGGGAGCTATGCTCAAAATACCTGTCGAGGTGGCAGCCAGCGCGTTGTCGTTCGCGACGGCCATTTGCAGAGCAATCTGCGGACGTCCACGCGGATCACGCGCCCACAGCCGACGCATTCCCCGGAAAGTTGTGTCGACGATGTCTAGTCGATACAACTCTCTTAAATATCGGAACGTTCGTTGCCGAGAAGAAAGGGACTCCTTACCCGCCACGTTGTCGTCGATGATGGCTGAGCGGTAAAGATCCGTAGACGCATTGGGGGCACATGCAGCAAAAACCGAAGTCAGGTCTTCCAGCAGCATTGTGCGGCTAGTGTGCGCTCCCCCGCTCACCCGCTCTACCACTAATCCCCCTGAATGCACTTGCTTCGTTTTAATTAAGTTCTAAGCCTAGTTTAGATCTCGTATTTACCAACGGCGGATATTCGCCTACAGATTTTTACCGTTTTGGCGATAGGGTCGTCAGTGTCGAATTTACGAATTAAATGGATGGTAATACGCACATCATTCTCAAACCCTTGACGGGAATTTCGCTTGAATAAACGTAGATAAAAAAGCCACTCCAAAGGGCATAAGAATAGCCTTAACTGGCGCGGAAACTGACATAAAATTCCCTTCTCCCCTTGTGATTCGTATCCTGCCACATGCCTCTGCTTTCCGGATGCGAATTTCCCAACTCAGATGAGTACGATTATGCCCCTTGGAACCGACTTCCGCTTCAACGAGTAGTGATCTGATGCAGTTCATAGCGTGCTTGCCTTGGCAACGATCACTTAAAAGGGCAAGGGTGAGCATCGGTCGGTCTTGCTCTGAAACGATCATGGAGAGGTCCAGAGAACCCTCCCTGATTCGATTGCATCTGTATTTCTGGCAATTTTCATGTTGAGATTTTCGCTGTAGTGGGCGAAAGCAGTTTCGTCAGATTGAAATTTATCTTTTACGAGCCAGGTGAGGGGTTTGGCCGGCTGGTCAATGTCAAAACCATATGAAATGTCCCCATTGTTGCTGTAATCGCAGTGAGCGAAGTGCAACTCACCATCATTCCAGGCTGCAACGCAAGCCCAACCCGTTCCAAACGAATGAGCCGTTTGCAAAACAACCCTACGTTTGATCTCTTCGTTCATCTTTCCACCGATTCCGTTTGTTTATTCGTCGACTTCGGGGTAAAAATCTGGAACTGGGATCAGGCCGGTTGTCCAGCCTGCGAACACGTCACGGAAAACATCGTGTTGACATTCGTGGGTAGTGTCGGGGAATGCGCACTGCCTGGTTCGCCCGTCAACGATCTGGGTCAACGCCATGTTGG
>Ga0209491_10005515_pt1 | contig 18437 bp, 15 predicted proteins | sample BON02_FD_187213 | JGI IMG/M metagenome (GOLD analysis project Ga0209491, IMG submission 187213) | Freshwater microbial communities from Lake Bonney liftoff mats and glacier meltwater in Antarctica - BON-02 (SPAdes) (version 2) | ecosystem: Environmental > Aquatic > Freshwater > Ice > Glacier...
ATGCATTCAAACACGCACGAACGCACGCAATGGAAGCACGCGTTGCATGCATCCATGCAAGTGCACAATATATGCTGCCTTTCTCTCTCACTCTCTCTTGTCTTTTTGGTTGGTCTCTCTTTCGTGTAAAAATACACTCATTAGCCCATTCAAACTTCTGGATCCACCGCACAGTGTTTCAATCTGCGCGAAGCACACACATAAGCTTACTCACATGAACACGCATTCAAATCTAGCATGCAAGCATGTGATGTATGCACGCACATGAATGCATGCATGCAAAACCACACATTCTCTGTACGTCTGTGTCTCTCTCTGTTTGTATTTGTCTGTTTTCTGTGTGTCCAATTCGCACGCACATGCATTCACACTCACACGAACGTACGCCTTAGATACGCGCATTGCATGCAAGCATGCAAGTGCACGAAAATATTTGCTAACTTTTCTTCTCAGTTTCCCTTCTCCTTGCGTTGGGTGTTTCTTTCTTTCTGATCCTTGTCCTCTCGCCTGCAGGCACATATCATCACACACACGTCCAACATATCTGTATGTCTGTGTGTGGGTGTGTATTGAAGTTTGTGTGTGTGCGTGCGTTTCTGTTTTAGTGTGCGTGTGTGCGTGTGTAGAGAGGGAGAGTAACAAATCAACAAATAGTGTGTACGGGATAATTAAAGAATTGGAGTGTGCACATGTGTGTGTGTTTGTATGTGTGCGTGTGTTTGTCGAAGTGTGTGTGTCGGCGTGTGGGTGTCTGTGCGTGTTTGTATGTGTGTGTGTGTTTGTGTGCGCATGCATGCATGTGTGTGCAGGTTTGCAAGTGTGCGTGTGTACACGGGTGTGTGGGTTTGTTCACGATTGGTCGTGGACGCGCGGAAGGGGAAGATCGAGGAAGAGAGAGTCTGTGTGCGTGATCTGTCTCTCAGCAATATGCACGCAAATGCTTTCATACGTTGACTCCGTAGGTGCATGCCATGCATTTGTTGCATGCAGGCATTCCAGCATGCAAATAATACTCTGCCCCTCTTGTTCTCGCTTGTTTGTCTATTTCTCTCTCTCTCTCTCTCACTGTCTTTCGGACACTCTCTCTCCCTCCCTCGCTCTCTCTTCCTCTCTCTCTCTCTCTCTCGCTTCCTTTCCCCCCCTCGTATTCCTTTGCTGTCTCAGTCCCTTCAAATGCTTTCTTGCACAGACTCTTACTTGTTATTTTACACCTACACATGCATGAATTGCATCTGTGATCTATCCACGAGTGTACCAGCTGGTGTTCTTTTCTGTATGTTTGTGTGTGTGTGAAGGTACACTCTCTAGCCCGGATCCTCCTCACAGTGTTTCAATCTGCGCGAAGCACACACATATGCTTACTCACATGAACACGCATGCAAGCCTAGCATGCAAGCATTTGATGTATGCATGAACATGCACGCATGAATGCAAAAACACCTATTCTCTGTATGTCTGTGTCTCTCTCTGATTGTGTGCGTCTGTGATCTGTTTGTGAATTTTTGCACACACATGCATTCACGCGCACACAAATGCACGCAATGCATCCATGCAAGTGCACCAAAGTACACACTTCCTTTCTCTCTCGCTCTCTTTTTTTCATTCATTTGGGCTCTCTTCTTTCTCTTCCTTGTTTTCTCACCTGCAGGCACATCTCATCACACACACGTGCAACATATCTGTATGTCTGTGTGTGGGTGTGTATTTGTGTTTTGAATTGTTTGTGTGTGTGTTTGTTCTGTTTTAGTGTGCGTGCGTGCGTGTGTAGAGAGGGAGAGTAACAAACAAAAAAATAGTGTGTACGTGATAATCTAAGAATTGGAGTGTGCACGTGTGTGTGTGTATTTATGTGTTTGTGTGTGTGTTGGTGTGAGTGTGTCTGCGTGTGGGTGCTGTGGCGTATTTGTATGCGTGTGTGTGTATTTGTGTGTGTGTGCATGCAATTGTGTGTAAGTGTGTGCAAGTGTGTGCAAGAGTAGTGCGTGTGTGCGTGCGTGGGTGGGTATGTTCACGTTTGGACGTACGTGTGCCAAGATTAACCATGAGAATGAGAAATTCTTTGTTCGTATTCTGTCTTTCAGCTTGCATATGTACCTGCAAATGCTTTCATACGCATCCCTTTTTTCGCAAACTTCTGTCTGTTGCCCACACAAACATCAAGTGCCATGCACAGGCTGAATGTTTCAGCATGGTCAGTTGGGCCTGGGCAACAAAGAGGACAGGCCTGTTCCCGTGCATGTGGGGGTAGAAGCGGTTTCACACACGCACATGTACACGCCTGCACACACACCAACACACACACACACAAACACACTCATACACACACACCCCCTTTCATACTCACAAACATACACACTCACACTCACACACACGCATAGGTACAGAAGCACACACACATACACGCGCACACGCACACACAAACGTTTTATCCGACCAAGTTTGGAGTGTGGAAATACAACACGTTCCATCTGTCTAGTTTGGGGTTTGTTTCAAAATACAGGTTCCTGAGTGTCTTTCAATATCCACACGTTGCCTACACTTGGCATCACAACCATACAGTCACTTCCACACGCAACTGTGAACTGTTTGTGGACAAATTCAAAGTCAAAATGCGGTGAGAACACGATATGCAGTGATGGCATCAACAGGTAACATACACTCAAACATGCGCAAATAAGCAAGCATTCATGCACCCACGTGTGAATGGCATGCACACATATGTTTGTGAGTAACAGAGAGGAGTGGGAGAGTGAAGTTGTGCGTGTGAATGCATTTGAGTGTATATGCACACTGAGTGACAGAACACACCACCATTCCTTTTCTCTCTCTCTATCTCTCTTCTCTCCCTCTTGCACACGAAACAGGAGAAGAACAAAAGAGAGATGTAGAGAAAACTACAGAGAAAGGATGCCAGTGTGCTCATGCTGGAATGGATACAAAGTGCGCATGGCCTCTATGTATGTGTGTGTGTAACAGAAATGAGTGTGAGAGAAATGTTGTGCACGTCAAAGCTTTGGCGTGCATTTGCAAGCTGAACGACAGAATAGGCACAAACACACTGCCTCCCTCTGTCTCTCTCGCAAACTCACGGACACAAATGCACACACCCGCACAAATGCACACACACACGCCTATATATGCACACTTTGCACACATACGCACATACACTTATAAAAACTCACAAAATCATGCACATCTTCCTGCAGACGAATACACACACATAAACACACGCACCCAATTACACACATGCACGTTTAAACTCCGGTGCTGACATTATCACCTACACACTATATCTCCTTTTCTCGCTCTGTCTTTATGAACCCACATGCACACACGCACAAATATACAAAGTCGCTCACGCACACTGAATTAAGAACCTTGAAGAGAGAAAGAGGGATTGAGACAGAGAAACAAAGACAGAGGGTATGCTCCAGGATAAAATGCATGAGCATTCATGCATCCAACTTCGGCGTGTGCATGGCATGCATGCATCTGTGTGTGGGTAATTGAGAAATATTTCAGAGAGCAGCTGTGTGTGTAAATGTTTTTGCGTATAATGTGCAAGCTGAGAGACACAGCACACATGCACTTTTTTGCTCGCTGTCTTTCTGTCTCTCTCTGTCTCTTGCACACTCACAAACACATATGCAGCAAGAGAGATAGTGTGTGTTGATATGATTTGTTATCATCTTGCTTTTGGACGCATTTGCACGCACAACGTTGCACTCACAACTTCTCTCTCAAACTCCTCTCTGTGTATATGCAAGCTGTGAGATATACAATACAATCTCACAAACATTTTCTCTCTCACTCTTTCTTTCTTGCACACTCACAACCACACATGGGCACGCATGCACACACGCGCGTACCTGAATACACATATGCAAACACATTCATTCAAATTCAAACACACACACACACGCATCTCAACACACGCAAAAACAGACGAAAACAAGTCAGAGAAAGGGGCAGAAAAAGCGAGAAGAAAGAAGAGAGAAAGAACGAAAACATTATGCATGTGCATTCTGGTATGCGTGCATCCAAGGAGTGCATGGCATGCGTGCATGTGTGTCTGGATAACAGATAAGAGTGTGAAAAAGAAGGTGTTCGCATGAGTGTATGTATGCAATCTGAGAGATAGAACATGCACACAGATTCTCTCTCTCTCGCTCTTTCTCTCTCACACGCGTACGAACACACGTGCAACAATCGCACACCCACGTTCACACGCACACTCTTTCACGCTCGCAGACTTGCATACATACGCACAAAAATGCACGCATACGCATACAAAACCTCACAACCACCCACACGCAGACGCACGCACACACACACACACACACACATATAAACATGCACACACACGTTGACACTGAAACTTTCACATTATCATGTACACACATTTTGTTTTTAACTCTCCCTCTCTACACATGCACGCGTGCACACTGAAACATAGAGACACACACATGATTTGCCTGCCAGCAGCGTCAGGACGAGCCTGTTTGGCCGGGCGTTGTGGCTCAGTCATAGGCATTCCCCCACGTCGAAATCACGCTCTCTGCCTCCACAGCCAGACTATGAGATCTTCTGGTAGGCAGTCGGCATCATGACGATCTGCGCCCCTTCAAACAGCTCCCCTACCAAGAGCGTCAGCACGTGCTGGTCTGCTGTGTCGCAAAGGCCTAGTCAATCAATGTCTCCGCTTCCGCGGCTTCTCGCATCACCCCCTTCCTTCACGATGTTCGTGAGGCCTTATGCACTAGCCAAGTGTGTGGACAAATGTGCATCAACACCTGATGGGTGTCTTGCAGCGGGCTGGTATATGCAGGTTTGACCTAGCACAGAACAGTTTGCAGCCTGCGTGCCAGTGCACACCGCTCTACTTGCTGTTGGCAGCACTGTCCCCAGATGCATAAGCAGCGCCTGGCAAGTATGTTCGCGCGTGCGTATTTGTGCACGTTTGTGTGTTGGATACAGACAGAGATAGAATTGTTTCACACGTACATATGCGGAGTACCAAATATACACACGCTCGCACACATTTACACACACGTGCACACACATATGTACATGTACACCTTTTATGTCTGAGTGGGTGAAGGTGTGTACCCGTGTTGCATTAGTTTCTGTGTTATTGCAAAGTTGTGTGCAAATCCGACACAGAAACAGACACAGTCACAGATATAGACTAAGAACGGACACAGAAAAAGACACAGACGCAGACACGACATTTACCCAGACTCAAGTTGTTTGTGTTGTACCTCCACCTCCCGCAGATTCGTCAAGAAAAGTTCTGAGAACATGGTCAACAGGACGCGGTCGCTCTGCCTGCCCCACAGTATTGAGATTGTGCACTAGAATGTCCAGGCAAAGGAGGGGCTGCAGTATTGTTGCCACCCGTGGGACCTTCAGCAGTTATTTAGCCCAAGGGTGCCCGTGCAAAGTCATGTTCACAGGGTTGTGGCCACTGATTTGCTTTTCAATGATGAGTCCGCTCGTACTGTGCATTCAACGGCTGCAATGGGTGCTGCTCAAGGTGATTTCGCTGCTGAATGTATTTGTGTGTGTACGTGTATGTATGATGTACTTGTGTGGGTGTGTCTGTATGTATTTACGTATCTCTTTAGTGGGGTGTTGTGCGCCTGGACCTGTGCGGCCGTGTGCATGTTTGAGTGATTGTATGTATGTCTGTGTATATGTGTGTATATTTGTTCGTGTGTGTGTGCTTAGGATGGCTTCTCGAGAAGATATAGGAAACACGTCAGTGTTGACTCAGATCCCAAGAAATCATGGAACCATTACGTCGATATATCAAAACATCATTTGGTGTCGACATTATTGTGGTTCTTTCTCCTTTCTCATGTCATACGTCTATTTCTGTCTTTGTCTCTCTCTTTGTACTTTTGTGCCTTTTTTGTTCTCACTCTCTTTCAAATGATGTGTTGGATGGTGTAAGGGTATGTGTGCGCGTGAGTGTTTGGGTGCGATATTGCGCAAGCTTTTACTTGTGCTTGTGTTTTTTTTTTGTACTGTCGCGTTCTCAATTGGTCTCTCGGTATTTCCTGCCGATTCTTTCATTCTGTTTCTTTCTGGTTCTCCTTCCGCATCTATGCACAGTCAGTAACAATGAGAATCCAATAGACTAATTGTGATTGCGGGGTTGAACAATTCATAAGGGAGCATTTGTACCTGGATTGCTCCCTTGTGGATTAGAGTAAAGTCAAAAGCTCGAATTGCTTATGTCCCGACCACGAGCTCACATTTAGTACGAAAAATCAGCAGTCAAAATCAATCTATAACAAACAACTGTCGCTACACACATACTCAACAGTATTTCAACACTATTCCTTTCGCGAAAGTTATTTCTTCGGTGACTATTTATTGAATGAGCTTATGAATACCGTTTGTGCGCTATCCTAGTGTGTGAAAGCACGAATGTGTTACTGTGTGTGTGTATGCGTATTTTTCGTTTTCTATGCGTGTGCGTATTGCTCATGTGTGTTTGTGCGAGAGTGTGAATGTGTTTTGTGATGTTTATGAATCAAGTGTCAGAAATTGCCCATGTGGGTTCGTTGAAGATCAAGTGTTTGTGTTGACATGTACTTGTCTCTATCTGTGTACTTTATGTTCGTTTTTATGTTTGGGTCTGTATCCATATTTTTTCATGTGTACCACAAATGTTTTTGAGAGTTTTTAACCCCAATACAACAAACAGATGAGAACCAGAGCAACACAGGAAGAGATAGACATCAAGAAAAAGAAAGAGAGAGAGAGACACTGAGAGACAGATATCGGGGAACAGCGATTGAGAGAGACAAGAAAAGAGCGAGGGGGAACAACAGACACGCAAAGAAAAAAAGAGAAGGATAGAGTGAAAGTAAGAGAGAGGAAGAGAGAGAGAGAGAGAAGGAGAGAGTTTGCGAGTACGCGCGAAAGAAGAGAGAGAGAGAGAGAGAGTATGTTGCGGCACCTGAGAGGGAGAGAGAGCGAGGGAAGTAGAGAGACAGAGAGCGATGGGGAGAGAGGGCTACAGACAGATACAAAGAGAGCGAGACAGAGAAAGTGAGACAGGAATGGGGGAAGAGAAAGACTTATATATACAAATATATGTGTTTGTTCGTTTGTTAGTGTGTTTGCGTGTGCGTGTCATGATCTAAACTACTCTCGAACAACCGCATATGAATCAATCACATGAAGGTTCATATGGATACCAGCGATGGACAGACAGAGAGAGACATACAAGAGGACGTACATGTGCATATGTGTGCAAGAGAGAGAGGACCTGCCGTATTTGCAGAAATCGCACCTGTAAGTGACTTGTTCATGTGCAAGAGGCTCTCTTTTCCTTGCTCTCTCATGCGCTCGGAATTTGTTTTCATCGCTCTTCTCTTCGCCTTGTCTCTCTCCGTCTATCTGTTGCCTTCCCTTTCTTCTCCCCTGTCTTCAACTGGTGGAATGGGCCTATTTGAATAATCAAGCAATCTCGGATCGCTATCGTAGCACACACCGAAACACAATCACACGAACACACACACAAACACACACACACGCACACGCACACACACACAAACAGCTCTTCTGATGTTAGACTGAAGCGTGCAGCTATTGCAGCTCCATTAGCAGGTCTGCCTGTGATGAGTTGAAGACCGTAGTATGTGTCTAGGTTTTTGTTGCCTGGAAGGTCATGAGGCTGGTTGCACCATTACCTACCACCGTGAAATCACGTTCGTCCAGGAGCGACGCTCCAATAGCGACGCTCTGGAGCGTTTTTAGACACACACGCACACAAACACACACAAACACAAACATATACACACACACACACACACGCACAAACCCACACACAAACATAAACACTCACACACAGAAACAAACACAAACTCTCGTACTTTTGCGCGCTCTCACACACACACATACACATACAAACATATGCACACACACACATACACAAACACAAACAAACACACACACATACACATAATCAGTCACATACATACACCCACACAAGCAAACACACCACAAACTGGAAGGTGACAGCAACGATTTTGCTTACCACGTTTTTGGCTGAGTGATTGTTTCCCGCGTTTTTGTCAGGTAATGTTTTCCCTCATTTTTACTTGTTAGACGATGAGGTCTGAAGGAAGTATTGATACACGACCAAAATAAGTAATTCGTTGAAGGTGACAGCAACGAAAACGTGTGATTTTTTCATTTTTATTGTTCAAACGATGAAGTCTCAAGGAAGTACGGATACACGACCAAAATTGAGGGAAAATTACAAACGCGTGCGTCTCTTCGTCGTGAAGATTGCCTTTCGATGCCGAAAGGAGTATATGCCCGTGTTCAGCGTGAGAATCCTCCAAGAAACAGAGGAGGTGGATATAAAAGCACAGGGTACAGACAACATGGTCTGGCAATACTTCTGCAGCTGGTGCAAGCATTGGTTTTGGACGGGATGCATCGAGTTCAAGTTGATAATGGCGAATCTGCATTTGCAAAGGTTTATCAGCAATGCACTTGCAACACGATTTGTTTGATTTACCCTGGCGAAGACATGACAAAGGAGGATATCCCCATTTGTGCCTGTGAAGCTGTCAGCGACGAGGCAGTGCTTCAGGAATGCCAAAAACTCAATCTGTTAAGCTGCATTCCAAGCACGTGTGGAATTGCATTCCAACGTGTGGCTCTCTGGCAATACCATTCTGTCCAAGCAAACTTTGCGAAGTTTGAAAGTCAGCAGTCTGCATCTTCCCAAGAACGCAAGATTCCACGTGCTGGATATGTGACAAAAAATGCCAAGAACCTGGCCAGACAACGTGAAATGAATCACACAAAACCGCTTCGACGATTTCAGACAAGTAGAAGGCAAGAAGATACAGGTCCAGAAATCAGTGAATTTGCTTGGGATGATGACGACAACACCGGATCGCATGCCACAACGGATGATCAAGAGGGCATCCTGCAAGGATCCAATGATGCGGTGACATCAGGACAACGAATTGCATTTATTGAACACCTTGGGGAATGTTTCGACAACGAGATGCCTCCGCATATCAAGAAAACAGAATCTGAGATTTGGTTTTGCTTGCCCACAACAGTGCCTCGATTCGTAGAGATTCCAAATGGGGCTGGCTCCTTACAAACTAAAGTTGTGTATGACTATATATCTGAAAAGGTCATTTTCATTCAATTTTCCACGACAGGGAAATTTGTTTGTTCGAAATGCCATCAGACTGGCAAGATAAACTTCCCCAAGAGCATCCCTAATTCAAAGTATGTAGATATGATTGAAGAACACTCGAACCCATGTCAGTGTTGCTCGGCTTTCCTGGATTATATCCGACAAATTTACCCCACCCTGCAGTATGCGGATGATTCAAGTGTTCTCGAGTATGTTATGAACCATTCTGGTCCATACACAGGTCATATTTGATTTATGTATCATTGTTATTGTGAGTGCATACAATTGCTATACGCCAAAAAACACACAAACACATGCTCTCTCTTACTGATTTTTTTAGTCGCTGTGCAAACTGCAAAGCTCAGTACAATACCTAACCACACACAACAATCGCATTTTCCTTCACGCTCTATGAAACTGACCAATATGTTATGTGCAGCCTGCATCAATCTTGCCAACGAAGGCGGGAATTCACCAAACGAATCACTGAGTGGGATCAAAACTGGAAACAACCCTCTTTTCTGCATCTATCAGGTTTTTTGTTAAATACCACACATATTATTTTCATACGTTATGAGTGCTACTTGGTGTATAATCTTGGAGATTGGAGTCAAGTATATAGATTTCTTTGTATCGAGTAGAATCAAGAACAATTGTTTACCCTGAGCAGGTTGGCGAGTTTGGGACGTCGGATTGTGGTTTCGTAGTTCGTAAGAATACAGGAGGGTACAAATGTACAACCTGTAGCTCAGACCAATGTTCGCACAAAACAGTGAGTCCAAAAAATCTTTTAAATCGTGTGCTTCCATTGAACATGTACATGTTTCGCATATCACAACTACATTTGGAATTTTTTGTAAACAGTTGATATAGCATTTAATTTATATTTATTGTACTATACTGTGTACGAGCATGATTTTAAGTGTACATTTGAATTTACAGCGTGCAAGTTTTTCAAAACGAGAACCACAGCCGCTGCACAAGAAGAGGATGGATACCGAAACCTTTCAAAAACAAATGGAAAGATTACTGCTGGACACAGATAAAAGAAGACTCTCATGCGAGTCTAAGAAGCCAATCCCAGATGTTATTTTCACAGAGAAGGACCGCGGACGCCTAAGGACTTTGCCGCCAGAGCTGCAGAAAGAATTTCTTGGCGAAAACGGAACATATTCGGAACTCCAGCAAAATGCCATAAACAGTCGCAGGCTACGTGGCGACCAAAAGCATCAAGACTGGTTTGGACTACGGGAATTTGAAAGCGAAAAAGAAGGAATTTGTTTTGCTTTGCACGATCAGGTAGACCTCAATCTTGTGAAGGAAGAAAGGCAGCACTTTGGAGCACTTTTTTTGGCTGGTAGTGTAGCTGCAGTGACAATACGAGGACACCTAGATGAAACGGGTAATCTAATACCGTATGATGGTAACGATGACTGCATTATCAACATGGGACTGGTAGCTGGCAACATAACTCATCGAGCACACATTTTGTTCGGCTGGGAGGTTATACAAGAGTTTTTCATAGCCATTTCGACATCCCCAACTAACTTTCTGCGTTTTTTTGAGACCAAAATTCACACGTGGTGCGAAGGTATTCGTCGGCACATTGGTAAAATATTTTCTGAATTGCGTTGTTTTGGTAAATTCTTGACAATAATGTTTTTTCTCAGTCGCAAAGCACACTACAGACTGCAGATGTTGTTAGGTATTCTTGCTTGAGAGAATGTATTTGACATCACTTCTGAGCATGTTTGACTACTTGTGTTGTGGAATTTCATTTCAGGTCTCGCGTCCAGGTTTCCAATGCTCTTCGAAGGATTGCGTTTTGGCCCCAAGGGATTGGAAGATGAGTTTTACCGATCTTTATACGATGCATTTCGCAACGCTTGTCTTGACTATAAGAACTTGATGGCCGTAAACTGGGATGCTTGTTTTACTTGCACGTGTACATTCAAGGAAATGGGACCTTGTCAAATTATTTACGACAATGCCTGTAATTTGATCAACTGGGTATCTCACATACACATCTCACATACACACATACTGCAATCCCATTCAGAATGTTAACAGATCCCATGTACCAAATGAGTGCACAATCTCAAGACGTCCTTGGCATCATATTTCGGATTTGATTTTTGAAACATTGGTGTTTTCTCGTTAAAAACATTCCTTCAACTCTATTTAGTTGTGGAGCACACTGATGCATGTATATTTGACCAATAACATGCCTTCAACTGTATTCATTTGTCGAGCGCACTGATGCATGTATACTTGACCAATGTCAGGTGTGTCAAAGGGACCCAAGTTGGTTGAAGGACAACCAAGCACATGTGGATGGGTACTTGATTTTTAGTCTTCTCTTCCAACACTGAAATTTGAATTTTTTGTGTTTCGCAACCGATTTTTGATCTTGTATTTCATGCTGAATTTTCTCTATTAATTGTACTGCAATCGATGTATTTGAGTTGTTAATCAAGACAGCGTCCATGATCATGTACAAGCTGACATCATATATCATTTCCCTGTGACGCAGATTTCACCATGGGGTAACCAAAAAAAAACGCCACAAGAATTGTTCACCAGGATCATGCATCTGTGACTTGGAATCATCGTATAATGTTGGAGCAAATGCTAGTCTTGCCGAACAAAAAAATTCAAAGAATGCAATGCTCGCGGCGGTTTTACCACATGTCTCGCAGGCTGCGGCACATGATTTGACGCAAATACATTCAAAGATGATAAATCAACGACAAAAGCTTGATAACATGTGCGCCCAGCAAATATCACGCACAACACGGCAGCCGGATGACCAGCCCACTTATGTTGTTGACGCCATCAATCTAGTTCGTGTGGCTAGAAGGACACACTACCAAAGGGACCACTTGGAGAACGGAACTCGAACTGAGAGACAGACAAATCCAAATCCGTACAAAAGTCGAGTCATGATTCCGCGCAAATCACACAAACTTATTCTGAAAAGTCTCGCTACAACATCTCAAGGTCTTTTCGATTTTATCCCTTACAGTGAAGAAGTTCACATATTTTTGCAATATATTCGCCGGAGTCGTCCTGCTCTGAATAAATTCCTAGAATTTGAAAAAGACGGCACCGCTAAAGACGGATCGTCGAGGCCATTGCAGATACGCCTTCATCAAAAACTGTTACCTGTGAAAGATACACTGCTGCACTGGGCTGCAAAGAATCATGAAACACAAATTCTATTTCCTCAGGTAGCGCATCTTCTAAAGCCTTTTTTTGCAATGAGTCATACAAGCGATGAATACTCACGTTTTGTTAGCAAGGCCCCAAGATGTCTTTCTGCCCTCGTCTTGTATGGAAGCATAGCACAACCTGATGGAACGCGTTCCATGCAATGCAACGTGCAAGCACTGCTGCGATTCTCTTTAAAACTGCAGCACACGGACACATCATCTCAAGGTATGATAGTGCAATTAACTTTCAGAAAAAAAGACAAATTATATCGATGTATTGATGGTGACTTTGTTTTCCTTTTGTTTTCAAGCAGTAAGTCCATGTAATCTTCGATCAGAGCTTACACCAAGACTAAGTGCCCTCCATGATGTACAGCTACCCGACATCGTCACATCACCCATCCTGGTGAATTGCAGATTTCTTTGCCTTGACAATTGTATTTAGAGCAGTATTTGTCCTCTGAAAGACTCATTTTTCATGACATGTATGAATGCAGGAAACAGGACGCTGACAAGAGCGCACAGGAGCACACCACACGCAAGCAAACTCATCAAGATTGCAAACAAACACATGCAGAGCACATGGAGTGATTTTATTATGAATGTTTACATACTTTTGATCCTATTTACAGACAGGAGAATATTTCCCGATGTTTCCATTGAACGAGTCCCCAGCTCTCCGATTCAAGGAAGACGAAACTGATGCAGGTCTTTTCAAGTTGCACGTTGGTCAAGCCAAAGTGTGCAACAAAAAGCGATACGACTCCAAAGATTTGAAACCAGGTATAAATCATGTCCTCTCTGAATTTGTGACTTTTCACAAGATTTTTCAACCAAAACACAACAGATCTGAGGTGTATTAATAAAAGGATTGGTTGATTGTGTAGGATTATTCCTCGTCTACTGTCACTCTTGCAGACTCTGCGTTGGCTGGAGCTTCCTGGATGAGGCCGAGACCGTCAGGTGAAGCTTTCTTTCCTTTGTTTCGTTTTTAAATGAATGCTGTGAAACGTGATTGGACATGAATTAAAATTCTGTCAAATCGAACAGGACTTGTTACAATATTTTCAAGCATCGCAATTTTGCACCGAATTGGAAACCACCAGAAAATATGGAAATGCCATCTGATGATGATCAGGATGATGAAGACCAAGATTTGAAACGCTGTGCATCCAATGTTTCGGACACCGATTTGTCAAATCAATGCAATTCGTCAAGCGATTCAGACACCAGCGATTCCGATTGACATTTTTTAGTTCAGGTATTTTTGTTCTATGTCTTGAAAACTCAGGACAATGTCACAGCGACGATAATAATCTTGTATTCAATGTGGTTGACTCCATTTTAGTGTCACCAGATTGCGTCAATACCATATGAAGAAATTTGTTGAATAGAAAACAAGTTCATCAATCATGGGTACAGAACTAATGTTGAATTTATCTTCAAAATTATCTTAATACAATGACTATATGAAGTTAAATTTATAGATTATAGGAATCGTATTAAGTTTGGCACATATACACACTTTTATACATAGCAGCTTGAATTTTATTGCAAATCCTCACATCTTTTTCAATCGAATCCCCAAAACTAAACCCCCTCTCTCACAATACTTTGTCATCAGCAGAACTCTGCACCGGCATGAAAACAGCACGATATCAAATTTTCTGTTTTAACATGCTGTGACTTTGTGTTCTCGATGCCACTCTTCAACCACCCTAAACCCAATAACTTAAGAACAAAACGATATCCCCATATTCTCGGCTAGAAATGAAAGAATCCTATATCCTACGAATCAATCCTAAACACTATCCATAAGCAATAAACCTGTGTTACACCCAATATTTGTATTGTCAGCAGAAATATTCTATACAATCTCAAATCCCGAATTTGAAATAATTTAGACGTGACCATATGTGGTCCTGTAGGAATACAACATACAGATACCGTCATAACCACATATATTTGAACAGACCTTTTGTAAATGAATAAACACATGTTTGAAAACAGAATCATTCCGTGAATGCAAAAGAAAGAAATGAAAGCTTGTGTATTCAGAGCATACAAGCCCAAATGCCCCAATTTTTATGTACGCAGAACGAGGCGCTGTGACAAGCTTGCAAACAAAATTTTATGCTGCATTCGTCAAGATTTGAGAGGCTGTGTATTTGTATGTGTTTTTCGATGGGTATTCGAGAGTGTGTGAAACCAAATTAGATCGTTCTTGCCTAGGAAATCAGGAGAGACAGAAATCAACCTCAAATGCAAATCTCAAGTACCAACTCATATACCATTCAAGGAGAAATTCGTACATGGGTTTGCTTACCAAAATCGTCTTAGTAGAGAAGTGGATGAATGGCCATTTCACATTAGAATGGCCACACTAGCAGATTGTTCTTGGCAGTCTTTCCCTCAAGGGAACAAAAAATGTCATTAGTTGAATCTCGTCACTAATGCAAAGTCATTTTTAACGACTTTCTGTCTTGATTACAAAGTTGTTGGTCTAGGTTGTGAATTAATAACTTCCTGCGCCATTTTGATAACACGCAGCGTCAGCTTTTGAACATGTGAATTTTTTTCAATGAAAATTTCAATCTCCTCGAAGGCGTTTCATGATCATTTGAAGGTTTATGTGCTACAATTCAAAGACACAAGCAAAGCTGGTGCATACCTGTCAATGTGACCCACAGAAGATCTCAATCCAAACTTGATTTCCATTACCAAGCATCCAAAATTATGACTTTGATGATTACGAACACCCAAAAATAGTAGTAGAAACGAACAGCATATAAAAGGTCGAATAACAAGCGTCCAACAAAAAAAATTGACACTAGCTTTGATTTCCAATCCTCAGTCCTTTTATATTATTATAGTGTTCAGGCAACGTAGTCAAGGTAGCAAATACCTGCACTGTAGAAGGGATAAAATGATTTTTTTTACTTTGACATGAAAAATTGACTCGTGTTCCAGAGTATCATTCAAATTGAGGAAATCATCTCGCTTATACCTTCTTATGTACAGCATTGTTCGCGGATAACACAAAACGAATCTCAAGGAACGCTCGGTTGTCATTGTGACCTTTCAACATGATGACAATCAAAACAGCATTCTCTTTGTTGTCAATCTTTAAATTAGAGGACAGAAACCCATGCTGATTTACAATAACATAAACGCATCACTACCTTCACGTAGTGAGATACTCCGTTACCTGTCTGAGGACTGAATGCTTGAGGTACGGAATGTATTGGTGTTCGATCATCTCCACAAATAACTTGGAGGAAAACATAAGGTATGGAGTTGCGGATTGAAAGACATAAATACATGCATAAATGAATAGATACACAGTCATATGTATATAAAGATAGAATTCGAACATCTACAATCATATAACAATCATATTCACAACATACAAGTATCCTCCACAGAAATAAGAAAAGATGTTGATACAAACAGAACCGCGAACAGGACAACAGTTGTTTTCAATGTATCAAAAAGAAAAAAATTCTAATTTACCTATAAGGGTATTTTTGCATACATGTTGATGTATACAAACAAAAATCAATGTGTACGTGCTTATATATACACGATTACATGATCATACATAAACTGAAATATATAATCGTACGTATTGTACACATGAATCATATTTGGAATACATGTATACCCTCAATGTATGCATAAATATACACACAAATGCATACACCTGAGTACATATCTATACATCAACAACACATGAACATTCGAAAGAAAGTTCCTCAAACTGAAAAAATCCAAAAAAGACTATCGACTTGCAAGAATGAAGGAATATCGAATAAAAATCAATCAGAGTAGTGGCGAACGAGAAGAATACTCGAAGACCGGCAGTAAGGAATATATTGCGAAACCAATCAAGAGTTATGCGATTGAAAGTAATTTATGTTGATCCCAATTTGAGCACATTTCGTTATGCAGTCCGAGGGATGAACATTATGAGGAATTCAGCACTTCCAGCTTCTGTGAGGGTCTTACACCGATTGGCCTTAAATGTTCAGGTTCACTGTTCCTAATGTATTAAAATGGCCTCCCACTGCTGCTTCCCTTGAATATTGCTGTACTTCAGAAATTTCACCTCCTCGAAAACATGATACCCTTTTCGACAAAGAGACTCCTATGTCAATGTCTTAAGCATGAAGCAAAGAACAAACACAGTCAGTTCAAAAGTGTGTTTGTCGCTTTCCTTTGTCAATGCTTGGAGCAAAAGAAGCAACAATTGTTTTGCAGACCCGCGATCTGCGACAGAATATGCAAGGTTTTGTTTATTTTTGAGTACATATCAAGGAATAAGCAAGGCTTCCTTCCAATTTGAGCCAATACCATCCGTTTTCATGCACAAAACAACCCAGGGTCCTGTTCTTGACCCTACAGTATGACTAGCCAAATTGAGCAGAGAACACCGGAAAAAGTCAATTTTATCTTTATACAGTAGGTTCAACAGTACGATTTGGTAATCCTCCCGCAGACCAGGTGAAGCTGGACATTCAAACACGTATTTTTGAGACAAAGTGCAACTCCTATCCCTGCACAGTTCGTGATGTTTGCAAACACACCAGTTTCGCATCCAAGCCTGAGAAATATCAATACAGCAATTCAATTCTGTGTTGTCACACACACTGGTCTAAAACTGAAATCAATGCGAAGAGAGAAAATAAGCAAATTGTCCCGTGGAGTGTTCGGACTACACTCAAGCTTTGAACTCGCCAATCTTGTAGGGACCATATTTTTTGTGATATGACGAGTTTCAATGAAACTAATGAATGCTAGGGCCAGCATCTCCACAACAACGCACGGGTCCAACAAAAGTTGTGATTACCATGATATGACTTGATACTGAAGCTACAATGTTAAAGCACATGGAACAAGGACCATGACGAGAACAACTTCAGCACAATCGGAAACATGCTTTGCAAGGCCCCATGTATCATTAGCCTGAAATATAGGAAAGGCAAATGCAAAAAAAGACCTTTCATGATATTTTAATATAAAGTGATGCAATATTTTCTATTTCCCCTTTCAATAGGCGAGGCACAATCAACGTTGCTCCTCATCGAGGGCAGCACTTGTTGAACGTTTCTGCTACTAGCAGTCGTCAACGCTTGACAAATGCAATCGCAAAGAGCTTATTGAAGCTTGCACTGCTGCCCTCCCAGTGCACTTTGCCTTATTCGAACCTGCCTGCAAGAGATTTGAATTGCACACCTTCATTTGAAATCATTCGAAAGCGGTGGTTCTCGCGCTCAGCGACAAGGGTGATATTTTTTGCTGTCCACAGCCACTGCGTGTTGTGAGTCGAAAAGCACTCGCTGTCTGCAAGGTTTGGCTTCCTACGAGATCATGAGGCAAGCTGTCAACAATGCTCACCAACTTCGACATGTGTCCGTCCAACAGTGCCACCTTGCGGATGCAGTGTAAGCAATTGCAAACCATGATGTTGTGGTCCCCAAGCAAATACACACAAACAAAAACACACAGACTCACTTACGGAAAAAAACATACAAAAACTGACGCACACACCCACAAGCACAGACACCAGATCGTGCAGGCACACATGCAAATACACATACTCAAACACGTAAATACACACACACATACACACACACACACACATGCATACAAACAAATACACACACACACTTGCCCACACACACACAAACACACATAATCAAACGAAAAAACACAAATGAACACACACAAACAGATATACACACACACACAAAAGATCACAAACACAAAACCCAACACACACACATGCACACACACAAACACACACACACACACAGACAGACACACAAACCAACACAACACACAAACACACACATACGCACACACACAACCACACACACCTATAAAAAAAAACACAAACACACACACACACACACACACACACACACACACGCAGAAACACACACACACATACACACATACACACACACACACACACCAAAACACTTACACACACACACACACACGCACAGACTTACACACACAAACACAAAAACCCATACACA
>Ga0209491_10005518_pt1 | contig 18417 bp, 21 predicted proteins | sample BON02_FD_187213 | JGI IMG/M metagenome (GOLD analysis project Ga0209491, IMG submission 187213) | Freshwater microbial communities from Lake Bonney liftoff mats and glacier meltwater in Antarctica - BON-02 (SPAdes) (version 2) | ecosystem: Environmental > Aquatic > Freshwater > Ice > Glacier...
GGCGGTGAGCGAGACGGAGGGTGGCGACAAAGATGGGCGCGCGCCGAGGAAACAAAGAGAAAAACGCATAGCGCCGACGAAGAAACCTTCTCGACGACTCACGTTGGTCCAGATCATGCCCTGCGACTCGTACGGGTGAGTGACCACCCACGCTTGCAGGTACTTGTGCGCCAGTAGCGCGGTCGAGAAATAAAGGAGGCAGAAGGGCGCGATCAGCGGCGAGACGCAGCAAAACACCAACCCCAGGAGCAAAACGATGGTGTGATTCGGCAGCATGGCCCCGTACAGCGCCTGCTGCGCCTCGGGCTTCCACGCGGCGTAGCGCGCGCGCTCGGTCCCGCACAGCTTGACCTGAACAGCTTGACCTTCAGCAAAAAACAGCTCCTGAGACAGGCTACGTAGAGCACCAGGAGCTGGGCGGCCATGCAAAAAGATTTCAGCAAAGATTTCAGCAAAAAGATAGCGAGGCCCTCTCTCAGACCCTCTCTCGACGATCCGCAGCAAGGAGCCGCCCGCGGCAGCGGCGCCGATCGCAATAAACGACATGAAGAACGACGCCTGCTGCGGGATCGCAACGCCGAGCATCTTCACCAGGATCGCCGGGTCGGCCAGGATCTGCTGCAGCTGCGAGACGCCCGAGCCGCCGATCGTCTGGTACAAGAACACCGCAAAGACCTGGAAGACGAAAAAGTTGGCCACCACGGACAGGTCGACGCAAGCGACGGAGCGGGCGCCGGAGAAGCGCGCCATGGCCGCGAGCACGCGGGGCAGCAGCGCGAGGAAATTTTGCAGCACGAGCGAGGGCAGGACGCCCTTGAGGATCTGCGTGACAAAGGGGATGCGCGTGATGACGCCCAGACCGGGGGTCTTGGACACGTTGTCCAGGTTGGCGAACGACTGGATGAAGGCGGTGACGGGCAAGTAGAGCAAGAGCAGGCCGACGAAGGCGAGCGCCATTAGTAAGGAGCGCCCGACGACCTGCCAATGCCTCAGGCCGAGGTTGCCCCACACGATCTCGTCCGCCCCGGGGGCGGGCTGCGCGCGCCAGCACGTCTCGTCCAGGCTGTGCAGGCTGGTGGCGGCGGTGGTGGCGGCGCGCCGGCTGTTGAAGGTCACGAAGGCGGCGGGCAGGCGCGGCGCCGACGCGCCGCGCGCCGCGGCCGCGGCGGCGTCGACCTCGCCCTTCAAAAACGCGAGCTGCAGCGGCAGGTACTCGAGCGCGTCCGCCTTGACCGGCCGCGCCGAGACGCCGTACTTGGCCTTGGCCCACGCCGGGCTCGTGGGCAGGACCCAGACCGTCTTGCGCGACTTGACCGGCTTTCCCGCGCGCAGGGAGACGGCGTAACCCTCCGAAACGGCCTCCAGGCGCGACTTGCAAGCGTCGTATTGGCACACTGAAGCGTCAAGTTTCGCCGTGTCGTAGACGGCGTGCACGGCCGCCACCTCGCCCTCGCCGTAGGCCGCGGCGGTCTCGCGGCGCACGAGGGACTCGACCCCTCCCGCCGGGTCGGCGGCGAGCCGCGCCTCGGCGTCCAGCCACGGGTCGAGCACCTCGGCCGGCAGCTCGGGCGGGTAGGCGCCCCCGGCCGACGCGCCGCGGCCGCCGCCGCCGTTTCCGCCGGAGGTGGCGGCGGCGCCCTTTTTGGCGGCAATGCCCGCGACCTTGCCCGCGACGGGGTTGGCGCCCAGGGTGCCGTGCGCCAGGCCGGGCACGTCCGTGTAGAGCACCGTGTGCGAGGCCCCCCCCCTGGGGAGCGTGCTGATGAAGCGCGCGCGCAGGGCGCTGATGTCGCGAGAGTACGACAGCAGGAGCGTCAGGGCGAAGCAGGCGACCACGTAGAGCACCAGGAGCTGGGCGGCCATGCGCGGCGAGCCCGAGGGCACGTTGCTGAGCGAGACGACGTCCAGGTCGGACACCGAGTTGGAGCCGAGGCCCAGGAGCGCTCCTACCACGCCGCCCGTCCCGTACACGGGAAACAGCACGACGCAGCAGACCGCCGTGGCGAAGGCGAACACCGTCCAGCCGTACTGCAGCAGGCGGATGTAGGCCACCGCGTCCATGCCCGCCACGCGCATCAGCTCGTCCTCGTGCAGCCGGAGGACCGAGGGCATCCAAGCCAGCGGCGACGGCGCCAGGCGCGGCGGCTTCTTGCCGCGCGGCCAGAGCGGGTCATGGCTGTTGGTTTGGTGGTGTTATGTGTTGTTTTTTTAAGGTTGTGATGGTTGTGATGATGGTTGTCGTGATTGTGAGGCCGTGGGTGCACGTGTGTTTAGGCGGGGTTCAGTCAGGCGGGCCGTTGGTTGGGATCGTTTGCTCGAGTGCCAGCCAGCGAAGGAGGGGAGGAGGAGACTGGGGAAACCCTAAAGCCGCGGTGCTGGCGTCCCCACCCCGCCTTTGCAAGGAGCAGCGCGCCGAGCGGCCCCGACTTGGCCACAGACGAATGCATCGACAGAGCTCGACCGCGTCGTGGTGGTGAACGTCGCGAAAGTCGAGGGAGGGAGGCGGTCCTTCGAGAAAAGTCTAAGATTCGCTTAGACCTCATCTCATAAGGACTCTTCTCACCATGTCAGGTCGGTTTTTGAAAGTTGATTCGATTTTCCGTGTCGGGGCCGTTGCCCGCGCCCTTGCTTCCCGCTGCCACACCCACGGGGGGCAGCCCGCCGCCCCTCGACATCCCCGGAATTGCGCCACTCACCGCTTTGGACTGCAAAAGAGCGAGAACGGCTTGCGCAGGCGCAAAAAGCTAAACGCCAGCAGGTTGGCGATGCAGACGGCCGCGTTGATGCCGAACGACGTCCCCAGGTCCTTCCCGGAGATCGCCATCCTGCGCTCGACGAGTGTCTCTCTAGTTTGTTGTTGAGTTTCGAGAAAGAAGGGGGGAGGAGGGTCGTTGTGTGTGGACGTTGGGAAGTGACGGGCGTCTGTTTTTGTGCGTTTCTCGACGGCGGCGCTCGGAGGCGGCGGCCGCTCGCTTTTCGCGCCGCCGCCGCTGCAGCAGTGCGCCAACGATGAAAGCCGTGCGGTTCTTTCTCCCCTCCTGCCTCGAACCCACAAACATACACACACCTGACGATAGCTCCCTCACGCCGTCATTTTTACGAAACAGAAGGGCAAAGAGAAAGACTCTCTGTCCCTCCTTTCTCTCTCTCTCTCTCTCTCGCTCGCCGCGAGCCCAAGCAGCACCCGCGAAGCAGCACGCGACCCGCGCAGATCACCGAGCCCTCTAACCGCCGCCGGCAGACCCACGAGCACGCCAGACGCAGAGCGCGCAGCAGACCCAAAAGCACCAGCGAGCCCACCTCTGGCGTGCGCGCGCCCCTGGCGACCGAGCGAGCGAGCGGCAAAAAAGATGGCGACGGGCCAGGGCGGCGGCGGCGGCGACGGCGACGCGCAGCGCATCATGACGCAGCCGATCAACCTGATCTCCCGCTTCCTGCAGTAGCGGCAGCGCGTGCAGGTTTGGCTGTTCGGGCAGACGGACATGCGCATGGAGGGGCGCATCGCCGGCCGAGGCGAGAGACTCAGTTGCCTCCGCCGTTGCCTCCCGCGGGCTGCTGCCCCCGGGGGGCGCGCTTGACGTAGACGTCGCCGGTCTTGGCGTTGCGCGACTGGGCGACGGCCATGTCGAACCAGACCTGGTTGTTGGGAAAGTTGAAGTGCCGAAAGGCGGGCACGCCCGAGGGGGAGGGGCCCCGGCTCGCAAAGAGAGCGGCGATGTCGTTGTGCTGCTGCTGTTGCTGGTGTTGCTGGTGCTGCTGGTCGCGGAAGGCGCACCCGCGCCGCCTCTGATGAGCTCGCGCACGCCGGGAGAGGCGTCCGCGTACGGGGCCGAGCGAAAGGGCGCGTTGGCGTGGTCGCCCTGGCGGTGGGCGCCGGCGCCGGCATTGTTGCCGTTTCCACCGTTGCCGTTTCCGCCGTTGCCATTTCCGCCCCTGTTGTTTTTTCCGCCGCACTCGTAGCCCCCGTTGTAGCCGCCGTAAACGGGCAGCATCTTCCCGACGTCTGAGGCGAACTTGCTCAGCACCTCGGTCGCGCTCCCACCGGCCTTGAGCGCCTCCTTGGCCACGGTGCACATGCGGCGCTTCTGATCGAGGCTGTGGTACCGCGCGATTAAGGTGAAGATGGCGGCCCGCTCGACGGGAAACTGCAGGCGTTTGAGATTGACGTTTTGGCTGGCAAAATGTGTACTGCGACACTGTCTTCTTCTTCAGAAAAACAGAATTCATCGAGAGATTGAATTCTTTTCCCTAGCCTAAGATTCATGGTCAATCGCTCTTGCCTCTTTCGTCGCCAGGGGATATCCGTTTTGCCTCATTGATGCGCCCCCAAACCCACCAACGATCAGAACGATGGGCAGCACATCGCAGACGATGTCCTCCGCCGCGTTTGGCATCCCGCGCGACCAGCGCGCACGGCTACCGCGGCGTCACGTTCGATCACGCCAACAACAGGTGGCGCGCCAGGCTGTACTGCGCCGGTCGGCACATCAATTTGGGCAGGGAGGCACACGCGGGCGTAGATGTCGACTGCGGTTGATTGCGCATTAAAAGCCGCTAGACACACATGTTCCTAACCAAACTGCACTGTTGCCCACAACTCTGTTCTGGAAGTCCCGACTGACAAAAGAAGTCGACCTTCCAACCACCCAAACCAAAAGGCACGCGACCGCAAAGCTCGCGGCTACTGCGCATGACCTTGCGGCCTATTACGTGCGCGGGGAAGATGTTCTGACCAACATTTGCATCGCGGCGGCGCGTCACGCTTGGCAGGAATGCCCGCAAACCTTCTCGCACGTGCTGGAGCGCAATCTGCAAGCAGCGATCGCGCGTCTGCAGGCCATCGAGGCCGAGAGTGGGGCCAAAGTCGACAATCAGCAAACGCACTATCACGCCCGAGCGAGCTTTGCTGGCGGACCGATCAGTCCCATCAATGCGCAAGCTGTGGCTGCACGCATGGTCGCGACGACGATGGCCGGTGCCGGTCTTTCTTCAGATTTGATGAGGGAGATTATCCAAGCAGTTGGCCGTTATCTTCGCCCAAATCGCCGGCCGACGTCCGCGAGTCTCACAAGCACGGTGATTGAAGCACACCCTCGTCTTCGGCCAAATTGCAAGTGGCGACGGCGATGACGCGCGTGCTCGTGCTGGCCGCGATGCGTGTACCGACGTGATGGGCGTCAAGGGTGGAGGGCAATCTGGAAAGTAAATTCAGGAGTCCATTGTTGGTTTAGCTAAAGCTCATAAAAGCTGCTGATGTTCTTGATCGGGTGAGCCCATGCGCGCTTTGACGTACCCCAAGTCATATACAGCACACGGATGCCGGAAAAATGCAAGCATTTCCCCACTTGCAAGTCTTCATGCCCCATTGAATTGTCGTTGACGAACGTGTTGTTGACTGCACCAAACCATTGGACGAGATCCTGAGAAATAAAGTAAAAACCACCCGCCATGTACACCCATCCGTAAGGACAATGATCGTACCCGCCACACGATTTCCAGTCAACCACGTTGCCACCATAAATGCTTCGTGCAGGACGCGGCAGATGCCGTACACTGCGCAACAAATCTTCCGAGTAGACGAAGGTGTCCATATCACCCTTGCTGATGAAGCGCGCGGTGGGGAAGCGATGCGCTGCGAAGCGGAACCAGTCGAACGTCTTGCCGGAGTTCATATTTTCTTCGACGTCGAGCTCGATGAGGTCTCCGCGAGTTGCATTTTCTCTTTCGATCAGAACTCTGCTGCTGTTGGGAACAAGTCCTATGACAAAGTAGACAATGATCGCGCAGGTCTCAGTTTCGTTAATGGCCGTGCAAACCAGAGGCGATGTCATCCACGTAGCCCTGTGAACGTTTCGTTGTTCGTGCAACCTGGGCAGAGTAAAGATTCCGTGGACGAAGACGCGCTCATGTCTTTCCGTCAGTGCTGCTTGAACGTGACGAATTTTGCCATTTTGCACTATCATGCCAATGCTAACAACGAGCGACATAGTAATGAGCACTGCTGTGCACAGCAATGACTGCACGATGGCTCGTTTTCGTGCGCGCAGTGATTTGAGAGACATTGCTGTATAGCACCGCGGCACTTTCTTGGCGAAAGCGTGTCAGAGATGGCAATCCAGATTTTTTCACCCGCAAGCGATGTCAAAATACTTCGACTGGTATGTTCTGGCGCTAGTTGGTTACTTTTGCTGATCATTTTCACTTTCCTCATGGTTCACATATTTATCAGGCGTCTGCCAGGGTCCAGGTGATTCAAAGGTTCATGTCCCTTGCTATTGCCGTTCGGCCTGGCGGCTATCACCCTCCAAGTCTAGCCTGCGATGCATGTACCGTCATATCAAAAAATCTATCAGTACGAAAGTAATGATGGAATACTACCAATGTAGCATCGTGGGCTATCGAGAGGGACAGCCATTCTACACACCATTCTACACCTATGTCCCATGTGATTCCGGAGTCAGCAACCCGGAACTATTGATACGTGCATGCAGCGCGTTCCAGGCGTAGATACGCCAATCCTTCCTGGATCCCGCATACACCGCGCGCGCGCGCTGGGTTCGCCGTCCTCCTACGACCGTTCATGTGAGTCCCCTGTAGCAGCGATGCTGTCGACCGTGGGCTTTGGGAGGACTCCGGTGGGATTGACGCCGTGTAGTAGGGGTCGTGGGTAAATACAGGGCATGCCCCTCTCTGGGAGGGAGAGGGGGGCTTTTACCTCCTGTGAGTCCTCGGTTGCAGCCAGGCTGATTACCGTAGGCTATGCTGAACTCAATGGGGGGTTTCGGTCAACGACCCCGCTGGTATTGTGCCTGTGACACCGGGTAGTTCAGGTTACGAGGACTACTGTGAGCCGCCAAGGCGCGGGGCCGCCCTAGGGGGCGCCGCCGCGGGCTCACCCCGCCTTCCCACGCAGGGAAGGGAGGGGCAGACAGGAGAGACACAACCGGATACCTCACGAACACACCCTGTAAGCATCTGGATCGTGCCCTGCGGAGAAGCAAAAGCACCAATCCCTCTATCCTTTCCAAGGACTTGGTGAGTAGAACGTCTCCCTTTTGCCCGCGAGGCGACGCACGAGGCGCCGCCCCGGCCAAGGGGCTATCAACAACCCTTCTTTCCGCCTGCGGCGGCGGCGTTCGAGCCCGCCGCCAGCAGCACCAGCGACAGCAGCAGCGTGCCAGCCAGGCGGGTAATGGCGGCCATCTTGTTGGTTGCAGCGATCGCGAAGGGTGTTTGTTTTGCGGATCAAGAGGAGGGGGGACACAAAGGCAGGGCGCACGAGAGGACCCCATGGTCACGGACACGTGTTTTGTCTCAAAAGTAGTGGGTAATTGTGAGCCGAGCCGTCAAGGCGCGGCGCCGCCCTGGCGGGCGCCGCCGCCGGCTCAGCCCTCCTTCCGCCCCCGGGGAAAGGAGGAGATAGAACGAGGGGCACAGAAAAAATACAACTCAAGACACTCTGTGAGCATCTGGTAAGCAATTGGGTTTGTAAGGTCTAACGCTATCACAGGGAGTATCACAGGGGAAGTGTCACCGTCCATTGCCAACTCGGAGCCTTCCAGCCGCTGGCGCGCGCGTCCTCAGGCGTTTACATCCATCCCTTTGCGCAATCGTCGGTGGCCCAGAGCGGTAAATGATAGCCCCTTTGTTGAGACGGCGCCTCGTGCGCCGCCTCGCGTGCGAAAGAGAGACGATCTCACCTGAGGCCGTAAGAAAGGGTGGGAAAGGGATTGGTGCTTCTGCGATCCAGATGCTTACAGGGAGTGCCTTGATGACGTGTTTTTGGTGGTGTCTCTCTCGGGTCCTTTCATCTGCCCCTCCATCCCCGAGGGGAGGGAAGAAGGGACGAGCCGGCGTCGGCGCCGCGCCTTGGCGGCTCACGGATGATCCATGAGCGTCGATGGCGGCGGTGCCACTCACATCGCGATCGGCCGCCGAGCCCGCGTGCGGTTGGGGCTGGTGTCAACTGGAGCAGGCGATGCCACGGCCGTCATCAGCAGATGCAAAATGTCGTGCTGACGTGCGTCGTCTGTCGATGCGGACGCACCCAAGCATCCTGGGTCGAATAATTGAAAGACCCCCGTTCGGGGAGGGGCTTTGCGGAAGTGTAACTTACTTGTTAGCTGAGTGTCGGGAAAACCTGTAGAGCCCAAATCCAATAGCTGATGATGATTAATGATACCGATGGTGCTTTTGGGCGCGTGGTATGTTTGTGTATATGTTGTGTATGATGTAATCGTGTGTATGTATGACTGTATATGACTGTATATGACAGTGTATCTCGAGACAGAGGGAAAGAGGCCTGATTCTATACGAAAGGAGGAATCCGCCGGCCGCATAGGCGGCGGAAGGATTCGCCTCGTCGCCGGCGGCGCCGACGAGTCACGCCGGCCGTATCAATAATGATTGCTGCTACAGATTCAACGGCTGTGGCGGCTGCTGCTCCTGGCGCTGATATTGCACCGCCGGACGCGCCCGGGCGTCCAGACGTCCTGCCGACGTCGCAGAGCGCGCGTGCAAGTTGAGGCACGGCGCTTGCGTTGTATGCTGCTGTTGTGAAATGACGGGCGTCGGAGCTGGCAGCGCGGTGGGAGCGGTTGACGCGTCGCTGGACCGCAGCTCCGCGTCCGAGTGCGCGAAAAAGCACGGGCGCCGGTTGCACCTCAAGCCCAGCGAGCACCGCTCGACGCAGTAGCGGTCCTGGTGCAGCCAGTACCTGGTCACGTTGTGGCTGGGCTCGCACGCGGATCCCTTGGCGCAGGGTTTATGGTTTAACGAGCCCTCGTATTTTCCTCGGCGATTGTGGGACGGCATGATCGAGGATGGCCTTGTTCAATTCCGCGATCGTCTCGATCGCCTGATTGATCCCAAGCAGCTGTCGGCCAGCGATCCTCACTTGCATCACACGATCTCTGTGTCTGCACTTCGTACGATTTTGACATCGGTCATTTTCAAACCTCGCCCGAACATCTTGGCCGCATCAACCCGGAAACGCCTGCGAATCGGGAGCAAAACATGTATTGGGTTGCATCTCAGATGGACGGATAAACAAAAAGATGGAGGGGCCGCTGCAAGTCTTAGTCATAACGTCGATCACGTCTCTCCTGCGCTAGCCCGCATAAGCAGGCGATTCACGCACCTGCCGACGTGTGTGATCCTGTTGACCGACGATGACCGAAGCGCCGTTTCAATGCTTGCCTCCGAGCTTGGAGGCAAGTTTGATGTCAATGTACCGTCGCAAATATCGGGCGTGTCGGACCCCTCGCTCGCATTGTATGACGCAAACGTAAGAGAAGGCCATACATATTTTGTGAAGCTTGCAGCGTCATCAAAGTCACAAGAAAGGAGGCTTGCATTTGAATATTTTAGGTCGGCGATTGTCGATGCGATTGTCGCTTCGCATGAGGCGAATGTTCCGATTGGAATGGAAAGCAGTGCAATATCTCAGCTCGTTTCGCAATACATGGGCTACCACCAACACGTCGATGCGAGTATGCCTTTGTCGTTTGCCTTTGTCGTTTGGCAGGGAAATATTATGCGCAAAGGTAGAAACAGCCTTGGTCGCAGCAAGATACAGCCTTGTGTGTTGGCGACACGGTTGACAATGGAACAGGGGGGTGGTTGGAGGAAGGTGTGGTTGCAATTTCTTTCACACATCTATATTTATCGATTCCTTCAGGCGCCGCCACGTTGACATAGGTCGGATGCTCCGCGACTTTGGCGCGTATCCGGCAAAACATGATATTTGGCACGCCCACGCTCAGAATTTCAGGTAGGCGGTGGGGTCGCGAGCCATGTCGATGTCAGCGGTGACCATCTCCTTGACCAGCTCGTCCAGGCTGCACGCGCACGGGTCCCACCCGAGCTCCGTCCGCGCCTTTGTCGGGTCGCCAAGCAGCAGCTCGACCTCTGCCGGGCGAAAGAAGCGCTCGTCCACCTTGACGACCGTTTTGCCTTTGAACAGGCCATCGGAGGCGACGATACCAATCTCCTCGATTCCCTCACCAGAAAACTCTACCGTGATGCCTGCGGCAGCAAACGCCATCTCGCAAAAGCGACGCACGGTCGTCGTGATCCCAGTGGCGACCACGTAGTCGTCGGGCGTGTCGCGCTGCAGCATGAGCCACATGCAACGCACGTAGTCGCGCGCGTGGCCCCAGTCGCGCTGCGCGCCCAGGTTGCCGAGCAGTAAGCAGTCTTGCATGCCCGTTTTGATGCGCGCGACGGCCATCGTGATCTTGCGAGTCACAAAGTTCTCACTGCGGCGAGGGGACTCGTGATTAAAGAGGATGCCGTTGCAAGCAAACATGTCGTAAGACTCGCGATAATTCTTCACGATCCAAAACCCATAGAGTTTGGCGACGCCGTACGGCGACCGCGGGTGAAAGGGCGTAGTCTCGCTCTGGGGCACCTCGTGCACGAGGCCGTAGAGCTCCGAGGTGGACGCCTGATAAAACTTGGCATGCTTCTCTAGGCCGGCGACGCGCACGGCCTCGAGCACATTGAGGACGCCCTGTTCTCGGCGATATTTGGTGACTCGAGGGGTTCGGACAACAGTCAGCATATGGAAACCTTTTCCATCATAGCCTCATGCAAATTCTGAAAGATTTTTACGATAACTTACCATACCGTCCACATCGCCTGTGTACTGGGGCATCTCGAACGACACCTTGACGTGGCTCTGAGCGGCAAGGTTGTAGACCTCGTGCGGGCGAGTCTTCCTGCGCGCGTGTGAGTATGTATGAGCGCCGGTGGGAAATGAAGGTGAGGTATATCGCTGTCTCATCCCAACAGCTTAGAATTTACCGCGAAATTAATCTTGCGCCCACTCACGATAGCAGCGTGACCAGCCCGGCGAAGTCGAGCACATCTCCGTAGTGCAGGTGAAATTTGGCGGCGTTGGGGTACTTGCTGCTCAGGATGTGCTCGAGGCGCGGGTGGTTGTAGCTGCTGGCGCGACGCTTGATGCCGTGGACCTCGTAGCCCATCGACAAGAGCAGCTCGACCAGGTAGCTGCCGTCTTGACCAGTCACGCCTGTGACAAAGGCGATTTGGCCATGTGTGCGCTGGGCATGTTCGACGCCGGGGGTCGTGGGCGCCAAAGTTTCGGCCATTGTGAATATTGTAATGTCAGGGAGACTCCACAGACTGGGACTTAACCATTTGTCAATGTTTTGTCGACGGTTTGCCAAGCTAGCAATGCATGCGGCTAAAATATATTCAAAGAATTTGAACGTGATCGATCATTTCGATTGAATGATCGTGCATCAGATATGAGTGCGGATGACCGAGCTTCCCGGAGGCGCCAGTGTCAGTCCCGGCCGCTGTCGCATTACAATTGAGGCACCGGAGCACGCTATACATAATCAAATCGATTTTTACATTCGTTGCGGTTATTGTCTAGATTAGCTAAAACAAGAAGCTTATCATTGGGATTACCTTCCGCAGAATTTGGCTTCGCACTGTGTCACGTTTACGTACTTGAAATGTCATGAGGACCAACGAGAGGAAATTCGTAACGACGAGGTACCGTCAAAACTTCTGGACCAAAAGCATTCTCGTCAATAGCGACCAGCGTAACCTGCACGCCACTACGCGATATCTATTGGTCAGCGTTACAATCACCTGAGTCGGTACCGCCGAGGGGTTGCGTGAGCGTGGGACAGCACGGCGGCGCGTCTCTGGACCGGGAGAACCTACCGCGTCCAACGCAGCTGTGCGGGTCCGCTCGCATGGTGGGCATCATCAGCTCCATATCACCAATGATAGATGGGACACAGGCCCCAGCCTATAAAGATCCCCTCGCTCGCTCGGAGACTCGCTCCTACGCGCCGGGCACGTGCTTGGCACGTGCCGCGGGCGGATAGGCCGCGGATGAAGGAGAAGAAATAGGAGGAGCGGCGCCGCGCCGCGCGCGACGCCGGCTCGCTCCTTCTCTGTCGCTCTCGTTGGGCGGCGGCGCGCCACCGCCGACGAGATAAAAGGGCGCGACGCGCCCTGACCGAGGGATGGATTCCTAGACACAGTACAGACTAGTATTAGACACGTGCGACCGCGAGTATACTAATACTCGGGATATCAGTATCGCCAAGGCGATAGCTGTAACAACCAAGAGCCCGGTCCACCGCACGGGTGGACGCGCGATGCTTTCTCTCCACGTATGTGTCTAGGTGAGTCTTACGGCCCCGAGCGGCGTAGTCCTCCTTCAACCAAACCGCAAACTCAAATTTCGCGGACTCACGCCGCGTATGTCCGCAATGTCGTTGTCGCTGCGCGACATGCGTATTGCGTCGTCGACCGCAGGCGCGGCCGTTGAGATGTCCCTTCACCACAGGACGGCCCCAACCTCGTCCTTATTTTCTCGCCTACGCGATACTGCGCGGTAATTTGCTTGGTCACATCTATCATATTAGCCAGTGATAGGTGGGGCACAGTCCCTAGCCTATGGAGATCTCCTCGCTCGCTCGGACACCGGCTCCTACGCGCTGGGCACGTGCCGAAAGAGCAAAACCTTCAGCACGTGCCGAAAGATTCAAGCGCAGTGCGTGTTGTGCGGTGAGACTGCGCTGTCCCCCGGGTACCTTGACACTTTAGGTATTTCCCCGAAGGGGGTCCCGACCCCTTGAGTCCCCCGCCCTTGGGCATAAAGCCCCCCCTCTCTTTCACAGAGACGGGCATGAGCCCCGTATACACACGCTACCATGCGCCCTTGAGTCCATCATAGCCCACGGCAGTCAGCCTCGCTGCTACCGGGGGACTCACAGAGCTTCGCAAGATGCGTTCACGCCAATTACCTTCGAAATGCTAGCCACATCGGATTACAGTTTCGGCAGCATGCGCCATCGACTTAGTTCCTGTCGGTATAAACGGGGGTCCGGGACAAAATTTCCCTAAGTAGCCCCCCTCTCCGGGACACCCCCGGGACACACTCCCCTCCTTTTATCTAAATTCACGCTCCACACGCGCGCACGCGCGAACCACGCCCTCCCCGCTTCCCGCGACGCCGCGATCGCCCGCCAAGTCGACCTCCCCCCCGGCTCCCCCGCTCCCCCAACGGGCGGAAGGACCCAGCGCGCGATCCCGCCCGCGGGCTTTAATCGCTCTCCTTGACAACAGCAAGCTCTCCCCCCGCGCCTCAAACCCGCCTCCGCGCGCCCCCAGGCCTCCTTCCGCCTCGCGAGGCCGCGGGGAAGGGCCAACTTGGCCCCGCGTATCCGATTCTCGGCCTCGCGCGACGTCGCGCCCGCCCGCCGCACGCGCGCGTGGGGAACGACGATCACCTCGACTTCTTTTTTCCCTCCCTCTCCCCCCCCCCGCTCGTGGCGGCGATGAGGCCGCCGCCGCCGCCGCCGCCAGAGCGAGAGGGATGATGCAATGGGCGCACGCGCGCGCGCGCGCCCGCCGCGACGAGGCCGCCGCGCCGAGGCCAGTATCGTTACCGCCGCCGGCCTCATCGCCGCCACGAGCGCCCGAGAGCGCGGCAACCGCGCAGGCAACGGCAGAGGCGGCGGCCGCCGCCGCCGCCGCCGCCGCGCCCGCCGCCGCCGACCTGCCTGCGTCCGCGCCAGCGCCCGTGCCCTCGGCCGACGACGCCGCGGTGCGCCGCACCGCGACTAAGCGGCGCGGCGCCATGAGCGCGGCGCCCGACGACGCCCCCGCGTCGCGCGCGAAGAAGGCTGCAGGCGTGCAGGCCGGCGACGCCGCCCCCGGCGCGCCAATTTCGCCGCTGCGCGCGCTCGCCTCAAGGCTTCTGGGCGGTCCCAGACGCGAAACCGCCGACGCGATGGCGGCGCCGGCCGAGGGCGGGCTCCTGGGCTTGCTGCTGGCGGGCGCCCCGCCGAGCGGCGCGCGCTCATCGGGGGCCGGCCGCGAGGGCGCGCGCCCGCCCGTCGCCGCCGCCGGCGCGCCCGAGCGCGGGCTCCTGGGCTCGTCGCTGGCCGCCGGCCTCGCCGCCGAGCCTGGGCAAGGACGCAGTAACGGCGCCCACCCCCGCCGCAAGGCCTCGCGCTCGCCGACGCCCGACCAGCCGGCGCCGGCGCCGGCGCCCGCGGCCGCGGCCGAGGTCGCCGTGATGCGCCGCCCCGCGCCCAAGCGGCGCGGCGCTCTGCGCGCGGCGCCCGACGACGCCCCCGCGTCACGCCCGAAGAAGGCCGCAGTTGCCACGGCAGCGCCCCTCGCTTCGCCCGCGAGGCCGCGCCGGTTGGCGGCGCGGTCGCCCCAGACCCAGCACACGCCACGCCGCGCCTCTTCCTCCTCCTCCTCCTCCTCGTCCTCCTCCTCCTCTTCGGAGGACGACGGCAGCGGCGGTGGCGGCGACGGCGAATACCTGCCTTCCGGCGAGGCCGACGGCGAGGCCGATGCCGAGGCCGAAGGCAGCGGCGACGGCGAGATCGGGGACGGCGGCGGCGGCGAGGGCGGCAGCGAGACCGAGGAGCAGACTGCGCTCGCGGCGCGGGCCGAGTCCGGCGGCACCCTGCGGGAGGGTCATGACCCGCTCGCCGCCGCCCGTCTCAATGATCCTGTCGCCGGGCTCGCGGCCGCCAGCGCGCAGGCGGGCAGAGACGCGGGCGTCGTTGCGGCGGCGGCTGTGGCGGGTTGGACGCAACGCGCGGGCGGCGGCTCGAGCGGCGGGGCCGCCTCGCGTCAGCCCCGCGCGGCGCGCCGCTGCGGCACCTGCCTCCAACACGGGCACGACAAGCGCAACTGCCCGATCGCCGGAGACGAGACCGCCGCCTCCGCCGCGAGGGGCGAGCGCTGGGACGAGGCCTTGACGACCGCCCTGGCCGCCGCCGCCGCTGCGCCCCTCGTCCTCAGCCCGCCCGTGGCCCCCGCCGGCGGCACAGGCGCTCTCGGCGGTCTCGGCGGTGTCGTCCGCGGTCTCGCCGGCTCGCGGTTGCCGCCCCGGCCGATCTACAACGGGATGGAGGAGGTCGGCGCCATTGGCGGCTGCGCGTGAGTTCTGGCTTGTTTGCGGGGCCGGGCGCGGGGGAGTTTCGGACCAATTTCGAGAGGGTCCCTTCTCGCCGCGCAACTCTCAAACTCTCACGCTCCTCCCCCCCCAAACAAAAAAAACACCCCCCCCCTCCCCGCAACAAAAAAAACAGGCGGACGCGGGCGCTCAAGTTCGAGAAGCGCAACAACGCGCGCAGCGGCAGCTCGCTCGCCACGGTCCAGGGGCGCGAGGTGTGGTACAAGCGCATCCGCTGGTGGCTGCGCAACGACCCCGAGACGAGGCAGCCGCGCGAAACGCCGGTCCGGCCCGAGCAGCTCGCCGGCGGCGCGGGCAGCGCGAATCGGCGTTATAACCTGCTATGCTGGGTGGTCGACCAGAACATGAAGGGCTACGAGGGCACGCGCACGGTCGACCGCCTCAAGGACGGCATGCTCAGCCAGTTCAAAGATACGCTCTGCGAGGGCGTCATGGAGATGTTCGACATCCACATCAAGTCTACCCTCGACGAGGACGCGCGCACGTCCGCGCCCAGGGTCTTGGACGGCATGTTCGGGACCAAGCTCGCGCTGGCCATGGACGACATCGCCAAGACGACCTGCGAGGTCCCGGACGTGGGCGACGCCGGGGCGTTCGGCGCGCGCTCCTCGGTGCCGCCGAAAGAGGCCATGGGCGTGATGATCCGCGCGGCGTTCGACAAAGTGTGCAAGCCCGACGCGAGCGCGGCAGAGCTGCGCAAGGCCATGTCTTTCCACGCCTGCCTCGCGGTCGCGTTCGCCATGTGCGCGCGCTACGACGACTGCATCAAGTTCCGCTTGTGCGACAGCGCGGGCTCCAGGCACATGGCCGCCATCACCTGCGGCAGCGGGCCGACGGCCCGCCTCGACATCCTCTGCAAGATCTGGATCTTCCACCAGCGCTGGTCCAAGAACCACAAGGCCCTCGACATGACCAAACCCATCGAGCGCAAGCTCTCCCGGCACAAGGACATCTGGATGGACGGCCAGTTCGCCCTCGCCGCGCTCTGGCTGACGCGGCAAGTGCTGCTAGGCGACGCGCCGCCCGTCGTCGACGAGACGTTCAACCAGATCCACTTTATGCCCGACCCGAGGAACCCCCACCACGAGCTCCCGTACGACCAGGTCAGGGCGACCATCACGGCGTCGCAGGTGGACAACCTCGGGCGCACGTACGGCAAGAAGGCGCACCTGCCGCGCAAGGCCATGGCGCAGGTGCTGCAGGAGGCGGGCGTGCCGCGCTCGGACATCGAGCTGTGGGGCGCGTGGGCGCCGCCGGGCGTGGCCGCGCAGTACTACCTCAAGCCCTACACCCCCTTGGCCGTGCTCGTCGAGGTCCTTGATCGAGATGGGCCTCTCGATCAAGGACCTGGAGCGCAACTGGCAGGCGTACTACGAGGTCGTGGTCGACGTGGCGTACTGGAAGCCGCTGCTGTGGGATTCGACGATCCGGTCGATCAATGCGGGCATCGCCGCGCGAACGGCCAAGGTCAAGGCCTGGGACGCCACCAAGCCGCAGCGCCGGGCCGCAAAGCGGGCGCTCGCAACCGAGGCCGCGCGCCGCGCGCGCGCCGCGGCCCGGGAGGGGGCGCCCGACGCCGACAAGCTGCGCAAGGAGGCGGCGGCGGCGGCGGACGAGGCGGCAAAGCCGGACGTCCTGCCCGAGGCTATGCGGTCGTGCGACGCCGAGAGCCACATCCTCAACCTGCTGGACGACATGACCGTCGTGCTGATCCAGGGCGGCGTGTGGTGCCACCGCCACTACGAGCACCACCCCATCCTCTCCTTCCTGCGCAACGTGCCCGCGTTCGTGAGCTTGGCGGACCAGTTCTGGACCGATTACGACGCGGGCGTCATCGCGGCCAAGTGCCCGTGGGCGGAGAAGCCCGCCGTCGACCCGGTGGCGGTGCTGGCCGAGCTGCGGGTCGGCCGGGCGCCCGGGGACGTGCGCATCGCGCTGGAAACCGCCGACGCCGTGGCGGCGGCCAAGGGCGAGCAGCTGTCGGCGCGCAAGAAGCAGATGCTCGACACCATGCGCTACACGGACGAGCTCGGCAACGCAATGCCGTGGCTGCCGCCGGCGGCCATGGCGCCCGGCGGGCACGCGGCGCCCCCGGCGCCCCCGGCCGCCCTGCCGCCCCCGGCTGCCGCGGCCGCGGCCATCCACCCGCTGCAGGAGGCGCTGTGGGCCGCCAAGCGCGCCAAGAACGCGCAGGTCAAGGTCGTGCGCGACGCGGAGCACGCGCTCGAGATGGGCGCTGTCGACGGCGCCGACGAGCGCGCGCGCATCGCCCTCAAGCACGCGCTGTTTGTCGCCAAGGCCAGCCTCGCCGACCGCGAGGTCGACCTTGAGGAGGCCGAGCGGCGATTCGCGAGCGGCGATTCGCGGCGGGTGCGGGCGAGACCGGGGGGGGGGCGGCGCTTTGGCGGCGGGCCCGATCGCGGCGATCGCGGCGGCGGCGGCGGCGGTCGACCCGCCCGCCTCAGGCCCGGGCGCGGTGGCGGTGGCGGCGGCCGTGGCGGCGGGGGCGGCGGGGGCGGTCGACCCGCCCGCGCCCGGCCCGGCCGCCCCTGGCCCGAGCGCGGTGGTGGCGGCAGGATCGGTCAACCCGAGCGCAGCAGGCCCGAGCGCGGCGGCGGCGGCGGCGGCAGCGCCTGCGCCAGGCCCGAGCGCGGAAGCCATTGTGTTCTTCCAGCGCTACGTGGACAACCGCATCGCCGACCGCGTCTCTGGGGCCCTCGCGCACGTCGCCGTGGCCGCGGCCCAGCGGCCAGATGGGGACGCGGCCGCGGTGGCCACGGCTGCCGCCGCCGCCGCAGGCACGCGCGCGTCGCTCGTCTCTGTGGGCACCTGCGCGACGGTCGTCGAGATCGCGCGCCGCTGGGCGGCCCTGGCCGCCAAGGAGGAGGAGGCCCACAAGGCCGACGAGCTGCGGCGGCAGGTGCAGCAGCAGCAGAAGATGAAGGTTGCGCTCGCCAAGTTCTGCCAGCACCGCAACAGGAAAGACCGCACGATCTGGAGCGGCTGGGAGAAAAGCGGCGCCTGCCTGGACGGGCTCGTCAAGCGCCTCAACGAAGGGCAGCGCCGCGCCGCGCCCAACCTGCTGTCGGTCGAGAAGGTCGCCGTGCGTGGACCAGTGGCTGGAGGAGGACAGGCAGCACATGGTGCACGACGGGCGCATCACGATGTACCAGTACCTGATCCACCCGTGAAAGACCCCCGTTCGGGGATGAAAGACCCCCGTTCGGGGAGGGGCTTTGCGGAAGTGTAACTTACTTGTTAGCTGAGTGTCGGGAAAACCTGTAGAGCCCAAATCCAATAACTGATGATGATTAATGATACCGATGGTGCTTTTTGGCACGTGGTATGTTTGTATATATCTTGTGCGTGATGTAATCGTGTGTGTGTGTGATTGTGTATGATGTTATATATTCCGAGATAAAGGGAAA
>Ga0209491_10005519_pt1 | contig 18411 bp, 30 predicted proteins | sample BON02_FD_187213 | JGI IMG/M metagenome (GOLD analysis project Ga0209491, IMG submission 187213) | Freshwater microbial communities from Lake Bonney liftoff mats and glacier meltwater in Antarctica - BON-02 (SPAdes) (version 2) | ecosystem: Environmental > Aquatic > Freshwater > Ice > Glacier...
AATACGGGCCATCCCATTCGGCGCCTGGCGTGAACTCGGCCACTCGGTACTTGTTGGCGAACACCTGCGCATCACTGTTCTGCAGGTAAGCGCCTTCCCACACGTGCGCGTACGTGGCCGGGTCTAGCCGTTCCTGCTCGCGAAGCCTTAGCTCTTCAAGCCCAGGAGGAAAGAACGGGTTGTCGCCGTGATTCATTTCAACGATTAGCGACCGGCGAGGTGGGTTCTTGCGGAATCTTTCGTCAACAGGCGAGCCGTCCAGGCTTGGATTCCAAATAACCCACATCTCGGACTTGGGCTGCCTGAACACCGTGGCCTCAAGAGCAAGCCATGCGCTTTCGGGCGCGTCCTCGGCCTCCTCAACAATCGTTAGGTCAATCTTGGCCATTGACTTAATGCTGCCAATGCTGTGACGAAGGCCGCGAAACAGAAACTCTGTCCCGTTGCGCCCTCGCAGGTAGTCAACTCCAACATCATAATGCGCGGCAAGCCAGGGCTCTGAATCAATAGCGGCTTTAAGTTCTGCGTGGAATGATTCTTTGATGCTTATCTGCAGATCGCGGGTGCAAAGTATTCTTAACGGTTCGGCGTATCCCCATATCGCGGCCATCTTTGCGAAGTTGAACGACTTGCCTGATCCTCGCCCGCCATACGCGCCACGATATTGCATGGCGCCCCTAGGAGGCGAAAATACAGGGACAAGCTTGGGGGGAAGCTTAATTCTAGCCGTTGTCATCGCTTGCCGCGACTATTTCGATGCGGGATGGGGTCATGCTGGCGTCGCTGCTAGTGTGGTCGATCGCTTGCTTGTCCGAATAGCCGTGATTTGCCAGAACAAGCTTAGTAATCATAGAGTTAAACACGCCGGTGATGCCGTTATTCATAGCCGATCGCTCTTGCGCAGTGTTTACCGCCATGAGCGTGTCGGATAATGCCGGGTGTATCTTGGCCCACTCGTACAGTGTTGACTTGTTTACGCCAATAAAAATAGCCAAGCCAACAGCGGAAGGAATGGCGTCCCCGAACTCTTGATACTCGTCAACATAGCGGTCAGCCTTGTCTTGCATGTCCGCGCCGTACTTGGTTGGTCTGCCTGCGCTCATCGTCGTTCCTGCGCCGTCAGCGGCTTATCGTGAGTGTGTTGCTCGTCTGCTATTTCTGCGCGTATGCGCTGCTTTTCGTGTTCGGGTAACTCGCCGTTTTCGTCTAGTTCTGGCAGGTCTGCCCATGAGTACGGCGAGGGGCGCATTGTGCTAGCCTTCCCAGATCATGTCGGCGAGCAGCCGATGTAGCGCGGTAAACTGTAGTCGTGAGGCTAATGCTAAGTAGTCTTTTTTGTCTAGATCGATGTTCATCTCGGCGGTCATGATGCGCTCGTCTATTAGTATCTGGATTGCTGTGTCGCGTTTGCTCATTGCGTCTTCCCCTTAAATCGACCCTGTTCGCGCCAGTTGTGCGCCCTGTTTCGCGGGGCTGTAAACTCGATGCTGGATGCCAAGTTAGACCCTTTGCCCTTGCTCTGCTCGGTACCCTCGACCACTAGCGCAAAGCTTGTCTTGGTCTTCCGTGTCCGCTCTTTAACTCCCACAAGTTTAGCACCATACGTGCAAGATGGCAATAGCTTTACTTGTCCGCTGTATCGGGCCATCGCTTCGGCCAGTCCGTCCAGTGCCGCTTGCTCAACCGTGCTGCGTGGGTCGGTGTATTGGTCATCCGTGTTTTCCGTGGGTGGTCTCATGCGGCGGTGCCTGGTTGCGTTGTTTTGGTGTCGATGAGTAATGGTAGCACTATTTCAGATAGGCGTGCAATGCCTCAGAGCACCAGGCAGAAAGGGTCACTCCTTTGGCCTGCGCAGCGCGCTGGGCCGCCTCTTTGGTTTCTTTGGTTGCCCGTATGCCTATGACCACGCCCATTGGGTGCGGGCCTTTTAGGGCTCTCTGGTGGCCTGTGTTGCCGTGTGGTTTGCTCATATTAGTCCGTCGAACTCGAACGCTTGATCAAAAACAGCCTCTACAGTTTCATCTGTGGCGGCCATTACGATGGAGTGCATTGAGTGCCCCGAAGGGTAATTTATTGACTGGCATCCTTTCAAACCTATTCTAACGCCGCCATTGTCAAGAGCTGCCGCGAAGTAGTCGTCTCGCTCTGCTAGTATTTTCACTGATTGGCTTGTGCTCATTTTTGTATTCCTTCGCCCCTTTCGGGGCGGTTGTTAAAGGCTGTCAATATACTTGGCTGTTGATTTTTGAGCTGCTTTTAAGCTTTTAAAGAATCTTGCATATCCGTGAATTACACTCTCTTGTCCGTCTCGGTCAATCCTTACTATTAGCGCGTAGAAGCTGCCGGATTGTTCGCTGATTCTTGCTTCGTGCTTGCTCATTTCCTATCCCCTTTCAGTCGTTGTTTGCCTTCAGTGAGGTAACTATAACACGTTCGCCAGATTGTACAACATTTATTTTCATTTATTTTCTGCCGGTCACACTAACCCTATATTGGTCAAATAGTGACCAGCTATGGCGCGTAGGGATATTGTTGTCAGGAAGTTCGCCCTCTTTTGCTGACAAGTAAACGGACATAAAAAGGCAAGCATAATACCGAACGAACGTTCGCTCTATTTATAGCCCCTATAGATACTATTATATATATAAATAATATATATATAATACCTCTTAAAGACAGGGAAAAAGCACCAGACACGAAAAAACCCAGGCTTGCTGGGTTCTTTTTCGCAGAAAACATGTGTTTCTGCTGTGTTTCTGCTCTAGGCCGCGCCGTTACTAGCAGTGGCGCAACCGCACAGATTTTGCGACTAAATCTTAAAACATTTTGAAAAAAGCGTGTGTTTCTCGTGTTTTTGCGCGACTGCTAGCATTCTAGGGGCTCGCAGCCTTAAGTTTGTGTTTCTGCGATGTGTTTTTGCTGTCACTGTTGTGTCTCTGCCCTTTCCTAAATATGCTTGCATTGTATCACAACTGGAACCATTTTTCTACTGGTCGGTTATTGCCTGCGTTCTCCTTTTTCTTCAATACCACCATCCCAGAATCTGCCATTGCCTGCAGCGAGGACAGCACCACCTCTTTCGTGGCCCTTGTTCTGTGCGCTATATAGTTGACGGTCCCGCCGTTCTCGCGGTCGATCAAGTTAAGTATCCGAGCTTTCAGCGCCATTTCTGGACTGCTCTTTGAATTCTCGTTGGCGTAAGCAAGGCGCGTCTTGTCGTCTATGTCCCTCTTTACCATCGCGAATGCCCACCGCACATGCTCCGCCGTGCGTATCCCGCTGGGCGCCGATAGTACCAGGCTTATCTTTGCCATGATCTCGTACCCGCGCCGAACTACCGCCTCCAGGCCGGTGCGCTCCTTGTGCATCTCCGCATGGTCCTCCATCCAGTCCAGCACCTGCTCCAACATCCTTCGCGCCGCTGCGTCGGTCTTCACCTTCTCCCGGTCCCCGTAATACTCAACCCGCATCCCTGCCGCCGCATCATACTGGCCTCCGCTGTATAGCTGGGCCAGCGAAAACCTCATGGAGTCCTTCATCTTGTTTTTACTAAAACCTCTGCGCGCCCTTGGATTGGTCTCCCGTTCGTTGATTAGTAGTGAGCGCCCTATAAAACCGTTCGTCGCCTGCTCGTGCGTCACAAGCCCATCAAATGTCACTGGCGTGGTGAACCCGATAAGCGATAAGAATGGCCGCTCCAAGCCGTTATCAATATGCAGCAATGCGCGCTCTAGCTGCGGGATCCTGCGGGCCATTACCCCGCTTTCGTCGTCCCCTTCGCCCTTTGCTTTCATGCACTGTGATTTTTCTTTCATCAAAGCGTGCCGCACATCGTCCTTGGTGTCACCCGTCAAAAGCATAAAGCCGTCTGCTTTGCTGTATGCGGACATCAATATACCGATCACCCCGTCAAGGTAAGCGGCACCGCCTTTTTGCTGTGCGTTGCTGACCTTTTGCAAAAATATCCCGATTTCGTCTATCACGTACAATGCCGCCTGGTTGCGTATCAGATTGCGGATCACTTCTTGCTCTGACTTTATCGCCCCGTGGGTTGCAACGTGTATCCCTGCCGCACGGTGGACCTCCGCGACGGCTTGCTGTACGGCCTCTTTGCCAGTGGCCGAACCGGACACACAAAAAGCAAACAGGTTAGCGGTCACGCCATCAATATCGTCCGTATATCGCAGTCCGCACACGTTGCCCATTGCCACCAAGGCGCCCGCTACGGCCAAGCTTTCTCGCGGGTATCGGCACTGTGAGTTTATCCACTTGCACACATCGCCAACAAACCCGGGAGGGCGCAGCAGGTCAACGCCCTCAATAGAAAACGGCAGCCCGTCAACGGACTGCTCCTCTTGCTGGTATTCAGCAGTGGGCGTAAAGGTAACAGGAGCGGACCACCCCGCTTGCTCCGCGTAGTGCGTCAGGGTGCCAAGCGTTACGGGGTTTGCGCTCTTTCCGAATGAGTGCCACCGCTTTTCCAGCGCCGAGCGGCCGGGGTACTTCGCCCCGCCGTTGCTCCAGTCATCCCATAGCGCGAACCCTGAGCCCCCCGTGGCGTGGTGCAACGCCATCCCTATTCTGTACCACGCCTCATAGTCGCAGTCCGGCTCTATCAATGAGAGCATTTCTGCAAGATCGCCATCGCTTACGTCGATTGACTCACCGTTGTACTCTGCCCGGTGCAGCTCCGGCTTTTTTAGCAATGCTATCAAAGCGGCGGGCGCCTCGGCTATGTCGTAAGGCGTGCCCACTACCGCTTGATACCGTGCGCCGGATGCGTGCAAAGAGCCTGGGCCGACCACGAAGCCACTCCCCTTAAAGTCAATACCCTTGTAATCCGCGTGGTGCGACATTAAAGCTATGGGCGCGGGCAAAGAAAAATACAGGTGCTTGCTGCCTTTCCCGCTTCCAGTCTCTACCACCAGGCCCGCTCCTGCAATTTCCGGCACCGCCTCTAGCAGCCTTTCGTATGAGGCGACCCCGCCATTTCTGGCGTCAACATCCACCACTAACAGCCCATTAACTAGCACGCCGTAGCCCGTGTCTAGCTGCCCGCCCATGTGCATCACCTCTAACTGCTCCTCGCTCCACTCCGGCGTGTGCTGCCAATTACCGGCGACCGGATGCTTTAGTGGTGCCTTACACTTCGGGTTCCCGCACTTACACCGGCCCGCCCCGTCAACCCCATATAGCCCAAATATGCGGTATCCGGCTTCCATGAATTCGTTATACATCATAATTTTTGCCTAATTGCTCTTTTGTTGTTGACATTATCAATCAACAGGATAAGAATAGCAACGTCAAAAACAAAAGAGAGAGTAAATATTATGAGTGATAATAACTTGTTAGACAGTGTTGAGGTGCCGGATGATCGTCCCATTATTTGCACTATTACCGGGGACGGCGGGCTGGGCAAAACAACCCTTGCCTCCTGCTTCCCAAACCCGATTGTTATAAGAGCGGAGGACGGGCTGCAATCGCTTAAAAAAGAACTGCGCCCATCTGCGTTTCCTTTATTGCAAGGTGTATCAGATTTATGGGCCCAGCTTGGGACGCTGATAAACCAAGACCATGAGTACGAAACGCTAGTAATTGACTCCACCTCTGCGTTAGAGCGCATGTTTATTGATGATGTATTGGCAAGCGACCCAAAAGCAAAATCAATTAACCAAGCGCTAGGCGGATACGGCGCCGGAATGAGCGCGGTAGCGGCCATGCACGGGCGCGTTAGAAAGGCCGCCGGTATTCTTAACGCAAGAAAAGGAATGCACATTGTTTTTGTTTGCCATGCGGACACGGAAACGATGGACCTGCCCGACCAAGATCAATACACCCGGTACAGCTTGCGCTTAGCAAAAAAGAGCGTTGCACCATACGTTGACGACGTTGATCTTGTTGGGTTCCTGCGTCTGGAAACCTTTACCAAGGGCGACGGGGACAAGAAAAAAGCCTTTAGCGATGGCACTAGAATCATGGTATGCTACTCGACCGCGTCCTGTATCAGTAAGAACCGGTACGGGATCACCGAGGATATCACTGTAGAAGAAGGGAAAAATCCGCTTGTTAATTACGTGCCAAGCCTGGCGCAGGAAGGAGTAAAGTAGAATGAGTTTTTTTAATTTCGAGGAGCCGGTAACGGGTAAGTTTGAGACGGGCGGCGGCGACATTGAACCGATGCCGGCTAAGACGCAGGTGCTCGCGGCGCCGGACGAGGCGAAGTGGGACACCAGCGACCGAGAGGACGCCGAGTTTATTTCGATCCGGTGGTCGGTGCTAAAGCCCGCCGAATACAATAACCGCAAAGTGTTTCAAAAGCTTCATGTTAAGCACGCTGACCAGAAAAAGGCTGACAAGGCTTTGCGGATGCTTGCTGCGATTGACGCCAACGCTGGCGGCAAGCTAATGAAGGCGGGCGACGAGCCTACCGACCAATCTTTAACTGCCACACTTGTTAACAAGCCAATGATGTTGATGCTTCAATTGTGGGAGCTTGAGACCGAGACTGGCGAGAAGAAGCGCGGGAATTGGGTAAGCGCGGTTTCTCCACGCGCGGGAGGCAGCTCGGAGCCAGTAGCGGAAAAGAGAGCGACAAAGAAACCGGCGCCGATTGCTGACCCTGGCGATTTCGACGATGATATACCGTTTTAGCAAATAAACCAAAGCGCCAAGGACGGCGCATAATTAAGCAAGGGGCAATTATTATGACACTATCACCAAAACGAAAAGCCCGCGTAACCGGAAGCAGCGCAGGCGCAATACTGGGCCTTGACCCTAACCGAACGCGCGACGACGTAATGCGCCAAATGGTGCGCGACTGGCACGGCGCGGAACAGGAGCTTGACCAGTTTGCAGAGGACGTTATATTTGCTTACGGCCATCAAAGCGAGGCGGGCGCAATCGCCGAATTTGAAATGGTAACAGGACTTGTGGTTAATGAGTGCGGGTTCTTTGTACACCCCGAGCACGACTGGCTTGGCGCTACCCCTGACGGGCTTGTAGGCGATTATTCCGTGCTAGAGGTTAAATGCCCTTGGGGTAAACGTAAAGATAGCCCAGTAGTGTTTAAGAGCGTAGAGGAGCAGCCGCACTACTACGCGCAAATGCAAATAGAGATGGCGTGCGCACAAAGAGTTAATGCCAACTTCTACCAATGGGCGCCCGGCGGGGACAGGTGGATAACGGTGCCGCACAACCCGGAATGGCTTGCAGAAAACCTGCCCGCACTGCGCGCATTTTATGATGACTACCTGCGCGAACGCGAGAAGCCAGAAAAGCACCTTGAGCCAAAGCGCCAGGTGATTGAAAGCGATGAAGCGCAAAAGCTTATTGCAGAGTACGACGATCTGTGCGAAGCTTTAGATCGCGCTAACGAGCGCAAAAAAGAAGTATTAGCGGCGCTTGTGGTAATTGCTAAAGATAAAAACAGCACGGTATGCGGTAGATCGCTATCGAAGGTTGAGCGGGTCGGCGCGGTGTCTTATGCTGCGGTAGTTAAAAAACATTGCGCGGACGTTGATCTTGAATCGTTTCGCGGGAAGGCTAGTGAGTATTGGAGTTTGAAATGAGCAGTAAATATTTTAACCACTATAAGTACGGTAAGTGCGTTATAGTATGCACAAACGGAAAGAAAAAGTGCATGGTTATGCTGCATTTTTTGCGCGGCTGCAAAACAGTTAAGATTAAAGACTTAACAAAATGCCTCTAAGAGACTACCAACAACAAGCAAGCGACGCGGCGATAAGCCACATCAAAAAAAGCAGGGACCCGTGCTTGATTGTGGCGGCGACCGGTGCGGGGAAAAGCCACATAATCGCAGAAATAGCCAGCGTTATACACCGCATAAGCAAGGGCAAACACGTTTTGTGCTTAGCCCCTAGCGCTGAGCTTGTTGAGCAAAATACAGATAAGTACCGCGCCGCGGGAAACAAGTGCTCAGTGTTCAGCGCGTCGGCTGGGGCGCTTTGTATGAGGCATCCGGTAGTGTTCGGAACTCCTGGCACGGTAAAGAATCGCGTTCGCCGTTTCGGTTCGCAGTTTGGCGCGGTGGTGGTGGACGAGGCGCACGAAATAACGCCCACCATTAAATACATCATTGAAGCAATTAAAGAATGCAGCCCCAACCTGCGCGTTGTAGGGCTGACCGCCACGCCATATAGGTTGGGCGACGGCTATATTTACGCAATAGACGAAAACGACAAGCCGGTGCCGGAAAGCGCAACGCGCAACCCATACTTTACAAAGAAGGTTTGCGATATACCTGCCCACATGCTCATAGATCGCGGGTATTTAACGAGGCCGGTAATCGGCGAGATAGGCGCAGAGGAATACGACACCTCTTTAATGCAGCTAAACAGTATGGGCCGGTACAATTCAACAGATGTTGACCGAGCATTCCACGGGCACGGGAGGAAGACAAGCCATATAATTGCTGACGTTGTTCGTAAAAGCCAAAACAAGAAAGGCGTTATGGTGTTCGCCGCCACGCTGCAGCACGCTGCCGAGTGCATGGCAAGCCTGCCCCCTGAAATAAGCGCAATTATTGACGGAGGCACAAAGAAGCCAGAAAGAAAAAGAATCATTAAAGATTTTAAATCTCAGAAGATTAAATATTTAGTGAACGTGCAGGTCTTAACCCGTGGCTTTGACGCCAGCCACGTTGATGTTATTGCAATATTAAGGCGCACCGAGTCGGTAGCATTGTTGCAGCAGATCATAGGGCGGGGGCTACGCATAGATGACGGAAAGAAGGATTGTTTGATACTCGACTACGCGGGCAACGTCGAAACGCACTGCCCCGATGGGGATCTGTTTAGCCCCGAGGTGAAGGCCGCCTACAAGGGAAGCGAAAGCGCCTTTATATCTGCAAGCTGCCCTGACTGCAATTCAGAAAACACGTTCAGCGCAAGAAAGAATGAAGACGGTTTTGATGTTGACGAAAACGGTTATTTTGTAGACCTGGACAGAAACAGGATTAAAACAGAGCACGGAGATATGCCCGCGCATTTTGGGCGAAGGTGCATGGGTATGGCGCTGGTGGCGGGAACGTACCGCCAGTGCTTCTACAGGTGGACTAGCAAGAAGTGTTTAGCGTGTGATGCTGATAACGATATTGCTGCGCGGTATTGTTCTGAGTGCAAGGCTGAGATTATTGACCCCAATGAAAAACTGGCCATTGATTTTAAAAGAATGAAGCGCGACCCGTCAATGCTGCAAACTGACAAGCTCGTGAGTTGGGACAAAAAGCCCACTATGAGCCGTGCGGGTAATGAGTGCTTGCGCGTTGACTTTGTTACAGAGTATCGCCGGTTTTCGTTTTGGTATAGGCCAGAAGAAACGAGGGGCAAGGCGTACGCGGACTGGCATCAGTTCTGCGAGGGTACAAATAATGGCGAGGATATGCCGATGACGATCACGTACAGGAAGGACAGCGAGACTGGATTTTATAGGATATTTGACTTTAATCGCCCGCATGATGAGGTGCAAACAATATGAAATTTCCCGAATGGCTACCAGTCTACGGCGCAAAGGATTATCGCGGTAAGTGCCCCAAAGAAGCGCTGGAGCAAATAACATTTTTTAACCGAGCGCGCACTAGGTGGCCTGACTCCATAGGGCTTATTGCCTTACACCCAAAGAACGAGGAGAGGCGGGCAGGGCGGCAGTTCCGCACGCTTGAGAAAGATAAAGCTATGGGGCTATGCAAAGGGGCCTCTGATATTATTATCCCTGGGATGCCCTCTTTCGTTTGTGAGCTAAAAAGGCTTGACCACACTCTGTGCAAGTGGCAAGATGGACAGATCGAGTATCTTGAGGCCGCGAAAAAGCAAGGTTCGTTTGTTTGCGTAGCGCTTGGTGCTAACGCAGCAATTGAGGCGGTAGAGGAATGGTTAAACCTAGCGCACAATTAAAGGCAATATTAGAAGGGCGCGAAAGCAAGGCGGACGACGATGTAATGTCATGGCTAAGACTTCCAGTATACCTTCGTGCGGTTAGTGTGCTAAAGTTGCCGTTCGACCAGCGCAGGGAGGCGCTAGACAGTGTGCCGGATACTTGGCGAGGGATGGTTGAGGCGGAGTGTATTAGGGTTTATAAATTACAACGGGGTAGGAAATGAAAAGAGTTTACAAAGAAGTCAATGTATATGACGCCTCTATAGAAAGACTTAATTTTATATTTGAAAAGTTTGAGCGCATATACTTGTCGTTTTCCGGCGGAAAGGATTCGGGCGTAATGCTTAACCTTATTCTTCAGTACATGAAAGAGCGCGGAATCAAGAGAAAAATAGGGATTCAGATTCTCGACAATGAAGCAAACTACGAGCTTTCTCTAGATTTTATGAAAAGAATTCTTGATAATAACAGAGAGTATTTGGACATATATTGGTGCTGCATGCCAGTTACCCTGCCCTGCTCCGTGTCCAGTTACGAGATAGACTGGAAGTGCTGGGGAGTTCAGGACGAACACAGGTGGGTTCGGCCAATGCCGAACATGGATTATGTTGTAAACATTAAAAACCATCCGTTTGGCGAACTGTTTGAGGAAAACATGCAGTACGACCATTTTTGGGATATGTTTGCAGAGTGGTATAGTCAAGGCAAAACTACCGCTAACCTTATTGGCATTAGAACGCAAGAAAGCTTAAACCGTTTTCGCGCCATTATGAACGACAGAAAAGAGACTATGGATGGCCGCCAGTGGACAAAAAAGAACACGCAGCATGTTTATAACTGCTACCCAGTGTTTGATTGGCGCACCAGAGACGTATGGATAGCAAACGCAAAGTTTGAGTGGGACTATAACAAGCTGTACGACACGTTTTATATGGCCGGGGTTCCGGTAGAAAAGATGCGCGTAGCAAGCCCGTTTATGAGCGAAAGTAAGTCCAGCCTAAACCTGTACAGGGTTATAGATGGGCATACATGGGCCAGGCTTTGCGCGCGAGTCTCAGGGGCTAACTTTATTGCAACATATGGAAAGCAGCTAAGTTACAGCACGTTTACTCTCCCCGATGGCCACACGTGGAAGTCGTTTGTTAAATTCCTACTAGATACTTTGCCGAAGGAGTCCGGCGAAAATTTTAAGGCGCGCTTCATTCAGTCAATCCGATTCTGGGGTAGAGTGGGGCGCGGGCTTCATGGCGACATAGTTAAGGATCTTATTGCCAATAAGATTAAGTTTCGACTTAACGGCAAGACCCCGCACGGAAAAAATATGCTTGACCGAGTTGTAATAAAAGTACCGCCAGATCACCTTGATATGCTAAAATCGCACAATAGCGAAGTAACTAGCTGGAAACGGTTTGCAATTACGATCTTAAAGAACGACCATACGTGCAAGTACATGGGGCTAGCCCCAACAAAAAACCAGATGGATCGTCAGAAAATGATACAGAGAAAATACAGCACAATAGGGGCCAAAAAATGAAAGTAATTAACGTGCAAGATTTGGACAAAGATAGAAAAGTTAGCTTCCACGCAGGAACAAGCAACAGGATTATTCTTGAGCGCGACGGCATGGGTTTTGGAATGCACAAGACCGTTATTCAGCCCGGCGCCGGAAAGGTTTTCCAGCACTACAAGAACCACCTAGAAAGCTGCTACTGTGTTTCAGGCTCCGCTACTCTAACAAACCACGAGACAGGGGATCAGTGGGAAATAAAGCCAGACGACACTTATATTCTTGACGGTAACGAAGCCCATCATTTTGAGGCGCACGAAGAAACTGTTCTAATATGCGTATTTAACCCGCCTCTTTCCGGCAACGAAACTCACCAAGAGGACGGGTCTTACTCTATTCCAGACGGTTATATATCTCCAGTCTATGACGTTAAAAGAGTTCCCATTTCCAAGGTAACAGCCAACGACTACAACCCAAACAGCGTTGCCCCGCCAGAGATGGCGTTGCTAGAAACTTCGATATGGGAGGATGGCTACACGCAGCCCGTAGTGGTCGTGTACGATGCCGAGAATGATAAGTATGTTGTTATTGACGGCTTTCACCGATACTGCGTTCTGAGAGACAGCAAGCGAGTTAATGATCGCGAGCAGGGAATGCTTCCGGTTGTTGTTCTTAAAAAGGAAATGCACGACCGGATGGCATCAACAATTCGTCACAACAGGGCAAGAGGTTCGCACAACATTGAGCTTATGAGCACAATTGTGGCAGAGCTAGTAGAGATGGGGAAGGGGGACCGATGGATATGCAAGCACATCGGAATGTCGCCAGATGAGCTTTTGCGCTTAAAGCAGATAACGGGTGTTGCGGCACTCTTCCAGAATCAGGATTTTTCGGCAAGCTGGGATGCGGAGGATTTTGAGGAGGCCGCTCAAGATGAAGAGAATATATCGTGATTGCGCCGAATGGGAAGAAATTGCGCATAACATGTGGGGCGAATCATCGAACGCAAGGCATGACTTGGAAAGAGCAATATCTTTAACTGGCGATCACACTCTTTACGGTTATTATATGCTTAGGGTTATTGTTGAGTGGCCGATAAGTTGCGAGAACGCCCTTACGGATAACTTGCTAAATAAGAATGCGTGGATAGGGCATGCGGCAGTTGCGCTGGCGATGAGCATACCTGAAGACATAACGAGAAAAGCCTGGGGGTTCCTAACAGATGAGCAGCGGATATTGGCAAACAGAGAGGCGAAGAGAGCAGTACAGTTGTGGGTTGACCGCGCAGAGCAGAGCAAAGGATTATCTGGCGGTGTGGGAGAGCAGGTGTTATTCGAATGGAATACCGGACGAAGTGTTGAAAAAGCTACAGGACAGCGGAAGAGTTCCGTCTTACAAAGCAATGGCGATTGCAATCCTTAATTGTGATTTCAACTTTCACTCGCTAGGATTTTCTAGGCGAGAGAGCGAGCTATCTATTTGTGTTATGAAAAAACAAGACGAAAAGCAACAGACCCTGCCCCTATGACCGCTCAATGGATAACCGCCGCCCAACAAGAAGAACAACTCCCTGTTATTAGTGTTATAATCAGGGAGCGCGAGTACGGCGCGAGCTATCAAGACATAGCGGATGGGTTCGGGATACCGCGAAAGACGTTGATGTCTTATATCCAGAAGGCTAGGCGCTCGGTTGAAATACCGAGGACGAAAGCAGGCGGGGCTACAGTGCCGTTTAAGACCGTCCAGCGCGTGCGCGCACTGCACCAACAGGGCGCCAAGATTTTCGAGCTAGTCGAGCGGTTTGGACTTACTCAGTCGGCTGTGCATAAGTGGGTTAATGGTAAAACAAGGCTACACTCATAAACGAGGATAACATGCCAATAACAACAAACGACCTATTAAAAGTTGCTACCACTGACCGGCAACGCGAGGTGGTAAACTCGCTAGCTCTGACAGGCTCGCAGGTTAAAGCGGCCGCCAGTCTTGGCATGTCTCATAGCTCGGTACACAAGACCATCCAGCGGCTAACAGGGAGGCTCACGGATGGCGTGTATAGCCCGGCCAGCAAGACGCGCACGCTAGTTAACGATGCCAAGCTAGACACTAGCGCGAGACTTAAACAGGTCAAGCGGCACGTGAGCAAAAAAGGCGCGTCGGTGTACGTGATAACGTGCGCGCAGAACGCAACGCCGATACATGAGGCGGGCATGGCCTCGCTGCTGGGGTATTGCACGCACAACGGGGCGGAGCTAATCGTAATACCTAACCGATACCACAACGCAACAAGCCAGTGGACCACAAAGGACGAATCAAATGAGTGGTGGGCGGGCGAGATTATGCCCTATCTGCTAGACCACAGGGTTGAGCTGTGCAAGAATTTGGTTATCTTGGGCGACATAAGAATACTGCCCACGGCGTCTAGACCTACTAGCGGCATGGAAACGTTTTGCGGCGGCAAGTCGGTTATCATCGGCCATCAAAAGATTGAGCAGGTCACTATCCCATCTCCTCAAAACAGCCTGCCAAAAGTTGTGGCTACCACTGGATGCATTACGATTGATAACTACACCGACTCAAAGAGCGGCAAGAAGGGCGAGCACCACCACACGTTCGGCGCGCTGGTGGTAGAGGTGGATGGCGACTCGTTTTATATGCGTCAACTTAACATGGACTCGGACGGCTCGTTTTATGATCTTGATAAGCTGTACAGTGGTGGCAAGATTAAAACAGGCGTGCGTGCGGCAGGATTGGTGCTTGGGGATCTGCACCAACGCTTTGTTGATCCTGGCGTAGTGTCCGCTACGTTTGACGCCAAGAATAGCATAGTCAATACCATCCGCCCGCGCGCCATGGTGTATCACGATGTCGTGGATTTTTATTCGCAAAACCACCACCACCGAGGCAAGCCGTTTACAAAGCTTGCCAAGCATATCGGTCGGCAGTCAAGCGTATCGAATGAGATAAACGAGTGCGCTGAATTTATTGATGCCAAGACGCGCAAAGGCCAGCGCGTAATATTCGCAGCGTCTAACCACCCCGATGCGATGGTGCGCTGGATCGAGGAGGCTGACTGGAAATACGACCCCGAGAATGCGGTGCTTTATCTTGAGACTGCGTTAATGATGGCGCGCAGCGTGCGCATGACCACTAGCGGCGCCGCTTATGATGACCCTTTTGTGTACTGGATGCGGAAGAAGCTTAAGTGCGTCAAGCAGTGCCTCTTTCCGTGCCGTGATGAGTCGGTGCAGATCGAGGGCATAGAGGTAGGCATGCACGGCGACAAGGGCAGCAACGGGGCCCGTGGCTCAATACGAAACTTCGGTCGCATGGGCGTTAAGTCAGTTATCGGTCACTCGCATACGCCAGGCGTAATCGATGGCGTGTACCAGACTGGGACTAGCTCGGCGCTCAGGCTTGAGTACAACAGCGGCCCTAGTAGCTGGATGCACTGCCACTGTATCATCTACCCCAACGGCAAGCGGACGTTGGTTAATATCATCAACGGCCAGTGGCGGTATGGGCGATGATCGACGAAGAAGACGACCCGCTAGTCTGCCCCGATTGCGGGTGCGATATGTTCCTGCTATACCATCGGCGCGCGGAGTGCTCGGATTGCGGGTGCGAGATAGATGCACGGGTAAAGCGCGATAAAGACGAAAAAGAGTTTGCTATACACTAGCGCGGGTGTATCATTGGGTTTTGCAAGTTAACGATAAGGGGATAAGATATGGCAGACTGTAACGATATAGATTGGAGCGGCGAAGGCTTGCCGCCTGTGGGGACTGTGTGTGAATACACTAGGGAGCTCAGCGCTGCTGAATCGCAAAGAGACAGAACATGGTACTGGTGCAAGGTTGTGGCTCACGAGCTTGGGGGAGCGGTAATTAGAACAAAGGCTGGACACTACCACAACAGGTCTGTTCCTGAGTTCAGCTTCCGTCCCATCAAAACCGAGCGTGAACGTGCAATTGATGAAATGCACGAAGCGTACTTTGAAGGCGCTCGCGGACATATGGGCGGGATTGCTGGAATATATGAGGCGGGCTTTCGGAAGGTGCAACCATGACAGGCCACCACACAACAGTATGGAACGGCATGACGCTCGACTGCGAATACCACGGCGAAAAGTACCGGCCAGCAACGCGACTCCATCCCGAAGAGGGCGGAGACTTTGACGTAATCGAAGCCATTAACGCGGAGGGCTGCGACATCATCGACCTATTAACACAGGCGGCGCAGAAAGATTTATCAGCGCACGTACTTGAGGAGCTTAGCAATGACGCACTATGACGAATACGAACGCGACTGCAGCATAGAAGCAATCGCAAAGCTTAACGCAACTGTGCAGCAAACGGCAGATGACCGCAAGCGCGCCAGAAGGACTGGTCGATTTCTTGCCAAGAAGATAAAGGCGTTGCAGGGCGGTCAGGATTGGCGGGGGTTGGTATGGTGAAAATACTAATCCTAGGCCACGGCGAGCACGGAAAGGACACTGCGGCCGATATTATCACCGAGTACACGGGGCTGCGTTTTGAGTGTAGCAGCTTGGCAGCGGCAGAGATTGCCGTGTGGCCGCATATGCCGCAATACACGAGCGCGAAAAGGTGCTTTGACGATAGGCGTAATAATCGCGAGGAGTGGAAGCTTAGGATTACTGATTACAACACTCCGGACAAGGCGCGTCTATGCCGTGAGATCGTCGGCCGTTGCGATGGATATGTTGGTATGCGTTGTCCGGAGGAGTACGCCGCGTCTCGCGCGATGTTCGATCATATTTTGTGGATTGATGGTAGCGACCGAAAGCCGGCAGACCCAACGATGGGAATTATTTACAGCGAGGAAATGGTGCTTATTGATAACAATTGGTGCGAGGGCAATCTCGGCATAAAGCTTTACGACTGGTGCGTTGGTAATCGTCTATGCTTACAATAGCCGTCTACGCAAGCGCCCTGATAACCATCGCGATAACAACCTACGGCGCGCTTGCCACTAGCAAGCACGGCGGGCAGTCAATGCGCGAGTCGATGCTTGAGACGTGGACTAATATCGGGATAGGGTTTGGTATTAACTACGCAGCGAATCTTGTAGTGCTGCCGCTTGCTGGACTGCCCGTAACGGCTGGCGGCGCGTTTCAGATTGGCGTGATCTTTACTGCTATATCTGTGGTGCGCTCGTTTGCTATTCGCCGCTGGTATAACTACCGGCTTACGTCTTATCCTTCCACCGCGCAAACACCTGCGAGTAAACCATAACAGCGGGCACGCGCCACCAACGGGACACGGTGGCGCCTTGCTCGCTTAGCGTATTCCACAGCCCTTTGTCGCCTATCGCCCTGCACGACCAAGGCAGTAGACGCGCGTTAGTCATCTTGCATATCGCATCATGCTCTAGCGACGCGTAAACCATCGCTGGAGTATCGACCGCGAACGTTCCAAAGTCCCACTCGCTAGCCTCATGCACGACCAAGCGACCATCCATAAAAAGATCACAGCGCAAACTATCACGATCAAAGCTAACGCGCCGACCAAGTATAGCAGTCTGATAGGTAATATCGGATAGCAGTCGTCCTTTGGTGCCGCCTTTGATGAGTTCATAACTAATTCCGCTCACGTTTTGATCTCCGAATGTTTACCGCCCACTAGCCGTTGATAGTCCGCGATGTACTGATGCGCAAAGCCCTTCGCTGGGTTTTTATTATAGTTAGTGTCCCAATATTCCGCTTGGCCCGCTAGCGTATCGGGTATCGCGGTCTTTGCGGGCCGGTACACTATCCGCGCGATTGCGGTGGCGTATTGCAGGTTATGGATTAGCTCGGAATAGTCGGGGATGCTGCCGTGTACGGATCTGGACGATGCCATTGATCGCACCATGTCGGCAACGGCGGAGCGGTATCGCAGGTAGTGCTCCCATATTGATTGGTGCGTTGCTGGCTCCACTTGGTAGATGCCAAGCGCCGGTCCCTTTGCCTGGCGTATGTATTCGCCAAGGTGCGACTCATGGGCGCAAGTTCCTATCAGCAATTCGACCGCGCTTGCGGAATGGTAGCCCTTTTCGACTACATCGAGCAGATGTAGCGTCGGTTCGATTATGTCCCATCTAAGTTGGGATGCGTTCATTGCCCGCCACCTGTGCCGCCCGCTGTGAAGTAGTCCCATGCGGTGACTGACATCGCGACGATGACCGACCACACGGGCACCAGCACGAACATGGCGCCGCTTATGAATCCTTTTTGCTTGTTTAGCGTCGCCCTTATAGCAAGCACCTCGGTATAGGTTGCGTCGATCTTGTGCTCAATTGCGCCGATCTTCTCGGAATCTGCACGGCTTTTTTCTTCTAATACTGCGATGCGCGATTCTGTCATTTTGTTGGCTCACGGTTAATGGGTTAATGCTTGCTATTATAGCACGATTGCGGTAGTAGCTTCAATGCGTTTGAGCTGTCAAGTAATCCTTGACAGTTGGCGCAAGAGGCGTATTATCCATCTAGGGTTAATAATAAGGAGCAATCAGATGACACGAATAAATTTAGTCCCGCCAGAATCGCTGCACCCGAAACATTTGATGGCAGAGATTCACGAGCTGCCACGCGTTTTCGGGCTAGTCAGGGCTTTCCACGAGCGTAGCGCTAAAGAGGACTTGTCTGCGCACTCGAAATACAAGATGGGCGCCGGGCACGTTAAGTTCTTCTACACCAGACTAGGATTCCTAGTTGATCGATACCGCGCGTTGTGCGCTCACGCCGTAGCGTTGGGTTGGAAAGTGAAGCCAGTGGACGCGGCCGCCTTGACGCACGGCATACCGTCCAAGTATCTAGGCGCGTTCCAGCCGTCGCGCGGGGATATTAACGTAAATCTTGGAAGGCTTATCGAGAAAAATAGTGTACACTATGGCAATAAGGAGCCGGTATGAGCGAATACACGTATGCGGGTAATTTTAGCGCCGTTGATCCTGCTTATTCGCGCGGCATGGCGTGTCATGAATGCAAAGTATCTTGGACAGGTTGTTGGGATAA
>Ga0209491_10005520_pt1 | contig 18405 bp, 14 predicted proteins | sample BON02_FD_187213 | JGI IMG/M metagenome (GOLD analysis project Ga0209491, IMG submission 187213) | Freshwater microbial communities from Lake Bonney liftoff mats and glacier meltwater in Antarctica - BON-02 (SPAdes) (version 2) | ecosystem: Environmental > Aquatic > Freshwater > Ice > Glacier...
TGACATCATCGTTTTTGCTCCTTTGTTTCACCCAGTGGGTGATCCGTTTTTTCGCAAAAACAATTATATTCCATTGAGCCTGTGAGGCAATGGGGCACTTCTAATTTATTTTGGTGAGATATTCAGGTCTATAATATAGTATAGACCATCTGCTCTAATTGCGATCATAAAGGACTGATATAAACCCACACCTATGAAAACATCACTTTTATTTCGACTCCCTTCAGATGAACAACTTGAAATCAGCGCGAAAATTCGATAAAATCTTCCACTTTGTCAGAACCAGTGTTTGATTGAGCACTGTCAGGTAAGCTTTGGAGAAGAATCATGTATGCGGTGATAAAAACAGGCGGTAAACAATACCGCGTTAAAATAGGTGACGTACTCAAGATAGAACAGCTTCCTGTTGAAGCTGGAAGTGAGCTCGATTTTTCCGAAGTACTTATGATCACTGATGGTGAAAACAGTACGGTTGGAACACCTTTAATACTTCAGGCGGTGGTTAAAGCGAAAGTTTTATCTCAAGGTCGTCATAAGAAAATTAAAATTATTAAATTTCGACGTCGTAAACACCATATGAAACAAATGGGTCACCGTCAAAATTATACCGAAGTAGAAATTACGTCAATTAATAAGTAAGAAGAAGAGGGTAGCACTACCATGGCAACTAAAAAAGCAGGCGGAAGTACCCGCAACGGCCGCGATTCCAAGCCAAAGTACCTTGGCGTAAAACGGTATGGCGGCCAACGTGTTAATGCTGGCGAAATATTAATTCGTCAACGTGGAACACGCGTTCACGCAGGTGTAGGTGTAGGTTTAGGTCGAGACCATACGCTCTATGCTTTAACGGCTGGCATCGTACGTTTCATTAAGAAAGGTCCTAAAAGCCGTCAGTTCGTTGTGATTGATCCTATTGCAGTGGATGCAAACTAACTTTAGGTTGCAAAACGCTGTATGAAATTTGTCGATGAAGCAATTATTTTCGTCCATTCAGGACGAGGCGGAGATGGCTGCTTAAGCTTTCGACGTGAAAAATATATCCCCCGTGGCGGCCCTAATGGCGGCGACGGCGGTGATGGCGGCAGCGTATACCTTCGCGCCACATCTGGTTTAAATACGTTGGTTGATTTTCGTCATCAACGTCGTCATAAAGCTGAATCTGGGCAACAAGGTATGGGGAGCGATTGCACAGGTAAAGCTGGCAGCGACCTTATCGTTGACGTTCCGATTGGCACCATTGTTTATGATGCCGACACAGGTGAGTGCTTAGGTGATATTCGACTCGAAGACGAACGTTTACTTGTAGCCCAAGGTGGTTTTCATGGTTTAGGCAATGCCCGCTTCAAAAGCAGCATCAACCGCGCACCACGACAAACCAGTCAAGGCTCGCCCTCTGAAGTTCGAACGCTCAAGCTTGAGCTTCGTATACTTGCCGATGTAGGCTTGCTTGGTTTACCCAATGCTGGAAAATCAACCCTTCTTAGATCAGTATCCAGTGCACAACCTAAAGTCGCTGATTATCCGTTTACAACACTTCACCCATCCCTTGGGGTTGTGAGTGTATCGAATCATCAAAGCTTTGTTATGGCTGATATTCCGGGCTTAATCGAAGGTGCATCGACAGGTGCAGGCCTTGGCCACCAATTTTTAAAACACCTTGGTCGAACCTCGGTTTTGCTTCACCTCGTTGATATATCTCCTCGTGAAGGATATTGCCCTGTTGATGCCGTAAAAACCATTCTCAACGAACTTAAAACTTACGACGCTGACCTGCTCAACAAACCACGTTGGCTTGTGATCAATAAAGTCGATTGCTTTCCTGATGATGAGTCACGCGAGCAGGCCATAAAAGCACTGTTAGATGGACTTAAATGGACTGGACCCTACTTCACCATTTCAGCACTATCACGCGATGGCACACAAGTTTTATGCCACGAAATCATGGGCTTGATTAATCAAATGAAAGATACGGAAGCTTAACCACTCGGCTGCGGTATGCGCGGCCCACGGGCCGATGCGGGGTAAGGTGTAGCGCTCTTCACCCTGCTGCGCACCCAAACGATACGTAAGCACCACATCTGAGCTTCCTACATGTGATTCCCCCTGCCAATAAGCCTCCAAACCCGACGCATAAAAATAACACCTGGTGGTATTATCATCATGCTCTCTAAACGAAAGATAAGCATGATTATTAGGGGTTTGTAGCAAGCTTTGTAAAACGCCCCCTGTTGCCTCATCAAACACCGTAGCCTTAAGCTTTTGGCGCTCAAGCAACATCGATAATTGCGCCGATGCTGTGTATTCTACCGACGAAATAAGATAAGCCGCAACCAAAGGTTCAATTATCTCACACACCGTCTCCACAACGTTTTTTTCACATCGAACTTTAAACATTAAATAAGGCGTTTCTAAACAATAGCCAAGCTGACACGGTATATTAACTAAAGCATGCTCTAAAACTTGGGCTATTTGCCCTTCGGCCACACCGAACAAACGCCACGTAAGTATTTCTTTTTGACTCGACATAATTAATGTTTGTAATAAAGGCAAAGCATACGTTTGAAACATAGGCATGCATTCATTGGGCGGGCCGGGCAATACAATAAACAATCGCTTATCGTGTTGATAAGCACAGCCCATGGCTGTTCCGTTAGGATTAGGAAATAACGTTGCTCCCTTAGGAAAAAGCGCCTGTTGGCGATTGCCATCATCCATCAAAAGCTTTGCTCTCTTAAGACGCGTTTCTACATGCAACAATGCATCTGCATGCTCAATAAGCACTTGATTAAGATATCGGGCCAGAGCAAAACGCGTACGATCATCTGAGGTAGGCCCTAAACCACCGGTTATAATCATCACCTGATGTTTATGCCCTAAAAATTCTAACGCATCAACAAGCTCGTGTTGTTTATCACCACATACCACGTGCATGCCGATAGACATCCCTTCGGAACTCAAAATTTTTGCAATCACCTGAGTTGAAGTATTTAGCGTATCACCGTGCGTTAACTCATCCCCTGTTGCAAGCAACCCTATGGTCATCCACGTACACCTTGTATTAAATTATATTTGGAATATGCTTATCTAACCATGTCTCCAACGCATGTCGTACTTCAGATGTCGCCTGATCTAAACTTTGTATGCAAATAAAAGCAATGTTTGGGTTGCGGCGCGCTCGAGCTAATCTTGATTGAATCTTAGACCACGCATGATGCGTTACGTGCACGCTTACAGCCTGTAGGGCATTATTAATCACGAGATACTTATCTCTTAAGCCTAAATGATACACCAATGAAATAGTCCAAAACTGCCGTGAAGAGCGCACACGGTCATGTAAGTTATTTAACAGAATATCGGGGTGGGCTTCAAAAAATTCAGCAAACGCCTGCTTAACCAGCGGAAACGGAACATGCGGCAAGTGTAAAAATTTATGTGTGTAACCTGCAAGTTTTGCACTATTTTCTTGATAGTGACGATGAGGAGCAATCTGTTTCGATGAAAAATACGTCCTCCACTTATGTGCGTGCTGTGTCTTCCATATACCACGTACCACCGGCAAGCCTTCATGAAAAAAATCGGTCAGCTCAACAGGTCGCAATAAGGCGCAGTCATCGTTTAAATAAATAAATTGCTCCGACAAACCTGGAATGCGCCACAACATCGATTCAATACTTAAGCTATTAAACGTCGGCAAATATTCTTCAAAATTTTTAAAAATTTCACGATGATCGATGATTTTAATACGATGCTCATACGACGTACCTTGCAATGCCGTGATGATAGAAGGCACTTGACCATCGGTTACAACATAAATCGTCCGTAGCCAAGGAGCAAAATGAAGTAACGAACGTAAGCAATAATTAATTTCACCTGAAGAATTAAAACGCGTTGGAGCCACGGAGTCATCCGATAATCTGTCTTTATGAATAGATTTTAAATATGTTTGACGTTTTTTAATATGCAGAACATCGGAGCCGTCTACCCAGGTTACAACCGCATCAACAACCACCAAGGCACTCCTCACGTTATGACAACAACGCCTCTAAGAAAACTGCTGCCTTAGGTATTTTACACCAAAAGCAGCAATAAAATATTATTCTTGTGTAGCCGCATCTTCCATAGCTTCAGTAGATGGTTGCGCTGACGTCATATCTGTAGCCGCAGGAGATACCATTTGCTCCTGTGCTTGAGACTGCATATCATCAGCCTGAACTTCAGGTTTTGGGGCTGCATTATCACCACATGCACTGATCATAAGAGCCATCATTCCTGTGGCAGCTATCATAGCTAAACGTTTCATTACCTTCTCCATGTTATTAAATAAACAGTTCACTTAATCAGTTTAGCAAAATATCCAGCGAAAGAAAGCTATCCAACGAACTCAATTAGCAAAGTTCCGACGATCCCGTTATACTGAACAGCTTTTTAACATCACAGGTTCTTTTTTCGTGAAAGCATGGTCCTCTGAAAAAATATCTACCTTGGCACTTATTCTACTGATTACAGGTGCTATCGATAATATCCGTAATTTACCTGCAGCAGCCTTATTTGGCTCAAGCCTTATTTTCTTTTTTTTACTTGGCGCCATCATATTTTTAATTCCGACGGCTCTCATCTCAGCAGAGCTTGCCTCGACCTGGCCTGAAGAAGAAGGTGGCGTATACAGCTGGGTAAAACATGCCTTTGGTGACACCGTGGCGTTTTTTACCATCTGGCTCCAATGGATTAACACTCTCGTCTGGTATCCAACCATCTTGTCTTTTATTGCGGGCACACTTGCGTACTTAGTCAACCCTGCGCTTGCACATAACAAAGCTTATCTTATTGCTGTGATTCTTATTGTTTTTTGGTCTTTAACCTTATTAGGCCTCAATGGCTTAAAAGCCTCAACTGCTTTTGCAAGCTTTTGCGCCGTAGTCGGTATGATTATTCCCATGGGGATTATTATTGTATTAGCAATCATTTGGTTATTTCAAGGGCATGCTTTAGCCATTGATTTAAGTCCAAAACATCTTATTCCTCACTGGAGCGACACGCAATCGTGGGGCTCACTTACAGCCATCATCACCTCATTTCTTGGAATGGAACTTGCTGCCGTTCATGTTCGAAACGTCAAAAACCCACAAAAAAACTTCCCTCGTGCCATGCTGGCTTCAGTCATCTTAATTTTAATAACCATGATTTTAGGATCACTTGCCATTGCTTTTGTTCTCCCGCAAGAAAAAATAAACTTAGTCCAAGGGGTCATGCAAGCCTTCACTAGTTTTTTTGAAATCTACCACCTAACACGCATCATGCCGATCATTATTATTATGCTTCTTTTAGGTAGTTTAGGTGGCATGGTTAATTGGATTATATCGCCCGCCAAAGGCTTGCTACTCGCCGCCGACCAAGGCTTTTTACCCCCGTGGCTTTACCGCCTCAACAAGCACGGTATTGCCTCACGCATTTTGATACTACAAGCCCTGCTTGTTACGGTTCTATGTAGCGGTTTTTTCTTTTTGCCTTCGATTAATTCGATTTATTGGTTGTTCACAGCGCTCAGTACGGAACTCTACTTGGTGATGTATGTGTTTTTATTTATTGCAGCGATCAAATTAAAGCAAAAATACCTCACTCGTCCTCGGCATTTTTCTGTTCCAGGTGGTCGCATAGGTTACTATGCGATCTGTGTGCTTGGTCTGGTCGGTTGCTTAATTAGCTTAGTCGTTGGATTTTTTCCGCCCGAAGAAAATCTCGATATGGGCGGAACACTTCAGTTTCGACTCATCTTTGCCTGTGGAATTATTCTCATGATGCTCCCTGCAGGACTTTTATATCTTTACCGACAAAAACGCTTATCTAAATAAGCTTGCACGCCTTGATGCACGGCTTCAAGGCTTCGGTTACTCATCACCAGCAAAGCATCACCCGTTTTCGCCTCAGCACCCACAGCCTCAACTAACGCATCAACCGAAGCATACACGTGCCACGTTTTAGGATAAGTATTCAGTTGGTCTTCCGAACGCTCAGCTTCACGATTTAAAACATACACCCGATCAGCCGCACCGAGCGCCTCAATCGGTCGCGTACCGTGCACGCCTGTTCGCATACTGTATGACGCAAACTCAACAATCGCTAGAACACGCGCATGCGTATCACCCAGTTTAATCGCAGCCACTGTTTTTTCCATAGCGGTTGGGTGATGTGCAAAGTCATCATAGAGCTTCATGCCATAGGCATCCATCCGCACCTCAAGCCGGCGCTTCACGGGTGAAAATTTCTCGATCGCACGTGCCGCAACGTCAGGACGAACACCGGCATGGGCACTCGCCGCCAAGGCCGCCAAGGCATTTTCAATATTAAATTGGCCCATTAAACCCCATTTAATATCTGCTACAAGCTCGTCATGATAAAATACTTGAAAATGCGCACCCGATGCATCGAGTAATTCTGCGCGCCACACCGCACGCCCTGAACATGCCATCGTTGATGTATGACTGAACGCGCCTTTCGCCATAACCTCATTTAAAGCCACATCATCACGCGGATAAAGTACCTGTCCTTTTGATGGAATCGTCTTTAAAAAATAATGCATTTGCTGCTGAATCGCAGCAAGATCAGCATAAATATCCGCGTGATCAAACTCAAGATTATTGATAATTGCACACTCAGGACGATAATGCATAAACTTTGGGCGTTTATCAAAAAATGCACTATCATACTCATCGGCTTCAATCACAAACCACGCCCCCTCACCAAGACGCGCACTTGTTTCAAAATTTGTTGCCACACCACCGATTAAAAAACCTGGTTTTAGATCCGCTTGATCCAGAATAAAAGCCAACATAGATGTCACCGTCGTTTTACCATGTGTGCCTGCAACCGCAATCACTTGATAGCGTGACAAAATATTTTCAGCAAGCCACTGAGGCCCTGATATATAAGGCTTACCTGCATTCAGCACCGCTTCCATAACCGGCATACCACGGCTTACAGCATTGCCCACCACCACACAGTCAGCTCTTAAGGCATCCACCGCATCAACATAACCCTCGGTCCAAACAATGCCCTTGGCTGCTAAAAGGGTACTCACCGGGGGATAGCAATTGGCATCACTTCCTGTAACCTGAAACCCTGCTTCACGTGCCAGCAAGGCCAGTGCACTCATGAATGTCCCACCAATTCCTAATACATGCAGATGCATCTGCCTGCTCTCCCGTTAAATATGTATTTCGTTAGTATAAGCCATGGATCGATGAGTTTGGTGTAAATTCTTAAATATATTCGTTGCTAAATCTTCAGCCACAGACTTCCTATCCAGATTATATAACATATTAAACTCTCGATAGAGAGGGTTTTGAGCAAATAAATTATTTACAAGGCCGTTCGTCTTAATACCATCCCATTGATTTGCATGTATATATTGATATGTTTGTAAGACGGCTATGCCTTCGTACTTTAATTGATGGCACATGTATGCCGCGACCAAGTTACGCATAGACTGCTGAAAAATATTCCAATAGCTATAAAGCCCACGATTATACTGCAGGGGGCTTACCGTCCCTAGTGCAAATAAAGCCTTAGCCCGGTTTGGCTCTCTCATCCCCGGGTTGAATTTGCACCAAGCTTGAAACACCGATGACACTTCAAGCTCTTTAGCCGTTGTCATGTCGTGACAAATATATCTTGCCAAACCAAGAGAAAATGCATAAAACAAGCAGTCGCCCCCACCGGGATTATTGATATACTGACGATTTTCTGCTTCACCAACCACGGGTTCTTTACCAAACATGGTGGTCCAGTGCACACCCCCATGATTAATCAGCTGAATATAACGCGTACACATCAGTTGAATATCATCTGTTTTTCCTGGGTTTAAATCAGAAACATGGCCAAAAGCATCAACGTAAACATTTCCTGAAACGCGTACGACACGATATGGAACCCCAAACAAACGAGATAAGTAATGAACATGAAGTTCGGTACCCCACGCTCCAGCAACTCGAATATTTTTCACACCGGTTATCAAAGGTGAGTGTGTATCAACCACGACATCCGTTCGAATTGACTTGAGTAGCTTAGAATCCACGCCATACAATAAAGATATAAAACGCTCTAACGGATCAGAGTCTAGAACAGGTGCTCGCGGCAATATAATCTTAGGCGAAAATGTTTTTGCTGTTATTGGGTGATGTGAAGTATGTTTGGTTTTGTTTTTTGACGGTGTACTCGAACTAAAAAAGCGCAGCGCAGAAAGCATGACGCCTGAAAATGACGCCGCCACACCCAAGGCAATCCCCCACGGACCTGAACACAGTAAGAATAATCCGAGTCCCACCACAGCCCCGGCTGCACCAGGTGTTACCCAATGGCCCAGCACATCAAGAAAAAAAGTCGGTGATATACCATCTACGTTTTTTTTAGAGCACGCCATTCATAGGCTCCTTACACTAATCAGCCTTAAGGTTAATAGCATCTTCTTTTTGGGCAATAGATTTTTTATAAATATGTACTTGTTGAACCACCGGCTCAAGCCATGGACCAGAAACATCATATGTATACCCACTGATTTTCTCCATACCTTGAGTGATTAATTTACTGGCCACCCACGTTGCAATACCTGCAACAGGCCCACCCGCGATCGTCGCTACAATGGGTAAGCTCGCCGTAATATAAGGGGATATATGTAACGATATATCATAGAGATGCTTATCTAAATCAAGAGAACCCTTCATGGTTGCCCGCGCAACTGGGCCATCAATAGCACTATCTTCGGTAGCCATGATACCGTGAGCCAACACAAAGTTCCCTTCAAATTTATCAAAACTATACCCTGATTTTGATAAATCACTAAAATCAAGCTTCAATCGCCTCGGAATTGTTTGCAAGCTCAAAATACTTAAAAGCTTTCCCAGCCCCATTTTTTTCTCTGTTTCAGGACTTAAGTGCGTAATACGCCCATCTTTAAAGATAATATGCATATTACCTATGATGCCTTTGAGTGAAAAATCATCTGGCGAACCATCCCACCGCCCACTCAACTGCAAATCACCACTTTTCGCCTCAACCACGGGAGAAATACCCCAATAATTCAAAGCCGCCTCTAAATCATGTATTTTTAATCGCGCATCAATAAGCGTTTGAGGTTTAGGCGCCTCTTGCCACCCACCTGAAAACGTCAAATCATAATTTTCAGCACTTAAGGCACCGGACTCCAGTCGCCAAACATCGCCTTCTAGGCGCTTACCTTTAAGTGATAATTTACCGGCATCCACATCCCCGATCTGTAACGAACCCAGCGTTATATCTATATTGGGAATATTATTCGGCTTCCATTTGCTTTTATGTGACGCAGATAAATCAGAAGGTGCTACAATCCAACGCGATACATTTCCACGCAAACTATCTTGCTTGGCGTCATAAATTAGATTTGCTGACACGGCCTCTTCGTTCATCGCAATAGACCACGCACGATCAGGTTCGCGATGTGCACTCAACTTGATATGTTTATAATGCTGATTGAGTACATCAGCTTCATTAAATTTAAATGCGACCGTTTGAAACGAATCTAACCATGTTGCAGCACTTAATGTTTTTGACGAATCAGATAATTTTACGCGAGCCGCTTGCCAAGGCTTCCAATCCAAACGATTAAATTCGCATCGAAGCGCAACGCCTGATTTTTTAGTTAATACGGCCTGTTGCCCGCCTAAAACCACCTCGCCACGAGCCAGATGAAACGGCAAGGTCTGACCATCAAACCACACATCAGTACTTAATCGCTTATCATAATCTATGCTCAAACGTGCGCCACGTTTAAGATTAAAATAAGTCCCTATTTTAAGTGGAACACGTTCATCGCGAGCTTTTCCTAAAGGCGCTGGCAAGGCGATATCCAATCCCTCAAGAGACGAGCTCATCGTGACCTTATCCAAATCATCAGCATCGTCCGTAATCACAACCTGACTATTAAATGCAACTCGTCCTTGCATCAAAGTCAGTACCGGCACGGATAAAGCATGTTGAAGCCCAGGAACCGAGAGATGTCCATCCATATCAATCCCTAACCCATGCTCCTTTCCAGAAATCCGATGAACATCAAGCGCCATCGGTTCATCAAATAATTGCGCCGACAAACGACTGGTCAACACACCATGCTCATCAAACGGCAAAGCTCCCGATAAATGATGCAATCCAACGGTTTGAGATAAGTCTTTCACAAAAAGATCGTTATCTTGAAAATCCACACGCCCTTGAATTTTTAATGGTTCAGGACCAGGATAAAACGGAAAGTCCATAGCTAAACTCAATACAGCAGGGCGCTTTATCATTAAGCTATCCAGTTTCGCTAAACGTTCATGCAAGGGTGAGTTTGCGATATAACTAAGCATATCTTCACAAGGAGCTGTCGCTTCAGAACGAACGGAGAGCACTTCACGCGCCAGACCTAAATCCGTCACACGAAGATTAGCATGGTCGATAGGGGTCCCTTGAAACATCGCTTGCGATACTTCTGCCGTAAGTGTTCGTTTATCAAGATGCAACGTCGCACTGATATCTTTTGTTAATGGCCAATTGGAATTAAAACGTAAATCGACTCCACTCATAGAGCCCGTAATTAAAAAATCACCCGGACCTTCATCAAAAGGAAAAGCCTGCAATGCCCCCTGAACATGAACACGCCCTGATGCTTGATTAATACGTGTAATATCATGCTGAATCCATGCGTTTAATTTAGGCTTAATATGCGTTTCTGGAAGGTAAGGCAGCCAAAACGTTGCATCATGGAGTGCAAACGATACATCGCCTTGCAGGGTTCCTGCAGAGTCACTTGATACATCATCCAACACGCCTCGGGCACTAAATACACCGTTAGGATGTTGGAGAACACCGCGCTCAAAACTTACACGCCAGCCATGACTCAGTGCTTTCCACACCACGGTCGCATTCACCAAATCGAACACAAGGGGCGCTTTATTTTTTAGCGAAAGTTTAACACCTTCACCATCCAAGGCTAGCCGCCCTTCTTTTGGCTCCCATGCTAAGGCACCTGATAATTGATTCACCGCTGGAATTTTTCCTAGCTCACGCCAGGAAAGATCTGAAAAACGAGACAAAACATAATCAAGCTTCCCATCCTGAAAACCTAATTGCGTGTTATTCAATTGCCCTCGTGGCTTCATCAGAAGTAACGGCTGTAAAACTTCAGGTCCCTCCTGTAAAAGCTCACGTGCTGGCTCAAGTAAAATTGTTTTTACAAAAACACGATAACGTTGTTCTTCAGCTTTATAATCCAAGGTCATTGCATTTTCAGGCCAGGTGGTTTTACCGGCCTTTAATCGAACATGATCGGCACTCCATCGCCATCCGTCAGCCGTCCCCTCCCAAACCAGATTTGCACTCAAGCGATCAATCGTTTGTGATTGTTCTTTGTTGCTTTTTGTCCAAACCAAATCACGTATCCGTACAACAGCTTGCGCCGACGTAGGGCGAGCATTACGAAGATCTAACCACAGCTGAAACTCGCCTCGGCCTTCGGTGATTTGGTAAGGCATCGGTTTAAAAAAAGAACGCCACTCCGAAAAATCAACCCGTTCGGCTGATAAATATAGATTGCCACGCGTACCTGAAGCAAAGCCACTGGAGATATCCAAATCGGCCAAAAGAGAGATAACACTAGGTTGCTCACCTTCGAGACTCGCATGTCCTTTGACTCGATAATGTCCATTATGATTCGACGCAACAATCGTTAACGGCTTGATTGGCGTCACACGACCATCTTGCCAATGCAGGGTGACCCCTACGCGTTTCATGACTATTTTTTGATGGGCAAGCAACCAGGCTAATAAGTCATCAAAGTCCGTCAAAGCACTTGCTTTAATCACGCCATCTGAAGTGTTTTCTTCTAATTCTAATGCCCAATGTGCATCTTCTTGCTTAAGATTGATACGACCATCTTCGATAAATAATACACCCGGTTGAATCCGCCAATGTAAAAGCGAACGCATTAAATCAATACCTACCAGCAAAGCTTTAAGCTCAAGTACCGATGATGATGCCCCTTGTTCAGAAACAAAGACCCCATCTAATTTTAAAACAGGCTCAAACCAATACCAGCTTGTTTTCATCTCTTGAATGGATACTGGCGCGCCCAAAAGCGCAGTGAGACGGGTTTCAAGCTCGGGTTTGTATTGCGCAGCCCAAGGCGTTAACGCCCTAAAAATACTCACAATAATTGCAAAAACAACAAGAAAGATAGCGCACGCCATCCAGATTCGCTTAATCCATAAAGCAAGTCTTACAGGCATACGTTCAGATAGGATTTGGGCAACGCGATCCCATGCTTTCATTGTTCCACCACGTCAACACCCCCTGGAGGCGTAAATTGAAATAAATTCTTTGGCAATTTGATATTTATTTTAGCCTGGCTAAACCCTACGGCCGTGCGCTGTCCTAGTTGATCATATAAATCCATGCTATCTAAATAATCACCTTCAAAGCGAAGGATGACACGTTGTATATTCGCTTGTTTTCCACGCGCTTTTAACTTAAAAATCTCTAGCTTGCCTTCACGTTCAGATTCCACATGAAAATCGGACACCACCTGTGATTTATCCTCACTTAAAAACAATCCGGCAGCAGCCCCCATCGATGCAGTTTGTAGCTTCACGGTCACTTGCTCAAGATCAACATCATACATCCATATCTTTTGACCATCCGCAATCAAAAGCTGCTCCATCGGTTTTTTTGTTTCCCACCTAAACTGACGAGGTCTCACAAAAGCCATATGACCTGAACTTTCCGCAATCACTCGTTTTTTTGCATACACATGTTGTGAAAAAGACGCCGTCATCGCATGTATATGACTTAATTTATCCCACAAAATATCACTCACCTCATCCGCGCATGTGTTCTGGACAATCAAAAAACAAAGCAGCCCTACAATAACCCGGACGTGTTTCATAACGGATCTCCATCTGACGATGGTACGAGCACATCACGCATCCCTCCCTCCATCGGTCCAATGATACCCACACGCTCCATTTCATCAATCAAGCGTGCTGCACGATTATAGCCAATTTTAAAACGTCGCTGCACAGATGATGTACTTGCTTTTCGTGCGCTCGTAACAAATTGAACCGCTTCATCATAAAGGGCATCAGCTTCTTCAACATCATCTCCCATACCTGATTCACCGCTTTCATTTGTATCATCTGTGATGGAATCAATATACGCGGGCGCACCTCGCATACGCCAATCATCGGCAACGCGATGCACTTCCTGATCATCAACAAACGCGCCATGCACACGCAAAGGTGCCCCTGTTCCTGGTGCCAAATATAACATATCACCATGACCTAACAATTGATCGGCACCTTGTTGATCTAAAATCGTACGTGAATCAATTTTAGAGGACACTTGAAACGAAATACGTGTTGGAATATTCGATTTAATCAATCCCGTCAACACATCAACCGATGGTCGCTGTGTAGCCAGAATCAGGTGTATGCCTGCTGCACGTGCTTTTTGTGCAATACGCGCAATCAGTTGCTCTACTTTTTTTCCAACCACCATCATCATGTCCGCGAGCTCATCAATCACGACAACAATATAAGGCAAGGCACTCAATTCAGGCGGCTTTTCATCCATGCTCTGCGTCGGCTTCCATATAGGATCGGTCAACGGTGTGCCAGCTGCTGCGGCTTCATTCACTTTTGTATTAAAACCGGCAAGATTACGCACACCAAGTGCGGCCATCAAACGATAACGTCGTTCCATTTCTTGCACACACCAACGCAGTGCACTCGCAGCCTCTTTCATATCAACAACAACCGGCGTTAGCAAATGTGGAATACCGTCATACACCGAAAGCTCAAGCATTTTAGGATCGATTAAAATCAAACGTACTTGCTCAGGTGTTGATTTAAATAGCAAACTTAAAATCATGGCATTAATACCCACAGACTTTCCTGATCCCGTGGTACCTGCCACAAGTAAATGGGGCATTTTAGCCAAATCCACAATCATAGGATGTCCAGCAATATCCACCCCTAAAGCCAGCGTCAACGGTGAGCGTGCTTGTTGATATACTTCTGACGTAAGCACTTCCGATAACACCACCATCGCACGATTGGGGTTGGGTAACTCAAGCCCAACAACCGTCTTACCTGGAATAATTTCAACCACGCGTACGCTCGTCACCGACAATGATCGCGCCAGATCTTTGGCAAGCGCTGAAAGTTTACTGACTTTAATCCCTGCAGCAAGCTGAAGCTCAAAGCGTGTGATAACAGGGCCTGGATGAGCTGCCACCACATCGGCCTGAATCCCAAAATCTAACAAATGTTGCTCCACATCACGCGAAAGCATTTCTAACGCTTCGTGAGAATAGCCTTCGACGTGTTGCGAGGTTTCAGCTGCTGCAGCTAACAAAGCCAGGGGAGGTAAACTTCCAAGCACGGGAGGTTTGACTACATCAGAAATAGCAGGAATATCTGAAATATTGGAGACATTTAATCGTTCATCTTGAGCAGCTTCAGCCGCTTTAGCAAACGATCTCGCCATAAGTTTGTCTGCAATCAACTTACGCCGCGGCGTCACAGGCTCTTGTTTTTGCGGTTGATTCAACACAGGGTTTTGTCGCAGTAAAACAGAAGGTACAGTCGCTAAAGCTACCTTAGGTGCTTGCTTTTTAAGCTGTGACAAACGTTCAAGAAATTTACGTGTCGCACGCCAGCCTAAGCGAGCCGACGCAACACTCGATCGTAATCCCATCCACGCATACTGCCCAAGCCGCTCAATCACATGTCCCCATGAAATCCCAGTCAACCACGTCACGCCGACTAAAAGTATCGCCAACAGCAATAATAAAGCGCCCTCAGGATTTAATGTTCGATAAAAAAATTGTGCGACCACATGACCCAACATACCACCGGGTTGATGCAGCAGTAACGCGCCTCCACTGCTCCAAAAAACAAGTAACCCGCATCCAGCAATCAAAACCAAGGCTAAACCAACACTACGCAAAGCAAGCATCGGCTTACTAAAAACACCTAACGTTCGATGATCGTTTAAAATAACCCACGATAAAAAAGCTAAACTAAGCGGAAGCGCATAAGCAACATACCCAAATATGGCATACAAAAAATCTGCTGTATAAGCGCCTACACGCCCACCTGCATTGGCCACAGCAAGACTTGATTTACTCGCATGGAACCAGCCAGGGTCGCGTGTTTGATACGTTGCAAGTGCTAAAAACACAAATAATGCTGCTGTAAAAATCAAAATAAAGCCGCCTTCACAAAGCCGTTTTAACCACAGCGGAAATGAAGAAGCATCTAAATAACGAGGTACAGAATCCGTTTGTTGTTTATCCATAAGTATTTTAAAGCTATTCAATTTGTCATACCATGACCGATATTAACATAATAAACCGCTTAATAAATCGCTAGGAAGAAAGCTCATGCATACAAATAACCATCATCGTTTAATTATTTTAGGCTCAGGCCCTGCAGGATACACCGCTGCCGTTTATGCGGCACGTGCTAATCTCAACCCTACGCTCATTACAGGTATGGAAATCGGCGGTCAGCTCACGACCACAACCGACGTCGATAATTGGCCAGGCGATGTCGAAGGATTGCAAGGTCCAGCACTTATGGATCGCATGCAAGAACACGCCAAACGCTTTGATACGAATATTATTATGGACCATATAACACATGCAGATCTCAAGCAAACACCGTTTGTACTCAAAGGCGACACCGAAACATATACGTGTGACGCACTGATTATTTCAACCGGTGCATCTGCACGCTATTTAGGCCTACCATCGGAAAGCGCGTATCAAGGCCGTGGAGTTTCGGCATGTGCAACGTGTGATGGCTTTTTCTTCCGCAACAAAAACGTGTGTGTTATCGGTGGTGGTAATACCGCCGTCGAAGAGGCTTTGTATTTATCAAAAATTGCTGCCTCGGTCACACTGATTCATCGCCGCGACACACTTCGCAGTGAAAAAATATTACAAGACAAATTATTTGACCGCGCAGAAAACGGTAACATCACACTGTTATGGGATCATACGTTAGAAGAAGTCTTAGGCAACGAGCGAACAGTCACCGGCGTTCGTGTGCAACATACAAAAACACAAGAGCAGCAGACACTCGATTTTGATGGTGTGTTTATTGCCATTGGCCATACCCCAAATACAAGCTTATTTGAAAATCAGCTCGACATGCGTGATGGCTATATTCAAATTAAAACAGGCCTTGAAGGCATGGCTACCTCGACCAACATCCCGGGCGTTTTTGCCTGCGGTGACGTCGCCGATAGCATATACCGCCAAGCGGTTACCTCTGCAGGTTTTGGCTGCATGGCTGCATTGGATGCCGAAAAGCATTTAGAGTAAATTTACAAAACACATCAATTCAATAAAAAAGCCACTCAAATCCCATGTGACTTGAGTGGCTTTTTTAATGAGCACTTATATTAGCTACAATCCCCTTGAACCACACAAGGATATAAAGCCTTGGCAAATTGATAACCATTTGTCGCATCATAATTGATGGTCCAACCGAATACGCCTCCTATATCAGGATAAGTCGTCGGAGGTATGTACGTATCACAACCTGTATTATCACGTAAACACTGGATAGCATTCTTAGCTACGCTCGTATCAACAGCAGGTCCTTCACCATCAACCGCCCCGGATGAATTTGGAACCAAATAACCAATCGCGACTTGCGAAGGCGTTAAATAACTCGTATAGGGCAAAAATGACGAACCTGTTCCTTGAGGCCAATCTGCTAACAACGTCGTTGCAAAAGCAACAGCCGAATCTGGTGATGACGACAGTGTAGTACCATCGGTGGGATAACAAACCCCATCAATACCAAACGCACACCCCGAATTATAATTTTGCCAAGCAACCCACTCCAGCGAAGCGTGCGTTTGCATCACAATTGCAGAATAAAGTCCAAACGTCTCGTTATACGTTGACGTGGCCGATATTTGAGGTAACTGTGGTGTTAACGAAATCAGGAATCGGTTTCCTGCCCACGAAAAATAATTTGTGTATAAATCATTGATAATACTGATAAGATAAAAAGATGTACACGGTGATGTAGGCACTCCACTTAGGGGACAACCATCACCAGGAGCTACGAAATCCTTCGCTGGATCACCATAGAAATTTGCTGCAGAGAGACCTGATTCAATATCAAAATCAAACCCATCAAATCCATAGGTATCTGATAAGTTTTTCAATGCTATATTAAAATTTGTTTGAAATTGTGCAACATCATTTACACCAAGTTGGGCCGTAAACAAACTAACCGTCGTCTCAGGAATATTCGTCGATGCCCCACCTAATGAAAGTAAAACTTTAATGCCATACGCCTGCAATGATTGAATATATGCCAATAAATCATCCGAGCCATACCCACTTCCACTGAGTGCACCAAGACTAACACTTCCACCTGTTGCAGTGAAAAGACCAAAAGCAATCAAAACATGCGTATAACCTGCTGCAGCAACCTGATCTGCTGGAAGCGCATCTTCCCATCCATATACATACCCAATCATTCGGCCTGGTGTTGACGATGTTTCATAACTTTGTGTTGACACGGGTTGATTACCCGCTGCATTCAAAGACAATTGATAATGCATTTTTCCCGAACTGCGCTGAAAGCGATGAGGCAGAATAGGTAACTTCATCGCACCCTGACCATTGAGAGAAAACATACAAAAACCATTCTTAGGATTAAGATTACATCCTGGAACCGTATCTCGTGAATCAAGAAATTTTATGCCCGCATATGGATAGTCACGGCCTTGTATGCTTGATGCGATAGATAAAACGTTACCGGTGTTCGGTGAGCTCTGAAAAACCGCGCGAAGAAGCGGTTGTGCTGCGTGAGCTCCCCACGTGCAAACACTAAGACCCATCACTAATCCTGCTTTTAATCCAGGTAACATCCGTTTCATATTGAATCCTTTGTTTGGTTAGCGTGTATTAAATGACAACTGAACACATGACGGCATTAGCATAAACCGTGCCCGTTTTCAGCGTATTTTTCACTTGATCGTTAATAACATTAAAACTACCTTGACCTAAATAAAAGAACCGATAACCACATTCAAGGGGCGCATCGCCAAAAACATGATCGAAATTCAGGCTAGCACCCGCCGTTGCACTAAATTCCGTGGTGGTTTTGTTTACAAAAAAATCCCTGCGTATCCGGTTGCCACATAATGTAATTTGAGCTAGTGTACGTCGAGGAGGAATTCGACCATGACAAGCAAAGTTCAAGATCAACAACCAGCAATTATTGACCCAGCCCTTGAGTGCCCAACCAACCTTTTAGATTTTCAAAAAATGTTCCCTGACGAAGTTTCATGTCTTAAATATTTGGAAAAGATGCG
>Ga0209491_10005521_pt1 | contig 18405 bp, 18 predicted proteins | sample BON02_FD_187213 | JGI IMG/M metagenome (GOLD analysis project Ga0209491, IMG submission 187213) | Freshwater microbial communities from Lake Bonney liftoff mats and glacier meltwater in Antarctica - BON-02 (SPAdes) (version 2) | ecosystem: Environmental > Aquatic > Freshwater > Ice > Glacier...
TATATATATATATATATATATAGATATATATATGCCTATCCTACCGACCCGGGTACATAGCGCGAGGCAGGGTAGTCGCAGGGCGGCAGTATAAAGGGCAACATGGCAGCAGCTGCATAGCGCAGTTGTCGAGGTAGACACCAAAAAGGGGTCGGAATCTATTGAGTGTAGCTGCTGCTGTGTTGCCTTTTATACTGCCGCCCTGAAGGCTCCGACCCCTTTTTGGTGTCTACCTCGACAACTGCGCCAACTGTCCAGGAACCTGTTGAGTGTAGCTGCTGATGTGTTGCCCTTTATACTGCCGCCCTGCAACTACCCTTGCACATCTCAACCGCATCGGCGCCGCCGAGCACAGCGTGCCACGGCGCTTAGTACCCCTAGCGCGGGGTCACCGGCCACGCGAGGAGTGGGGAGCAGGACTCATTCACACTCTGGAATATCCTTTTAGCGCGCGTTACGGTTACTGGCAGTTATTGGACGCGCGCCTTGTTGTTGGGGTTTCGATGTGAAGCCTTGAACGAGAGAACAAGAGCAACAGCAGCATAGACGTTTGCTTGTCGTACCGGGGCCCAGTGCAGCGCCAGTAGCTCCAACTCATCTGGAGCAGACTTCTTCCCGTCGCGGCTCCTTCGGGTAAAGCGTCACGGGGTAACCGTTAGGGACGGTTTTGGATAACCGTTGGGAACGGTTATCAGTCCGTTAGGCTGCGCCCTTTGCGTCCTGCATTCGTGTAGCGCCTACCGCTGTCCGCGGCTATCGCTGTCCGCGGCTACCGCTGTCCGCGGCCACGCTCGTGTAGCGTCTGACACTGTCCGTGTCGTGAAGCCTGTGTCGTAAAGTGGCGTTCGCGCGGCGTGTGGTGTTGTTGTGGTACGGTAGTGTTTGGCATTTACAAGATATTCTTTTACCGTGAAGCTTTCGTGCCCGAACCGAATCAAGACTATTCTTTGCAAGCACCCCCTTTGTTTAGGCACCCCATCCCCCTACCGCACCGCCCATACTATTGCGCACTCTAGTGTTCCACTCTGACACTGCGTGATTGCGATATATACCATACAATATTGGTGATGGCAATGTCGTGTAAAGGCCAAGTTGTGGTAGGGTAGTGTGCGCGTGGCGCGCGCGGTGGCTCGTGTGGCCGTGTAGTGCAGTGGTAGTGGTGTCGAAGTGTGTGTAGTTTATTAGTTTGAAAAAAAAAGGTCGAGTGTAGAGTTATGTGCGTCGGGCCTCCACGCAGACTAGGGCTAAGGCTACATTTACATATGGCCGATGTAATGGTGATGGGTACGCGAAGAGCAAAACTTGCAAAATGGGACCAGGGGGCTACGTAGCCACCCTCTAGGCTTGAAACTGACCCTGCCATCACAACCTATGCCTCTTGGAGCTCAGGTCTTCTGCGGAAGTTGAGGCTTGGATCCAACGGGTACTCGCATACACGGCGGCTCAACACGGGTGGTCGGCTCCGCGTCGGTGGTTTGATTGAGAGAAACTAGCTGTGAATCACTGTTCACACCTATTTCCTCAATCAACCGGCGGCCGGAGCGGGGGTCAGATAATTTTTTCCTTCTTATGACTGGCTCATAGCCAAACCTTGAGCTTTGGAGGGTCCCTAGCAATGCTCACAAGGAAACCATAACCAAAGTTGTATGAGCTATCTCTGAGACCTTAATGCATACGGGTAGGGTGACATGGTCCTCGAGCCCGTCCAGAGGCCCCGGAAGAGCGAGCCGACCATGACGCTCCAGTTTTTTTTATCATAGGAATCTTGGCATCTCAGCTTACAACTCCGGGGTTAAGCTCTTCTCGTCATAAGCTTTCATATGAGCCTAGGAAGTCATAGGCCCAGAGCAAGCTGGCGTTAGAAGGAAAAGGTTATGGCTCATGTCTTTGCAATACAGGTACCTATCACCGTTACAACACCCATATGGTGGTCTATGTGGACCGCTGGAAGCTGTGCCCGCCCGCACTGTCCTGGTGTGGGGAGGGAGGTGTCTCTCAGGGGTATATAATCACCCTAATCATCATCGTGGCACTAGAATCGGCTTCTCCTTGCCCGCGTGTGTGGCTCTGTGAGGATTTTTGAATTGAATTGGTCGTGTGCGTGTTGAGTGCCTGCTCGCGGTCACAAGCCGTGATGTGTGGTGCCTTCGACACGCCAGAGCTCTGGCGTGGCGCCGCGGGCCTGTGCACGCGCGTTTGCACGCGTGTGCTGGTAGTGCCGCCGAATATCTACCTTAGTGTGCCTGCCGCCCAGAAGACAGGCACCTGGGCTTAGCTGCTCTCCCTCGGCCGCGATTTTTATGAGCTATGTGAGTGGGTTGAGTATGATAGGGCTGCGTTGCAGCATCAGGTTGTTCAGCTTGTTTTGTTTTGCGTTATGCGTTCTGCGACTTCTGTTCAGGTTATTCTTTTTTATTGTTGTTGTTGTGCTCTGCCATGCGGATAGGGAGGAAGCAGACCTCAGCCTCGTGTTTGCACGTGCGTGTGGCGTGTGTCTGGTCTCGATCTTCCTTGCCTGGCGAGTGTTGGTCTATTGTGCGTGACGTTTTTTTTGTTTTTTGTTTTTTTTGCGTGTGTTGTTGGCTGTGTGCTGTGTCAAATGTGTGCATGAGCACAAGTAGATGTGCTATATGTGCAGCGGCAGCGAGCGAGCGATGCCAGCTGGCCTGTGCCTTTGCTGCACTGGTTTCAGGGAAAGGCGCTCGGCGTCTCGTGCTTGTGGATACTTGCGGCGTGGGCAGGGGTGCTTCACGGCCCGCCAGCCTGGTCAGGGTCAGGGGGAGTTTCGGAGCTTGACGCCCCCTGCTGCGCCAACCTGTTCGCTTTGGTTTGTTCTCCGCGGCTCTGGGCTTGGGTCTGGATCTGGGGAGGAACGCAGCAACCCTTTGGGCCATGCCGCGTATCCTCGTGCTCTGGGGCCTTTGGCCCGCGACTTTCCGCATGCTGCTGCTGCTGTGCGGCGAAGTCTGCGCGCGTCTGCTGAGAGCATCTGTCGGCGCGCTCCGGCTCGAGCTGCACTTGACATGCGGCGGCAAGGGTACCCTTGCCGTGTCCGGCGTGCGGCGTTTGCCCCGCGAAGGCGGCGCCTTCATCGAAGGCGGTGAAGCCAGGCGGCTGTGCGGCCGCTAAGTCTGCGCGCGTCTGCAGAGAGCATCTGTCGGCGCGCTCCGGCTCGAGCTGCGCTTGGCATGCGGCGAGGGTACCCTTACCGTGTCCGGCGTGCGGCGTTTGCCCCGCGAAGGTGGCGCCATCATCAAGACCGTCGCGGCGGGGAGTAGAGATGCGCCAACTTTGCGGCACCCACGCTGGAAATTTTCCACGTTTTGGTGTTTATGTATGTATATGTATATGAGTATGTATGTGTAAATCTAACTATTCGGCGGCACCAGCACACGCGTGTACACGCGCGCACAGGCCCGCTTATGCTCGTGTCTACCAGGTACATACACGCAACACACGTATAACATGTACACAAACAACCAAACAATGTATATAAGAGAGAGGGAATGATAGGTTGTTTAGTTGTGGGCGTTGGGTGTGCGTATGCGTATGTGTGTATGTGCGCGTGTGGTGTGTGCTCGTGTCATTGTGAAGGGCGCGTGCATTCCTGTACCTATGAATAAATTAATGAAGTATATCTTCACACGACGCATGGGCTGGGCGCAACCCCCCCACGACGCCAGCACACGCTACTGCTGTTACTGTAACTGTAATTTTTTTCTAAACCGCACAAGCAAGGGTCGGGGTTGGCACCCACAGAAGAGTGCGTAAGAGATGAGCATGTTCTATCCCGGCGCCCGGCGCGCGTGCGGCCATGACTGAATAATACCTGGACGGGGTCGAGCTCCCGCCTCTGGGTTATAGGGTTAACCCGTGCCTGCCCCAGACAATCAGTCACACACTGCAACCACAACCACGGCACCAGTCGGCATGGTCAACGATTAACCCGAACCCGAGTGCCACACACCGCAACCGCAACCACCATACCACTAGTCAGCATGCCGGTGACAAACATACGCCAATCCGTCTCCGCCCACCGTCACATGTCACACGAACACCAAGACCAAGACCACAACCCCACACGAGACACCGCTAACCCCCCCCGCCACTCACGCACTCACTCCCCCGACTCACCCACCCGCATGCGCAGGTGAAGTAGCCGCGGAGTCTCCACACGCGTCCCAACACGTCTATCGGTTCCAACGGAACGGCAACACGTCTGGACTCTTGCGGACGCGGACGCGCAGAGCAGGGAGCTGAGTTGGCTGCAGTACAAGACCCTGGGACGCGACCGGATCGCCGATGCCGGAGGCCATGTGGAAGCCAAAGGCTCACACCCCGCCGTCCTCGTCGGCAACGAGGGTGTGGACACCACCGATAGCAGCAGCCACAACCGTGACTCCGCGCAGCCTCTCCACCCGCCTCGGCGTCCCCTCCGCCTTGTCTTTCCCATTGCCGAGCTGACCCAAAGTGCCTTCGCCCCAGGTAAAGATCACGCCCTTCTCCGTCACGGCACTCGAAGAGTGCCGGCCTGCGGCCACGTGCCTGACGCGTTTGCTTGCAAGCGCGGCCAACTGGTGTAGAGTGGCCTGATGGGCTTGGCCCGGTCCGTGGCCGTTGGCGTTCTGTCTGCCCCACGCGTAGAGCTCGCCCTCCTCGGTCAGCGCGAGCGCGTGGTGCCTGCCGGCGGTCGCGGCAACGAACCGCCGCCTCGTCTGCGCCAGGGCTTTGATCCGCCTGGGCAGCACCTCGGCCTCAAACGAGCCGTGGCCGAGCGCGCCATGCGGACTGTAGCCACAGGAAAAGACTGCGCCGGCGTCGGTCACCACCAGGTTAAAACACACGCCTAAGGTGACGCCCACCACGCGATCTCCGGAGAGCGCAACAACCTCCCTCGGAGTCAGCTGCGGCTCAAGAGCATGAGCGTAGCCCAGGCCAGTGGGCCTCGCTTCACTGCTAGGGATGGTCGACATCGCCCGACCCCACGTAAAGAGTCTGCCGACCTCATCGACCGCCGCGCTCGTCCTGATGGACCCAGCTGCGATGCTTTTGATGCGTCCCAGCGACTCGATCCTGCTAGGTACAGCCCTTGCACCCTCGTCGGCGTGGCCAAGCGAGCCGTCGCGGCCGTCGCCCCACGAGTAGACCTCGCCCTCGCGGCTCAGCGCCAGGCAGTGCCAGTCACCGACGGCGACGCTCACGATGCGCCTACCCTGCATCGACGGCACCAGCGTGGGCGGGCCGAGCACGCGGGGCTCGAGGAACTCGTCATCGGGGCCCCAGTCGTGGCCCAGGATAAGCCCGGGACGCTCATGACCATCCTGGATGTTCTCGGCACCGCACGTGAGCAGGCGGCCTTCCGTGTCCACAAAGAGGCTGGTATTGGCTGCCACTGCGAGCGGAGCCTCCTGGCTCAGCGCGTCGCGCAGTGCGCGTTGCAGGAGGTAAGGCATCCACGACAGGGCCCCTTTGGGCAGGCAAGCGCCGATGTGCAAGCCGCGTGCCGTGGCGCGCCGCCGCAGCTCGGTCTCCACCAGCCCCATGGGCCGCAGCCGCGGCATCGGCCGCGGCGGAGGAGCGGGCGCGTCGCGCCACAGCGGGCGGAAGGTTGCGGCGAGGCGGGCCAGATCGCGCGTGTCTAGCTGGGAGAGGACGTCGGAGAGGATCTCCTGCGGCAGGAGCTGCAGCCATTGAACGAACTGCGGCTGCACGGCCGGCGAGGCCGCGGCTGGAGGCGGCAGGAAGAGCGCGCGCAGCCCGTCGGCGACGGCGAGGCCCTGGGCAGCCTGCTCGTCGCTGAAGCTCCACGCGGCCGCCTGGCAGGCCGTGGCCACGGCGCGCAGCGCGGCGAGGATGGGATCGGCGGCCATTGAGTGCGCGCTTTTGCCCCCCCTTCGGTATCGCATGTAGGGGGGTGGTATGCAGTCCTAAGCTAGTGGAGTTTTTAAGGGGTCGCCCTGGTGATACCGTCCGAGCTGCTGTGGCGCCTCTACGATCCAAGGCGTGTCAGCTCGCGAGGTCCCACACAAAAAAACGGCCACACCGGTTCACCCAAAATTAGCTCTATGCTGTGTGTGTGATGCGTGATGCCATCTACATCTATCCTCATCATCATTATCCCTAGAGCTAGAGCTATCCCTAAGTACTGACTATAGCTACACAGTATAGCTTTAGTCGTTATTGGAGTTATATGATATATATATTGTCAAGATCAATCACAAACAATCATAATCATAGGCTAGCTGGCTGCGGTCGTATCGGCGGGTTAAGTTAACCCGCCAGCCGCATGCAATACAACAAGACGTGTGCCACCAGCCCTGGCCCTGGCGTTTTCTCCCGCGTAGGTTGCGCACACTCGCGCGGGCGATGGTCACACGCTGTTTCTGCCCGCCGGATGACACACCCACCCATGATACACCCACCCACCCACACCCACACCCACATTTACACTAGCATTAGACAAATTCGAGTCCTCATTCCGCGTATTCCCCGCGTGGGTTGCGCACAGTCGCGCGGGCGATGGTCAGGGTTAACCCGAGGCTTAACCCTAACCCTCAAGGTTAACCCGGGTGAACCCTTAACCCGCCCCCTAACCCCTAACCCTTAACCCTGCCCGCCGGAAAATACACCCACCCACGACACACCCACCCACCCACACCCACACCCACATTTACACTGCGCTGACCCCGGGCCTGGGCTCCCCTTCGGGGGTCGGGGGTGAGCACAAGCCGTTTGAGTGGGGTTGGCGCGCTGTGGGACTGGGTTCCCCTTGTCTGTGGCAGTGGGGGCGGCTGTGCCAGCGGCTGTGTGCCGCTGGGGGCTGTGCCTGCACTGTCCTGGTGTGGGGAGGTGTCTCACGGGGGTATATTATCATCATGCTCACCCACCCATGATACACCCACCCACCAACACCCACACCCACATTTATACACTAGCATTAGACAAATTAGAATGATGTACCCACCCATGACACACCCACTCACCCACACCCACACCCAAATTTACACTAGCATTCGCCACATTAGAGTGTGAGGGAAATTCATAGAACTGGTACTACTAGTTACCTCGTCATGACGAAACTTTTAATCAAAATTCGATGCGCTCAGCTATCTGAGTGAGGTTTGACTCTGCGCTTCGTCGATTTCATTATAGAAATCTCAATCGCGAGTTGGATACAGAAAGATACACGGGGGGGGGGAGCGGGCCAAAACCGTATTTCTCGAAGGTGGCCTATGCGCCTAAGTGATTCGACATCGGGTTTCCTATACAGTAGTCAAAAAGGGAAAGTTCCATCAACTGTAATTTTTGTACATGCATAATCCAACTCTTGTGAATCATCATTTCATGCTTTCCCTCTAGTCCAGTAGAAAGTTCCATCAACTGTAATGATTATACACGTACAATCCAATTCCCGTGAACAACCACTCCCTGGGCCCCCACACGCCTCACATCGAGCAGTGCCACCCCCACCTCGCCACACACCGAGCATCGTCACCCCTCCCGCACCTCACACCGAGCAGCACCACCTCCGCCCCACCTCACACCGAGCAGCGCCACCCCCCCCGCATTGAGCAGCGCGCGCACCTCAGGGGAAATGTGCGTGCAGATGAGGGACGGTCCGGATGACGGTGCGCCATGGATACCCACCGTTAGTGTCTGAAAACATCGGGGAGGGGGAATCGGTCAGGTGCCAAGAGCCCACGGAGGAGCGCCCCGTGCAATGGGCAGTGTCATCATCAAACCTGGGGGGTAGATGCACCACACCCGCGCGTTGGTCGTGGTGTTGAAAGGGAAAGTTCCATCAACTGTAATTTTTATACATGTACAATCCAACGGGTTAACCCCGCGTACATTGGCATCCCCGGAGCCGCACGTGGCGCCAGTCGTGCACACAGTGTCACCTCAACCGTCCGTTGATCGGAGGTGTTACCAGGGAAGAACGCCAATGCCACCGGAACGCCATCGGATGCGACGATGGCCGACACTTTGGTTGCATTTCTACCGCGGTCGGTTGGGTTGCGCCCGATGCAATCCCGGCGCTCCCTCGACTCGCTCACTTCGTTCCCTCGGCTCGCTCGCTTCGTTCCCTCGGCTCGCTCGCTTCGCTCCCTCGGCTCGCTCGCTTCGCTCCCTCGGCTCGCTCGCTTCGTTCACTCAGCGCGCTCGCTTCGCTTACTCGGCGCGCTGGCTTCGCTCACTCGGATCGCTCGCTTCGGTCACTCGGCTCGCTCGCTTCGGACACTCGACTCGCTCGCTTCGCTCACTTGGCTCTCACTCGCTTCGCCACATGCTGCGACCGAGTCCAGAGCGCAGCGAGCTCAACACACGCAGCAGCGACCGAGTCCAGAGCGCAGCGAGCTCAACACATGCAGCGACCAAGTCCAGAGCGCAGCGAGCTCAATCGCGACCGAGTACACGGGTCAGCTCAACCCATGCAGCCGTCGCGACAGAGTCTAGAGCGCAGCGAGTGGACAGCGCCCGAGGAGGTGGGTTGTGTCCGAGGAGGTGGGTCGTGTCCGAGGTGTTCGACGTCTGTCATGTTCGAGGGTGTGGGTCGTGTCCGAGGCGATGCGAGCGAGCGCGAGCGCAGCGAGTCGAGCGAGCACAGTGAGCCGAGCGAGCGCAGCGATGCACCCGCCCCCCCCCCCTCCCCTTCACTTGGGGGGGGGGTCGGTGGCGGTACCGGATGCGATACGATTCACTCGGACACCCCAAGGGGGGGGGGTCTATTTGTGGCACAGGGGCAATTGGTGCTGCGACGAACCGATTTTGATGGCCGAATTCGACCACTGGGCCCAGGCCGCTCGACTGGACAAAGCGCCCATGCCAACGGCGGGCCGCGCGGCACTGCGGCCGCTATCGCCGCTTCCGGCCCCGGCCGCCCGGCCAACCCCGCCGAGGCGCGACACACTGGCGCCGATGCTGCCGGTGGCACGCACGCCGCCGCCAGGGTTGGGGCGCGCCACCCACGCGGGCCTGGGGTCCCCCGCTGCGGCTGCGGCTGCGGCTGCGGCTGCCGCTGCGGAGAGGGCTGCCGCTCCGGAGGGGGCAAGCGCCGCTTCGGAGGGCGACGCGTGCACCGAGCTCAAAGCCCAACTTGCCGAGGCGCACGTGGCAGCCCAGCGCCAACAAGCCGAGGCGCAGCGCGAGGCCGCCGAGGGCCGCCGCCAACTGGCGGACGCCGAGCAACGCGCGGCGGGGCACCGCGAGCTCGCCCATGCGGCGCGGTCCGCGTGCACCCAGGTGATGGCTGAACTCCGGGCAGCGCTTGGTGGCCACAACTTGCACCAGTCGCTGGCCCAGGCGCGGGCCGAGCTGGCCACCCAGCGCGACGCGGCCGCAGAGCAGCATCGCGAGTTGAGCCAACTCAGGGGCCTGGTTGGGGAGCACATCGCCCGGGCGCAGGCGGCGCTGGACGAGTGGCGGGCGTCGGCGCAGGCCGCCCAGGCGCAGGCCATGTCGGCCAGGCGCGCGTCTGCCGCGGCCGCGCAGCGCGAGGCGGGCCTGCGCGGCGTCTGCGAGGTGGCACGCGCCGTGTGCGACGAGTTGATGGTCCAGCTCGGTCACGCGAACCGCGACTCGGATGAGCTGCGCTGGGCGCTCGTCCAGGCGATGGCCACCGTCGACTCGCTGGAGGACCAACTCGAGTGTGTCGGGGGTGCAATCGGGGTAGCGGCGAGCGGCAAAGTTGGTGTGATCCAAGGTGGCCGCGCGGAAGGCACGTGGGGCGCGGGGGGCGAGGCAACGGGGGCCACGGTGCAACGGGACGTGACCTGCGTGTGACGCCTTGGCGTTGGTGCGCGTCCAAAGGTGCCGCCGCATGCAAGCGGAGCAACAAAGTGGGGGGGGGGGGGGGTCAAAAATGTCCCACCGCTGTATTTTTTTTGTGCTGAATTGTTTGATTGAATCTCCGAAAATCACCGATTCTGAAGCATTCGGCCAGGTTTTCGCCACTGCACCGCGCCGCCCGTCACGCCGCCGCGCCTGCCGCTGGGCCTGCGCCTACACCTCCTGTCCCCGCCTCACTGTCGGCATGCGTCTCGCGCCTTTGCGCCATTGCCACCGCAGACGCCATGACGTTGGTCAAGGTGGCCGGCAAGGACACCATGGAGTCTATCCGTGCCGAGTTCGACCCCGAGCGCACGTACACCTTCTTCATGGAGTCAAAGTGGACCGAACGGGCCGACGTCAAGTACATTGTGGATGAGCAAGGGCAGCTGCTCCCAGATCCCAGCGAACGCATGCCCTGGGACGAGGACCAGATTGGCGTCTTTGACAATGCGGTGTGCGATGTGGTCAAGCTCCTCCTGAAAGGCAGCCGGGTGCTTTGCGTCTGCAGGGGCGGAAAGAACCGCTCGGCTCTTCTCGCTCACGTCGCCGTTCAGCGCGCGCTCCTCCGCGGCCTGACCGAGGAGCTGCAGGCGACCCTGCAGGAAACCATGGAACACTTGAAAAGCCACCTCCCGGTGGACGAGATGCTCAGGGGCGCGATCGGCGCACTTGTGAGCAACAAACTCGAGCGCCTTCCCGCGGAGGGGTCGCGCCCGAAGCGCGCGCGTCGTTAGCGCTGTGTGGGGCGCGTTTTGTGCATTTCACTCCTCTGTGGGTTGCGTGCAATTTGGGGGGGGGGTCTCCGTCTGGCAACGAGTTGGAACCAGTTGGAGTTGGAACCAGTTGGAGTTGGAACCAGTTGGAATTGGAGCCAGTTGGAATTGGAACCAGTTGGAATTGGAACCAGTTGGAACCAGTTGGAACGAGTTGGAACCAGTTGTAACCAGTTGGAACCAGTTAGAACCAGTTGGACCGTTTGAGTCGGTGAATCCCCGTGCCGTTAATATAAACTATGAATCGGTCAAGTCGTGAGCGCGTCGTTCCTTTGCCGCCGAGCGGGCTTGCGGAGATGAGAAGGTCGAGATGGACTTGGGGCAAGTCCACTGGCCATGCATCGGAGGATGTCCATGCAGGCGAGTTCGTCGCCATGGCGGTCGGTCTCTCGGCCCAGCTCCGAAAAGGGTTGAATCGCGCAGCACAGTTCGATCGACCCGCGGTGCCCGATGTGGTGTCGGGCCGCGTTCGGTCGGGTTGCGCCCGATGCAATCCCGGCCGTAAATACTCTTGACATACGACGAGTCGATGCACTCGACGCGCACGTTGCGCTTGAGCGGCCGTCTCTCGAGGCGCAGCACGGCGGCGTAGGCGAGCTCGAAGACGCCCGCCGCAGTCCACTTGGTGAACGTTTGGAAGACAGTGGTGGACCCAGCGCCCAGCGTGCGCCAAGGGCCGCCGCTCCACAACAACAGGGCCATGCGCTCGAGCATGGCCGATGGATCGACTCGTGGGCTACCTGTCTGTGCCACTGGCAACAGAGTGTTCACTGCGCACAGGATTGCAGTTCGCACCCTCACTCGTGAAGATTTCTGAGTATGCGACACAAAAAAGTTTACGGACAGACCCTAAGCATATCATCTCGTGCGGCGCGCAACTGTTCATGGCGAGCACCTTGCCATGCCACCGCCGCAGCGACTCGCATCGCGCGATGTGAGCGGGGCGTCACTGGCGCCACTGGCGCCACCGGCGATGCCGTGGCTCACCCGAGACTCACTCACACCGGGGGCGCTTGAAATGCAGGCCCCAGGCCCGTTGGTCGGCCTCCCCCCTGCGTCCAAACGAGTGGAGCAGCTCACCGAGCACCCCCTGTGTGCCGATGCCCACATACTCGAACCGAGTGCACCGGAGTTGCTCGGCCACCGTTGTGTCCACCCCGATGCGGTTGCTGGGCCGCAGATCCACGGGGGGTGAACCCATGGCTCCAGGCCAAGGGGGCGGTGCCATCGACGGGTACGCCTCGGCCTCTGCGGCCTGGACCACCGGGTACACGGTCTGGATCGGCACGGCGTGGGCCACCCGCAGCGGCAGCGGCAGCGGCAGCGGCAGCGGCAGCGGCAGCGGCAACAGGAGCGGCGGCGCATCGCACGGGGCTTGGCGTCCCTCCACCAGCCCCCAGTCTCGGTGGACGGTGCGCAGCGCCTGGAAATCCCCCGCCGCCCCCGCCAGCCCTTCCGCCGCGCGGAAGAGGGAGCCGAGGTCGGCATCGAGCACGCGCGTCGCCAGCGTCGCCAGTGTGAGGCACGTCTGCTCCACGTACCGGGGCACCCCCGATCCCGAAGCATGCGACGCCGCGAGCAGGCACAGCGCCCGCACAAAGTGTGAGCGCGCGCACATCAGCATACGGTCCGACCGCAAGCAACCCACCGTGGCCGGGTTGGTCCGGGCGTCAACCAGCCGCGAGGCCCAGCTCACCGGCTCGCCGTCGCCCTTGCCGCAATCTGGGTACACGAGCACCACACCGCCGTGGACCCCTAGTCTCCGGGCATCGCCCATCGCCTTCTCCATGTGCCGCGACGCAAGGCTGCGGTCCTTGACATGTTTGAAGTCGACCAGGATGTGGATGGGCGCGCCGTCGAGTGGGAGCGTCACCACCGCATCGCCCGAGTGGGGGCTGCTACGTGTCACCGCAACCTCCAACCCGAGGCTGCGCAGCCACTCCACGCTCGTCTCCTCAAAGTCGCGCCCTTTGAGAGATGGCGTGGCCTCGCGCAGACGCGTCGCCGCCAACTCGGCCTCGAGCGCCGCCACTCGCTCGCGCCAGGTCGCCAACTCGCCCTCGAGTCTGGACAACGACGCGCGGCTCCGCTCGCCCAGCGCTCCGAGCTGCGCACGGCACTCGACCAACTCGACGCCCAGTGTCGCCAACCGTGACCGGTGTTCACCGAGTGCCGCCTCGCGCTGCGCGCCCATGGCGAGCAGTGTGGACCGGTGGCCCTCGAGTGCCGAGATGTGGTCCGTGTGGTGCCGGTCGGTCAGCAAGTCGGCGACCGACAACTGAAGCGCTCGCGCACTCGCCGCGCTGTTCGCCCGACCCGCAGCCACGCTCGCCGCCAAGTCCACCGCCCACTGCGGTTGGGCGCCTGGAAACACACCGGCGCCACCCCCAGCATCCATGCCCGGCGTGCATGCCCAGTGCGGCGACAGACACGGCACCCGAAACTGACACACATCTCACACACATCGGGTTGGATTGAGAGCGAGCGCAAGCGGGAGCGAGCGTGAGCGGGAGCGAGCGCGAGCGATGTGCCACGTCCGAGGTGTCCGAGGTGCGCCGCGTCCGACTCGGCATGGCCATGGACCCGGGGCACCTGGGCATGGCGATGGCCCCCGGGCGGCTGGGCATGGCGACACAACCGGGTGCAAAGGGCCCCATTCGCAAGTCTCCAGGCTTGTGGGGCCGAGGCATTTTCCATCCCCCCCCCCTCAGCCGTACACAAAACTCGCCCCAAAAATGGGGGGGGGGGGGGTGATCGACACTCGCGTCGCCACCACCCCCCCCACACATTCCAAGCATTCACCCCAGTCGACCAACAGCCTCCGTCCACTGGTGGTCACCTCCCATCACTGCCTCGGGTCCCTCGACCCCGCTTTGCCCCCCGTGTACCGGTCCCTCGACCCCGCTTTGCCCCTCGTGTACCGGTCCCTCGACCCCGCTTTGCCCCCCATGTACCGGTCCCTCGACCCCGCTTTGGCATTGCTCGCACCCGGCGCGCCTTGAGAGCGATGCGAGTGCATGGCGCTCGGACTCGAGCGCGACCCTCCATTGCCTACGCCAACAGCTGGGACTGCTTCGTCGGGCGCCCCGTGCGCAGGCCCATCAAAGGCGAGGGCGAGGGCCACGTCCAGCTGCTGCAATGGGCGCGCTCCCAGGAACCACCCGCCCCGTGAAACAAATGGACCTGCCGGTCAGCGGCCTTTCGCCGCCAATGCAACGTTCTGGTCAACCCCCTCGGCACCAACCAGAGCACTCCCATCAAGGTGCGGCGCGCGCAGCCAAGCCACCCACCGAGCCTCGGCACCAACCACTCCCGCGGTGCGTACCGCCTCGGCCGAATCGTACCTCCATGGACCGCTCCGCACGGAGCTCCCTGCGAGCATGAGCACTCTCATCAAAGTGAAACCACCCGGCCTTCGTCGGCCACCAGGGGTTTGGCCAGCTGCAGAGCCCTCGCCCAGACCGCCGCCTTGCTTTTTGCGGCCACCTCCGCCTGGCCTTTGGAGGCCACCTCCGCCTGGCCTTTGGAGGCCACCTCCGCCTGGCCTTTGGCGGCCACCTCCGCATCCTCCCCCTGGCCTTTGGCGGCCACCCGGGCTTTGGCCACATCCGCTTCGGCCGCTGCAACTTTCCGGTTCCGGCCGTACATGATCCAATATGTCAGATCAGAACCCATGCTAGCATGAAACCAAATACAAAGAAACACAACCAAAATTGAAATGGTAGCAGTCACATTGGATCCGTTAACCAAAGCGGCACACGCGCCGTATAGCGCCAGGCTCACCACCACCACTGCCACCACTGATGTGACAATTCGCGCTTTCAGATGTGTACAATCGAGCACCTCTTGGGCGGTTCGAGACCCGGGCGAGTTGCGGCAGGGGCGGAACATTGATGCGTGTGGGATTGTACATAGTACCGCCAATGAAAATATAATTGTTCATGCCGGCTACCGTGTGTCCGTAAACTCGAACACACGGTAAAAACAGTGGGAACCGGTCAATTCGCCATGTGTGCAAGTTTCCTTTTTCGCCAACCATCCTGGCTTGTTGGCGAGGAGAGGTGTTTTGGCCGAAAGGGGTCCGTGACGAGTCCAGCGGCCATGCATTGCAGGATGCACATGCAGGCGAGCTCGTCGCGGTCTGTCCCCCGGCCCAAAAAGGGTGTCATCGCACAACATGACGCCGGCCCGCCGGACCCGGTGTGACGCCGGGGACGACGGCTTGAGTCAGTTGTACCGAGCGCAACCACAAATCGCAAACACGAGGGAGATTCCCACCACCGGTATTTTGTACAGGTGATGGAAATTCTCCTGACCAGCTGCCACATGTGCAATGGGCCCTGCGCGAATACCATCCTTTGGGGGCGCCTCTAGCACAGAGTCTGGACGCGGGCGGTTGGAAGGGGGGTGGCGAGCAGTGGTGGCGCCACCAGGTTCGCCCCCCAGGGCCTTGCGCACACTCGCCTGTGCCGCCCGCAGCGCGTTGCCGGTGTCTCGAGTCAAGACTGCGATGGCCAGGGGGGCGCCCCCCGCCAACTCCTCCGCCGCAATGTACTCGCGCGTGGTAGTCGACAGGGGGATGCCACTCGACGTGTACCCGTGCAGAGACCGGTCGTCCGTGGATGAGTTGAACCGGTCCTCGGGGGGGTGGGGATAGCGACTCGTTACACAAACCTGGCCCGGCGGCGACCGAAGTCGCTTCATTCCGCGGTGCACGCAGTCACACAGACGCGCCTCGCCGTCTGACGCCACCCGGGTGGCCCCCTGCGCCGCCGCAAGCCCGCTGCGCAGCGACTGGTTCTCTGCCACCAGGCCCCCCTCGGCGACCGCCGCCTGGGCGGCCCCCTCCGCCGCCGCCGCGAGCTTGCTGCGCAGCGACTGGTTCGCTGCCACCAGGCCCCCCTCGGCGACCGCCGCCCGGGCGGCCCTCCCCGCCGCCGCCGCGAGCTCGCTGCGCAGCGCCACCAGGCCCCTCGCGGCGACCCCCGCCCGGGTGGCCCCCTGGGTGGCCCCCTCCGCCGCCGCTGCAAGGCTTTTGCGCAGCGAATGACTGGCGACAGCCGCTCGGGCGGCCCCCTGCGCCACCTCCACCGCGAGCGCGCTGCGCAGCGACTGTGCATCTGCCCTGGCGGCCACGAGGCCCCTCGCGGCGTCCTCGGCCCGAGCGGCCCACTGCGCCGCATTCATGAGCAGCGACTGCCTCTCCACCTTCACCCGCTCCCCGTTGGCGACCGCCGCGGAGAGCTTGTCCAGATTCCCGGCGATCTCATTCCGAGCCGCACAAAGCACATTCCAAGTCGCGTTAGCCTTCGCCAGAGTCATCTCAAGCTCCGTCCGAGTCGCCTCAAGCTCCGTCCGAGTCTGGCCACACTCCGCCCGAGTCTGGCCAAGCTCCACCCGAAGCTGGAAAAGCTCCGCCCGAGTCGCGCCAAGCTCCGCCCGGGTCGCGCCAAGCTCCGCCCCAGTTGTGTCAAGCTGCCCCTGGGCTGCGCGGGCCATCTTCCGATGGGTCGCGAGCTCGAGGCGCAGCGATTCGTTCGACTCACCCAGGTTGCAGGTTGCGCGACTCGGCATTGGACGCCGCCCGTTCCGTCTGTGCGAAGGCCAGTACCGCGTGCAGCGACATGTTCCGAGCCGAGCCGCGGGACAACTCGAGTTGCAACTCGTTGGTGGCATGCGACCAGTACACCGAGATGATGCAAGCGAGCGCCGAGCCCAACTCGGACGTGACGCGACTCTGCGATGCGGCCGCCCCGATCGACTGCACCTGCCCCCCTTGGGTGGGGGCAGGTGCGTTGCCCGGATGGGGACCGACCGCCGGCGCTTGCCCCCGACCCAGAGGGGCAGGTGCAGACGCGTTGCCCGGTTGGCGATCGGTGTGCGTCCAGGTGTGATCGAGCAACAGAGCCAGCGCATCAACCATCAGCTGGCGCGGGACCGCCACGCCACCGCCACCGGCAACATCGAGAACGTTGACAACGCCGGCAGCGGCGGCAAGCTGATTCAGATTCGAGGACTCATCAATGGGTACACGCGCAAACGCGCTAGACGCTGGTCGGTGTGATGCCCCTACCTGGGCGGCAGGGGCCGCGGGGTTGACCCTGACCGGGTTCCGCGGCGGCGGCAGCCCCTGGGCGGGCGCACCCACCGAGCCCCGCCGCCCGGGCCCAGGCCCAGGCCTAGGCCTAGGCGGGGGGCAGGCCTTTGGCCCCGTAGAGCTTCGAGCCTCGGTGCCTATCACACCAGACATGACAAAAAACAGATGCGCGCTGATGAGGCGGCGCAGAGTACTTCTAGGTTCACAGGAACTGAAATCTAGGTTCGCGTCAGATCGGCGCCAACTGTCGCCTGTTTTTTTGCGCGCCTGGGGATAGCTGGACTCAACATACGGAATTCGCCCTACGCATTTGACTTTGGCGATCCGCGGGTCAGCGGCCCAATCACGTCCCGCCTGAACGCAATTGAGCGGGCTCGCATGCTCTCGACCGCACGCTTAACCCGAGGCGTGGAAGCCTATGGGCCCCCAGCCTGCAAAGATGTGACTACTACGGCCGCGTACCGAGCGATTGCCAGGTGGGAGATGCACCATAGAAGGATATGCGGATTGGGGGTGGTGGAGGCGTTGCACAGAGCCGCCCCACAGTGCCTGTTGACTCTACGGCACCCGTTCGAAGGCGTCACCGAGTTTCGAGGCCGCTCGGAGATCGAGACGAGTGGCCCGGCGTGTGCCGCCTTCAAACGCATCCTGCATGAGCTCACCTTACCGGTCGACGGGTTGACCCAGGGGAACCCCTCAGACCCCCAGCAGCAGGTGCAACTGGACGACCTGGTGGCGGTGCATGGCCACAACCCGCACACCCTGAGCCAGGTCGATGTTCGGGTCATTGTAACTGACCCCTTCGGTGCTCCGTGGAAGATGGATGCCAAACGGTTCGCGGCGATTAAAGAGACTGAGAGCCGCTTGTGGAAAATGTCCCTACACCACTGCGATCTGAGCAACGGCTGGCTGGACCGGCTGCTTGATCAGCTGTATATCCCGACCCTCGAGCTCACGTCCTGCTTGTACAGCCACGATGACAACGACACCCTCATCCTCCAGGGCGTCATTCCTCGCCTTGTAATGGACCCCTGTCCACGCACACTGAAAATGCTCGATGCCGAGATAATTACAATCGGGGCCTTGCAATTCGGGAGGATGGCCATTGTCCACTTGCCGCCCAATCTGGTGACCATCATGACCATGGCGTTCTTTGGGTGCAGAGCCCTGGAACACGTGAGCTTCACCGAATGCAAGCACCTCACGATGATTCGGTCGCAGGCCTTTGAGGGCTGCCATGCGCTGGTGTCCATCAAGCTACCACCGTCGGTGCGCCTCATCAGACAGCGTGCGTTTGCAGACTGCATCCATCTGACGGAAGTCGACTTGTCCGACTGCAGCTTGCTGCGCGATGACGAATTCGCACTCGACGAACTTGCCTTTGTGGGTTGCCATCCTGACCTCGTTGTCAAACTGCCAGGGGGGTTATCCTGGATACCCTGAGGTCCGCCCTCGCTCTCGTTCTCGCCCCTTGGCCCTCGTTCTCTCCGTCCTTCTATCCGTCGCCCTTGCCCCGGAGCGCGATTCCACTAACCCCGTCCTCGCCCCCGGGTTGGCTGCCCCGCAGTTGCGGCGCAGCCGGCCGGTTCGGGGCACAGGCAACGCAGGGACTCGCGCGGCGACGGGTTCACCCGAGTTGCACCCCGTCGCACCCAGACTGGGGGGGGGGGCAAGGCGATCGAAGGTCTTCTTGTTGCTCGGGGC
>Ga0209491_10005522_pt1 | contig 18402 bp, 21 predicted proteins | sample BON02_FD_187213 | JGI IMG/M metagenome (GOLD analysis project Ga0209491, IMG submission 187213) | Freshwater microbial communities from Lake Bonney liftoff mats and glacier meltwater in Antarctica - BON-02 (SPAdes) (version 2) | ecosystem: Environmental > Aquatic > Freshwater > Ice > Glacier...
AACATTTCGACTTACGAAGGGGACTTGAAATATTTGATGACTTATGAGAAAGTCATGACTTTCTTCGTGCCATTTTACATCAAGCCGTTGTATCAGGAATCACTGGAATATGTCGAGCGGCGATTCAAAGACTTTCGGAATTTTCACCCTGACCTTTTTATGCACAACAAGACGGACAGTTGTCTGTATAGTTTTGTGCAGCCCGCAACAGCAAGTCAACCGCAAATTGAAAACTCGCCTCTGTCAAGAGTCGATTACACAGAAAAAAGATTGCACACGGAAACGGTACTTTTCGAGAGGTCGTATAATCAAGTAGGCACAAAATGCATTCCTCCTATTATAAAGGAGCGGTGGAACGAGCTACATGCTAGATGTAAACAAATACAACATCATCTCACCATCTATATTACCAATTGTACTGATCCAGAGTTTCACGTGAACAATCTGCCCTTTTTTGATTTCTCGCAGAAGTCGTCAATTCGAGTTCAGTTGGGATTGGTCATCGAAATCATTGTGAAATATTTGTGTGGAGCCTATGCAAAGTTCCTGAGCCAAGAGGTTGATTTCTTGCAGAAAATCATCGCCAAGGTCGATATAGATACATATGACGCCGTGAATATATTAAACATCATCAATAGTATTGTCTATAAAACTATGCCCTCTTTTTCCAATCCCAGAATTTAATGCTCTGTTCTAACCAAATATCCCGGCTCGAAATTATACCAACATGACAAACATAATGATTGAGGTTTTCACAATACTTATTAATAAAAAATCACGTTTCGTGTTTGATAATATCTACAATGGCGTCGATGTGAAAACAACAATCTCCAGTTGAGAATTTCGGACACAAGACCTGGTGACATGGTTGTGTTTCGATGTATTCCTCGGCATGATTATTGCAGAAAATGACACAACCACATGGTACAAACATGCAAAGGGCAATGCAGACACATCCTTCGTAAGCACATTCCACCATCTCTGCGGGTAATATACTGGTACAGTCGTTTATACTGCCACACTCATCACATATCATGTTGTCAGACACAGACACATGCCCACATGGCACATTCACAACAAACTCAGCCATCGGGCTGCATGATCGAGTCATGTGTTGAATAGTAATGTGTTGACGTTTGCCGAATTTTTCCACAATCAAAAACAGGAGCACCTGTATCCGTTTCAAAATGAGTGGATAACGAATTCGCACACAGTTCAGGAAATGATGTCAAATACTGATAAACGAACAGTAAACTGTGAAAAATGCCACATTTGCCCATTTTTGCAATGTGCATTCATATTCCTTTGGGATGCACCTCAAACATATATAAGTTTGAACGGTTTTCGCAAGACAATTGTAAATCAAAATGACTTCCATGGTAGCTGGTCACGATCCCTTGAGTGGTGGAGCGGTCCTACATCCCAATGCAACATCCATGACACGAACTGATACAACTACTCCACAGACTGCCGATTGGGTAAACGTGTTTGGTCCAAGTGGCTACGATGTGCAGCCCGATAACAATAGGAACAGGAAATACGGACGACTACATTTGCCCGATGTACTCAAGGGTCCCAATCAATGGATCACAGATAGAGTTGATGGGCTTATTACAGACGCGACTGATTCCCCGTTTACTACTATCATCTTACCATACATGTACATGGAATACCCTGACAGGAAGATTGAATGGAATGTGTGGACCTTTGACCAAGGTCTTGCCTCGCGCGTGCCATATGAGTCGGCTGCACGCACACTTACACAGCGCAAGCAAACCTTCTCGGGATACACTGTACGCCAGGGCCTTGCAATCACGATGGAGCATAACTTCATGATGAGTCCAGAAGGCATGCAAAACTTCCACAATCAGATCACACAGGTTGTTGGCAGCATCCAGACAACGAATGATTTGGATGTACACATGGCCCTGATGAACGCTCCTAGTTACCTGGGACAAGTGCGCGAGAAATATTATCTCGAAGACTACCTTTACAAATCCGTCCGGGATTATATCGACATGTTTGGCTTTGTACAACGAAACATGAACGCCATGGACATCCTGATTGAGGATACAAAGTCCCTCATCAAGAATTGGGGAGGCGAAGAACCCGATTTCCTTCTCTGCAGTGGCAAACTGACGTTCCAACTCACCATGACGCAAGAGAAAACTTCATACATGACCCAGGGCTTGGATGGACAGAAACTGCTCAAGCAGGGTCCAGAGATGAGTATGTACCGAGGCCTCAAGATTATCAAATCCAAAGCCTTCTCCCTGGACGAGGGGTCGGCGCCTCGTGATATGCTGAGACGTCGTGTACGTGTCGCCGAGTATTACGTTGGCTCGATGAGCGAGCTGCTCGAAGTCCAGCTCTATGATGAGAGTTCGGACAGTTTCCACGGCATCAAGGAAGCAACACTGAGAGAATATGCCTGGAAGATAGACGAAGATTCCAATTACCAATCAGTTCTACTCATCCGTCCCAATATCGAACATTACATGCTTGGCGTCATCATTGGACGAGGCGGCATTGATCATCTCGGGGCAACCTTGTGGGGACAGACTGAAATGAGCGTGTTTGACGATGGACAGCACGGCGTGTGGGGAATGACTTACAAGTACCACGAGCGTGCCATTGTTTTTAACGAGCGCAATCTTCACAAAGTATGGGATATTGCATACGACGGATATTGCGGCGGCAAGGACGTTCAGATGGTCAACATGTCAAACCCATCCTCAAGATCACAGTTTATCGAGGAAATGAATGACTACAGCAAAGACTACAACGGACCTTCGATTGTGCCTATATTACTCCAGCCCGAATTCACCTGGCTGCCTTCTCCATTGTTGCTATGCGACTACAAAAACCCAAATACATCCGTGAGTGCGTTGGCAACTGCCGATCTCTTTATCAAGGACGTCAACACGTATGCAGATCGTCAGCTCAAAAAAATGACGGATGAAAATGATAAAACCCTTTTGACAGACAGCATCTCGGCTGTTTACCATATGCTCTCTATGAACAACAACCACCAAATGGTCAAGGATGCCATCTTAGCCTCGACCTCGAATGAATCGACCTCTTGTAAATTGATGTACCAAGGCACTTCGCGATGGCTTACCAGGACCGCTCCCCCCAGAGAGGTCACGGGAAGTGGACACCACGGTCACGATTACGTGGGAGTGACTGCAGTCCGCAATGGCAAACACATGCAAGCTTCGTCAGCCCCTATGGTTGCTAGCACTATTCACCGCATGTCATAGACACCTCATCCAGGGGTTTGCTTTTACACTGAATTTATTAAAAATAAACCTTACTATCTGATTCCTAATTGATGTTATCTATATCTGTTATTTCGGTGGTGTTATCGATACCTTTATTCTCGTCTGCTATTTCGGTAGTTGTATCAATGGCTGTTGTTTCGGAAGTGATATCAATTCTTTCATCATCGGCTTTTGTTTCAGTAGTGTTATCAATGATTTCATCGTCGGCTTCTATTTCAGTAGTGATATAAATTCTTTCATCATCGGCTGTTATTTCAGTAGTGTTATCAATGATTTCATACTCGGCTGCTATTTCAGTAGTGTTATTGATACCTTCATTCTCGTCTGTTATTTCGGTAGTGCTATCAATACCTGTTTTTTCGCTACCCTTGTCGATATTTTCATCCCCGGCTGCTGTTTCAGTAATGCTATCAATCACCTCAGACTGCTGCTGCTGATCTTGAGAGTCGTCAATTTCATGGGTTACAGTATTCCGATGAATTGGTTTCAGGGTATGATTCGTACTGTAAAAATCATTGACTGCATCCTCAACATCGTCAAGCACAAATTCGTTCACAAGCATAATACTGTACTCATCTGCAGGACTAGAGCCATTGCCCTTCTCGATTGAATATTCACTATTCCATTTTGTGCTTGAATTGTAAAACATCTGTCTTGTACGGTTGTATGATTTTGTGCTGATGGATGGGGAATGCAGATCAAGCAATAGTTCGTCGAGGATATACTTGATAGTGCTGACAATAGTCGAGGATTCTGTCTGTCTGACTTTCATGGTATCGCCTTGGACTGCCGGTATAGTGGTGTATGCCAACAAAACACACATCAACAATTGTATAGACAATCTCATTTTCATCATGTATTATTTCACACTTATATATCTTTCAGACAAGTGACAAGCATTTGGCAAGTTGATTTTTATTTAAGAAAACTGTGTTTAGACTGTTGCAAGTTGAGTTTTTATCAGCGTGTAGAGCCCGAACTTCGCATGTTGTCATACACAGCTGACCAGCATGAACTGACTTCGTTCACGTCCTCCTTGAGATTGTTTGTGTAGATGTCTTCATAGGACCGCTTGCCCAGCTTGATGTCGGAACACACGTCAGCAACGTTAGCTTGCAGAATGTTGTTGTGGTTGTTTTTTTCCTTCCTGGTGATGCTCTCGGAAATCTGAATCTTCTGTGTCATTTCATTGATCTGTACACGTGCATTCTCAGCTTCGAGCACCTTCTCGCCATACGCCGTCGCAGCCGCACAGGCAATGCTGAATGCGGGATTGACCTCAAAGTCAATGATACCACGCTTGTGGCCTTGCTCGCACGCAATCTCAATACCCTTCAGGAAAGATTTCTGCTGGTCTTCAGGGATGTTAAGCGACTTTACCCATGGCTCGATTTTACTGCCAACAACCTGATGGAACCTCTCCATGTTACGGCTTTCGATAATCTTGAGGGTCTCAGACATCTGCTTGTTTGAGTTGTTAAGGCTTTCAATGTGCTCCAACAATGTTGCCAGGGAGTTGGCATCATTTGGATCCACTTTGGAACTCACATCTGCAGGAAGGGCATGAACTGCAGGTTCTACTTTCTTTTCCTCTGCAATGATAGGTGCAGCCGAAGGTACATTGACAGTGTTGACGTTCTCATCCACCATACTTGTCATCTCTTAATGTCATCTATATTTCTCGCTCTTATATACTTGAAACCGTACTTCTTATAACACCCACACGACTACCTGCGGAAAATCACAATTTTTGGCGTTTACATGCACTTTTGTGCGTTTAAACACGTTGTCGACAACAAGCACATAATTTATTAGTACAATCGCTTAGCCTTATTAAAATTTCCGTACAAATGTCTGAAAACTCCGTATTTTGTATATAATGACAAGGGATTCCATTTCAACCACATGTTGATCTTGCACATTTTTGATACCATGCAGTCTGGCATGCAGTCAGTTGGCTCGCCTTACAGCAAATCAGACCTAGAAGCAGCTCTGGATGATTTTTTCGACTTGTTTGTTACCGAGCATGTCTACACCACAAGCAGTCTCAGTGTACTGAGAGCCCGGTACACACAAGCGTCGATACAGTATTCTCAGAGCATTTTTTCTTGTCAACAGACACAATGCAGTGATGACTGCCACCCCATGACAGTGTCTCTAAATCACTACAAGGACGCAATGTGCATGATCATATCTGAATCCGTTTCCTTGTATCTTAAAAACAAGCTTTTGGACGATATGCACGGCTACCTTGCACGTACCGACAGCAAAAACGTTTATAATAATGTTTAATTTTAGCAAAAGTCAAAAAATATCCAGACACGGTCTTGCATCGTCTTTTTTCTTCATGACAAAAGTACAAAAACTTTTTATCATAGTCATGTCAATCGAGCACAATGTCTTGATTGTCTCCTCAATTTGTTTTTGCGAATTTTCTCCTCGTTTCATATTATGTAGCATCTGCATTACATACTCGGTGGAGTATGTGTCTTTGTATTCATGCAACAAGACTCTGACTACTCCCTGCAGATTCTTCATCACTGCAGTCTCCAGCGCATTCGAGCAACTCATATCCTCGAGAAGCTCGACGTTCTTGTGTGTTTTTATAATACGGATCATCGTCTGTTTCTGCTGTATGGTACACTCTGTACTTGTTGCGACAAGATGCAAAATAGTTTCGCCGTTTTGATTCTGGTGCTGGAAATCAGCATGGTGTAGCGACATCATTTCCATCATCTGAATCTGCCGTTCAGTGTCTTGCTGTCTTTTTTCAGTCTCTGCATTCGAATTATTCATAATGTAAAAGAGAGCAGTTTCATGCTTTCCGTCGCACAAATTCACACTTGCGCCTGCCTTCAGAAGCCATGCAACGGTTTTTGTCCTTCTAAAAAAGCACGCAGCTTGTAGCAACGACATCTCTGTATCTCCATTGTCAAACACCTCATCTACATTATTCCCCTTTGCCACAAAATTCCTGACTGCCACGAAAATCTTAGTTTCGTTTTTCCCGTGCTGGATTTCATGAAAGAGATTCAATACTTCACGCCCGTCATATGCTCCGGACATCGCGACTGAACAGTCATTCGTATTGCTCGAAAATTGTTTCCACAGTACGTGTCCATTCGTCTTCTTCTTGAGCCACATCAACATCTTGCTCCGTTGCTGCTCCAAGGTACATGAAAAGTGCCTGTTCTTCAGCACCTTTTTCGAGCTCAACTTCCGCACAAAAAAATCTTCCTTGACCCCCATCGAGAGAGCTAACGCAAATATGTCTGACAGCTGAGAGTGCATGTTGTGCAGTTGAAAATACCATGTGTAAACTCCGCGCACCTTAATATAGGCAACACTATTTTTAGACAAGCAACATAGACCAAAAATAGATTATGTACTAAATGATATACTGTTGAAATGTAATTCGATGTTGTGAAGCACTACTGCAAAATCAGTAAGCGATATACATTCAATCTGCACCGTTGTTATTTATGCACCATGTTCGTAATACATATAAACATGCGCTCACGTTGTGCCAGACACGACAATATGAATTGTCGAATCATATCTACCAAGCAGACAAAAGCACTGGAGGCTGTGATGCATACTGCGGATCTGAAGGAGCTAGATGGTACGATGTGGATGCATAGCTCGCTACTCACGGACCCAGTTTCGCTTTGCAAGCTGGCCAAATTGACTTCAGCGTGGGCTGATGCTTACCACGCCGACATGCAACTTGAAACTGATTACTCGTCCATACCATACCACCACTCGCACGACGAAACACTGTAGGATATAATAGTACAGAGGCTTTACAATAATCTCGATGTCGTTAGAATCAAAGGCTACAAGAAAATATGTTGCGATTTTTTATTGTTGAAGACACGAATAAAAACATGTTTAAAAATAAGGAAAGATTTCGGATGCAGATACATCGGCTGTTTTTTTTACGATACCTGTTGTGGTGTTGTCTGGTATTTTTGTTCCGACAAAGTGTATTCTACACGACTTGTGGAAGGGATCTCTGACAATGCTGATTTCATTAATTGTTTTCTGTACTACATTCATGATACCACCAGTGTATTCTACGTCGGACTTGTATCCTAGCGATATGCCGGCGAAAAGTCCGCTGCGAATCCACTCGAGGACTACATTCGACATCAGCGTAGTGTAGTCGAATTCCATCATGACCATAAGTCCCTTTTTTTTATCGACCCATGCGTATCGCACTTTCCCAATAATTTCTGGACTGCCACTGCCATGTTCTAGCCACACTGGGACCTTGATGATTAGCGATTTCTCCACAACTTCGTGCAGCTCTTTTAATGTGAAAAAAAAACCCCCACTGCTGCCAGTTCCAGGATCTGCAATCCCTATTGCATAAAACGTTTTATTATCACATCGCATATCGTCGTTGTGTTTTGATAGTATCCTCGTCTATATATAATTTTGTATGGGTTCTACTACATTTCCTAAGTCTCATAAATATATACTGTCTGGTGTTTGTCTTGCATTTTGAATCTACACCATCAACCAGAGAAGCTGATTGACAATCGTCATGTGTGCCCACAATCCGTAAGAAACAAATTACTTGCAAACTCCAAAAAATACACACCCAGGTAAAAAGCCTGGTGGACTTGCCGATTTTTACACCTTCAAACTTTCCTTGTCTTCCTATATATCACTCAATAGTTTCCCCCCTCCAATATACAATACCATAATTGGATCTGTGCAAAGAAAATATATATATATATATTGACGGGGAGCCAGAAAATGAGTTTTTAGATTTTATATTATATGCAATCGGAACTTGCTGCTTATCCTAATCACGGACACGCAGCTGCGAAAGACTCGTTGTGGAGCGGAGACATGTATGTGCGGTTGCGCTTGGGTGATGGTAGTTGGATCAAGATACGAGCAACAGAAAAATATTTAGATTATGCACTTGAAAAAAGTGATCGAGTCAACACTATCAAAAAAGTAACGCCACGAAATCGTCCACCAATTAATAATGAGCAGGACGCACAAATGAGGGAGATTTTTAGAGCAGCAATTGAAGTCGCAGATAAACGACAAGTAGAATGTATTGAAACCATGCATAAAAATCAAATGACTATGACGAAACTCGAAAGAATCCGGCAAAATCTAGACTCATTGCTGAAGAAGTATGATTCTGGGCATTATTTCCAGAGTAAGTTGACAGTTATAAAATAAACGAAAACATCAGTTTGTCAGGATGTGTACTGCAACACTCAAAATAAAAATTACACAATGGTCTACCGGTCAGGATCACAAGGGGCCTTGCGGGAGGCGCTTGTTCGATCCTGACTTCAGGCCTGTGACAACAATGCATCCTGTTTTTCTTGAGTTTTTTTTCCTAAAAATAGAATTTCTTTGGTCTTGAAATAAGCCACGTGAAACGAGCATAAAAACACAAATCAAAAGTGCACGAGAATAATAAACATGTCAAAGTTGGAAGACGTGTACAAACAGTGTAGCGAAGCACGGTTCGTTGTTGAGGATGGCAAATACTACAGCCTGACTCTATGCATGCACCCCACAAGCAGGCAAGCACCTTTTTGCAAAAAAATCATTATATCGGGCATGCACAAGTTGATGAGACAACACGAGAGCGGCAAGCTGATGTATCTGCTGGGATGTTTCTTCACCGCTGTCGCTACAGACAAGGGAGATCCACAGGCTGGGTCCTTTATGTCGGTTATTTCTCGCGTCATTGGTCGACTCGGCACGATCGTGGCCGAGGAGGGCGTGTTTATTCTCATGGACGAGCAGGCGCAGCATAAAATGGTGAGTTGTGCTTGTTTTGTAGTCGTTTGCTATATATGATTAATGATGTTGCTATTGAATTGCCACTATTGCTCTGTGTCTCTGACTTTGTGTGAATTGTCAGGTTAAATACTTGATCAAGATTGAAAAAAGTCGCCGAGAGTCAAGATGGATGGACGTGATCAAGTGGATCCATATTCTTCTCTCCATTATGGATATCTCGCCTCGAGGACGCATCATCAGCTTGGTCAAGTGTCATGCCCAATTGGGGCTCAAGTGCTCGAACGAAAAAGAAGAAGAAGCCTGTCGTCAGATGTTACAAGGTGTAGAAATCAGCCGGAGCAATCTTTGCGCCAAACTTGCGAAAAGTTGGCCGTTTGTCAATGACTTGTTTGCAAAGGATTTGCATTATTCGGGGGTCGACGAGCTGCTCAAGGTCATTCACATGTGTTTAATCTGCAAGGACCTCGTGCACAAAGACCTGAAAATGCCTTTTTCAGCCGTGGAAAAACTCATCAAGATAGAACGATTGGGATATACTTGGCGCAGTGATTTTTTTGTAGACGACCAGCACACCACTCGTAAAACAAGAGAAACTATGTCGATGTTTGTGTATGGCGGATCGCTGACAAAAGGAGACTGCGGATTCGTGTTTGGTGGGCTGTCGATGGCGGAGCTCGAAATAAGGTACCAGGCAAAAAAAGAGACAGACTTTGAAAAGCTGGAACACGAGCAAGAACTCAAGAAAATGGATAAGGCGCTGAAACATGAACAAAAAAAGAAGCTGAAGAAGTGCCAACGCGATGAAAACAAGCTGTTGTTTGGCTTGTCTACCAAGGAACTCGAGAAAGTATACCGCGCTGCCAAAGCAGATGAAAAGGCACAAAATATGTCGACTGCTGTAATGAGGGAAAAGTATCTTGGGATTTCAATGTTGAGCAAGACACAATTCAAGTAGAAGATTAAAAGTTTTTATTTGAAAAATAAACACAAAATATTCAATTGGATTTCTCAGCTAATTGCCAATAAAGTAAACGTAGATGCTGTCGCGGTATTCTGCACATTCGGGGCACAAAGCTGATTCTTGCTAGCCCTGATGCTGTGCATGAAACATTGGATGGCTGCGTTTCTTGCAAAGCTTTCACAGAAATAAAGATACCATGGTGCTTGATACTTGATTTGTGTTGTCGTGTGCATACCACTTGCTTCAAACCTCGTTTTACTGAACATCTCGACAACATGGTAAAAAGGAACATTTGTTAATGTTACTGAACTCAACACAGTGTCTCCCAAAACACATAGCGTTTTTAAAATGTCGATTTTAAACTTTTTGAGTCCTGATAATCTTTCGATTATATGCATTGATTTAGGGACCTTGACTACTGTGGAGTAGGAGACTCGTGCACAATCCCAGTCTCCTTTTCGTGCGTGGAACGCATTGTTTTTGAGGACAGTGTTATTCACAGCAGAAACTGCTTCATGGTGCCATTGCAGAATCTGGCCCTGGTTGTTCCACTCGAATGCTTCTCCATACAGCGCATTTTGTGAAGAAGGATGGTAGTAGTATGGAACCAGACATGCATGTGTTGTTTCAAAAAGAACAACCGCACACTCGACCGAGTATGCTGGAAACACCACAATGTAAAAACAGGCAATCAATATGATATGTTGAAATAACATAGATTACAAAAAGTACAAAAGCATATATATATGTATTCCGTCCCAATAATCATATCTGAACGCGGATGCGGAAAATCTTTGAAAGATAATTTATTAACCCAGATCAACATAGGGAGAAAATATTCTGAGGATGATTTGGTTTGTTTCGTCATCTAGCAAAGATTCGGGATTGCCATGCATAAACTCCGAAACCAATGTTTCCGCGGAAAGACTGATTTCCACATCGACTCCAAACCCGATATCCTGGGAAAAATCAACCTCGTCTTGGTCGACTACCTTATTTGGCCATCCGTGTTTTTGTGCAACCGCATTGTAAATGTGCTGCACAGTATTGTTCGCTGCAACAAGAACACAACAGTAGTACTTGTCCCGCCTGTCGACCGATGCGAATATCTCAATCGGAACGTAATATTGCAAAAATCTGTGCATAGACAACATTCTTGCTGCAAACACATTATCGCTAAAATCAATCGTCGTAGGATCTTCTTGAACTGTTTCATGCTCATTCTCATCTATTATTTCTCCGTTTACACCAGCTTTGAAAGCGTAAAAGTGCGTCCCAGTAGGTTGCATCCGGAAAAAACTACCAACAGACACGTGATCCGTCGTCGTGACTACATCCTGAGTCATAAAATTCTCGAGAGTATTCCCAGCTCCGATAAACCCTTCCAACACTTGCATTTTCAGATGCAATAGCAATGTCCAGTCTTAGTCTGCCTTAAACGGAAGAAGCAGTGTATGTCTATAAATAGATTTTTTTTTGTGCACAAGTAAAATCACATTGCTGCATCTTTTACTTTGTTCACTTCGATCTCGATAATCTGTTTGATGAAACCCTTGTATCTGATCAAAATGTCGTCGCCGTCCTCCAGTGAATTCAAAAGCTCTGTTCGGCAATGTTTTGTCGTGATGGTCAACAAGTCAGACTTCGCGATGAAAGTTGATAACACCGACACGATCGCTTTCCGAACATCTTCATCCTCCTCGTCTTCTTCCGAATCTGAAACACGGCAAATAAACTTTCGACATGCACACTTTTTGACACCCCCACTCGAAGGGGCAGATTTCCTCGCGGCAGCCGAGGCCAGTGCTTTGTTTGGCATCTTCCCACCTGTATACACTCTGGATGTTTGTTGGGTTCTAGCCATGTTGCGTAATCGTAATGCGTGATTTTCTCGCCATATATATATATATTACTACAACACAAAAATAAACAACTTTCCTAAAAATAATATAGACAACTAATATATAAGCATAACAAACATCGGATGCAATCAATGTTGAACTGCTCCGATTTGTCAGCTCGTACTCGAGACTGCTCAAGAAAAATTGAATCGATTGGAGGTTGCGATTTCCCCGAGACAGGAGAAGAGATGATGGTCTACGTGAAATGGGTCGGTGAATCCACGTCTACTTGGGAATTACTCAGACACATCCCGTTTTATCTTCAGAATATGTACACACATGTTCGTTACATAAATGCGTATACTAACAATACAACTTTTTCCGAAATTCAACGCATTGCAGATGCACGATATGACAAATACAACCGTATCAATGTACTTTTATATTTTGTTGGAAATATGCAGCCGTCGTGGGAATTTATTGAATATATTATCGAAAATGGTGTAAATCAGTCATTCAGAATAAAACAGTCTGGACCAAATCCGGGGAGCGAAGAAAATCAAGCAGAACCAGAAGTCGATGACAGCCACCCAAAGTTTGAGACTAGGCCTCTATGCACTGTGTCGTGAAAAACAGCTCCTACACAAAATCAAAAAAAAACACACAAACAGTAAGTTGATTTTATGCATTGATATCACAGAATGCAGGCTCTCGCGTTTTCGATTCAAAAACAATTCTCATATGTCCTACTTGTCTGGATTTTTTTCGTCTTGATTGGTTTTGTATTATATAGTGTAAGTGACACTGGATTCGTCAAATGGGGTCCGAACAAATCACTGTTTTTCCTGGATGTAATGATTGACACCTGGCAAAAATGGGCGGGCTTGATTGTTTTTATTATGAGTACACAAACTTTAAAAGTGCTGGCCGATGAGATTATTTCCCCATTCATCATGAATACAATCATGGACCACAAAGAGAAAGAAATGGTCTTTTCATATTCTGTCTCACAGTTCATATGCCAGGTGTATTATATTTTCTCCGGTATTGCAAAAGTTATACATGTCTCTATCGCTATGTCTCAGGTGGACTGCATTCTCGTAGTGTTACTGACGGATGTTATTATATCTACCTACACTACGCATATATTCCTTCAAAAGAACAAATTACAACAAGACGACGAGTTTTTGTTGTCCGAAGACCTGGAAGAGTTTATCCTTAATCAACCCGAGTGTGAACAACATCAATTGTAAGCAGACTCACTGTCTAACCTTTTCCCTCTGGTAACCGAACATAGCGAAGGTGCTTTTGTGTAGCGAAGCGTCGTAAAAGGGTTTTTTGCCGCTGCATGAGTCGACATCATTTTCTGACATGTAAGGGTTGATTCGGTAGGAGTCTCAGGACCGTACAACAGCCCATATTCTCTGAGAAGCTCAGTCTTTTCATGTTTGGAAAGGTCGTAAATATACTGAAGTTTATGTACTGTATGCACACTTTCTATCACGGCTTCTGCGCTCATATCATCGACTACCGTCTGGGGTTTTTTGATACCCAGAGTGTCTTTGAAATCACGCCACATACTTTGTGTAGGCGCGTTCTGCATTCGAGACCAAACACTGTCGTGTGTGTTTGCGAATTCATGTGCAGAGATTGAAATTTCACTAAATGCTTGCTTTGCAGACTGGGGGACTTCCTGTGAAATTTCAGAGATTGTAATCGCAATCATCATGCTGAGTTCACGTAGTTCCGTGATGACGTCATCGATTGATTCTGTCGCATGAAACTCCATACTAAAATTTGTAAAATGCTCATCCTTAAGAAGGTGTTGATGTTGTTTTCTACCATTGTTCACATTCATATCATTTTGATTCGCTTGTACCGTCTTCATACGCTTCAACGTTATACGCACAATGTAATAAATCAAACACGCCAATGCAACTGGCGTTTCCTTGCCAGATCTGTGTTGGTACACGCTATCCCAAAGTTTCCGTAAATACACAGCACATTGCTCGTGCTCGGGGACCATCTCCAGAACCACTTTCCACAGCCCGTTTTTCCTGATCTCACTCTCAAACTTCCGAATTTGGACGTATACACTATAGTCCGCGCCCTGCTCTTCCAAAATCGATGTAAACGTGCCATTGTCACTGTAGATGGATCCTTGTTTACTATTGGCACTAGCACGTACATATTGGTTTCCAACTTCGAAGCGGGAGAATCCTGAATCTAACAAAGCACCAGGATGATCACGCAGTGTAGCGTTGCCACCTCTGTATGCATCGTATCCCCTAAAACAACTCAAATCTTTGAATGGCAGAGAATGTTGCATTTCGTGTATACACCTTTCATACAATTGGTGCTTATATACTATATCAAGTTCATACTTGTCAAAAAAAAGTCGTCTCTGAAATATAGTGTTTATTACAGCCTGTTTTTGTGCCCAATGGCGAATCGCAAGAATAACACGTTTTTTCATCCCAGCGTACTGAGAGATGCTTTCATTTTTTCGAGCCTTTTAATTGATTCTGTCGACAATCTGGTGTATTTGCTTGTTTCTAATAACAAATTCATTGCATACGCGAATTTTTCTACGACTACAGAGGAAACAATACTTGTCTCAACCATGTCATAAATTCCTATTTTGTTGATGTTGAGGATTTTCCAGTCCGTGTAGTCAAATAATCGTCTGAAGAATGCCTTGTCTTTGTTATCTGCACACCAACAAAACATTTCAAATAGGGCTGTCGATGATTCTTTTCCTGAAAATCTCTTTCTAGTCTTTATAAATCCTACTGTCAAAAAAGTCACTGCAGAATTCAGTCTCCATTGGCCTTTTGGAACATTGGCGCTCTGTTTCTGTGGCCCCCCCCACTTGGGTTGTGGATCTAGTTTATATTCATTGCTCGATATTTCGCTGGGTTCTTGTATTTGATTCTGACGTTGATGATTTTCGTATTGTAGAGTGTTGTTTTCATCATATGTAGATATGTTTCCATGTTGTATATTGTTATTTGAATTGTTTATCATGCCGTTTCCATGTTGTGTATTGCTATTTGCATTGTTTATCATGCCGTTTCCATGTTGTGTATTGCTATTTGCATTGTTTATAATGGCGTTTCCATGTTGTGTATTGCTATTTGCATTGTTTATCATGCCGTTTCCATGTTGTGTATTGCTATTTGCATTGTTTATAATGGCGTTTCCATGTTGTGTATTGCTATTTGCATTGTTTATAATGACGTGTCCATTTTGTATAGTGGTCTTTCCATTTTGTATAGTGGTCTTTCCATTTTGTATAGTGTGTTTTTCATGGTGTATAGTGTGGGTTCCATCTGGTTGCATGATTTTTTTTTCATGGTGTATTGTATGGGTCCCATCTGGTTGCGTTGTGTGTGTTTCATTGTGTATTTTATATTTTCCATCTGGTTGCATGGTGTGTTTTTCATTCTGTGTGGTATGCGTTCCATCTGGGTGTACGATTTTATGAGTTTTGTTCACAGTATGATGTCCATCTTGTGTTGTCTGGTGTGAAATTTGTGTAGTGTTGTGTCCATTACTTATTATGTGATGTGAAGTTTTTGTATCATGTGTATTGTGATGCGTTGAATTAATGGTATGTTGTCCATTTGTTGTATTATGAGCAGTGTGTGCAGGTGCATGATGAGCAGTGTGTGCAGGTGCATGATGAGCAGTGTGTGCAGGTGCATGATGAGCAGTGTGTGCAGGTGCATGATGAGCAGTGTGACTTGCTTCGGACGAAATTAAAATGAATCTATGTCTGTGGTCGGGCTTGAGTTGTATTTTATACAGACCATACTCAGTTAATGCATTCAATGTATCCATTTCAAAAACCGGTCAAACAATTTTCATTTATATAGTAAAATCCAGTTTTCTGAAAACATTTTGAATGTGTTGGCAATGATATTTTGCTTGTAAGACTCTGCACGCGTGTTCTTTACACTCCCCCTTTGGCACAATTTCCGACACTCGACATGCAAGGAGCATGTACGACCTCGGTCCACGGTCACTCAAAAAAGTGTTTTCGAGTATCACCTTAAAATCATATATAAGCACCTGTACAAAAAAGAGGTCAAACCCTCTCAGATGTCCTCCATAATGCAACATCAATACACTCTATTATACAAGAGATTAAAAGCCTATGATCCTGGGCTTACCAAACTATGGACAGAAGCCAATGAAATACATTTTGATTTATCAATTCATTCACAGAAACTCAAAAATCTTGAAAATCGACTGTGTGATTCAAATCAATCCCTTACAGGACCAGCAATAAGCCAGATTGCAGGCGATCACAACAACAGCTCCCTGCGAAGAATTGTTCTTCTTATGACACTAGAGCGAAACAAGATTCAAATGGGAATCCACGAAGAAAAGTCAATTGTTGAGAACTTTAAAACCAGATATAATACTGTGCTCGAGGAGCATGACAAATTATGCCGTGAAGCAAATATTATTGACAATCAAATTTGTGACATTGCCAATCAAATCGGTCATGATACGAAGTTGAAATGGAATCGTGAAATGGAATGATGTTTACAAAAGCCAACTCATTTTTCAAGTTTTTCATTGTACAAACAAGACGCAGACCCTGAAATATTCCAGCGCAGTTTCAGTCACTGGCAACAACACAGATTTTGTAATACAGAGACACGACATTGCAAGATATAGGTTGAACAGTGTAGCGTCGGAAATAGAATACGAGTACCAAAAATAGCGACCGTGAAGAAGTGCTGATTTCTGTATTTAAATTTTATTTTGATTTTTCAATCGCAAAAGGGCTGCGTTGTATCTTAGTCTGCGGTCTCTGTTTAATCGTTTTTCTTCATTGTCTCGACTTTCATAATTTTCTTGTTGGTTTCTACTTGACTGTTGTTCATTTTCTTCTCGACTTTCATGCTCTTCTTGATGTTGTTCTGCATTGTATGTTTCTTGTGTGTCTTTCTTTTGTTGATCGACTTCGAATCTTTTTTTTGTTGGTGTTGACGCATGTTTTTTGTTGAAGTACGGGTCGTTTCTAAGCATAGACAACATTTGTTTGGCATAGAAAGTATTGCAAGATGCCAGACCACCCACGCTGCAGTCCATGTCATGAATCCATGGCCTAGCATCTCGCAGAGGCATATCATTATTCTCCCATGCTAGAAGCAAACTGGTTCGCATTCTTCTCGAAGATTCGTCGTCAAAACATGCTAGAAACTGATATTCAATCACGTCATCACTTGTCTGGACGCCTGATAGATACTGCGGTGGAATTTTTTGTGCCCGTGGGTTTGTACTGCCTAGTGCTGAACTCAGTTCTCCAGAGGCCTGTTTGTTTCCCATCGGACTGATCCTCATGTGCTCCCAGCTGTTGATCATATTTGCAGTTCCATGATCCTTTATATTTTTTATGTTTTCTGCCAATGTAAATCCTTTCAAACCCTCTAGAAAGTTGATTTTGTCTTGAGTCAATGAAAATACTCCTGGATCCCCAGGAATTACTACATGATATCGATATGGAATTGTGTGACTCTCGCGCCCGAGCATTATACTATACCTTGCATTCCGTGGCAAGAGAGTGAGATTCTTCAATTTGATCAGTCTCATACTGTGACATAATTCTGCCATGATTTACTGTTGCATTGCATACTTATATACACTTGAATGATTTTAATTTTATTGTAGTCAGATTCTTGCTCAAACTCTTTCAGCTTTCAGTTCTACCGTGTTCTCAAGCGCTTTCAAAAGGTAAACAGAATCCGCAAAAAATCACTCCATAATGCCTTCATGAGTTTATATGTATGGTATTCTTTGATTTTTATAGTTTTAAACAGTGATACGACTGTGTCGTTGTAAAAGTTGCCAGTAAGAAACGCAGGGGGGATCTCAGCAAACAATAGATGGATCAGCAATGTCTCTGTATTGCTTCTGTTCTTATCCCATATACTCAATATCTTCAAAATATCTCCGTGTGGGGCGAATCTCGGCTGGCAATTCCACAACTGGGCAGCTTGTTCAAAAGCAAAAAGTTGTCTGTTCTTGAATAAAACAAAAGTCTCTACTCCACCGTTCCGCACTACTTTGAAGCCGAAGCGCGTCGCATAGTCGTAAAAATAGTCTAAATGCAGTAACTGTAAACCCTTTCGTTGAATTTCCTTCTCTGACAGTTGTGTGTCCTGGCGAAGCATCGTAATAATAAGGTCGGTGTGCAGGCTGCATTCCAGCCTGTCGAATGTGAAAACACATCTAAAGTCGTCTTGCACAAAGCTTTGTATCTGGATACCCAGGTTGTCGTAGATGCTAAACAGATCCCCTGGCATAGCCATTTTGGTGGCATGTTCCAAATACATATTGATGTTGAAAATATGTACGTTTATATATGTATTCGTCGTAGTACAATCTTTCAATGTGATCAGTCTCATACTGTGACATAATCACTGTTGCATTGCATACTCATATACACTCAATCATAATTTCAGTATTGTATTCCGATTAAACATTTTCGACATAGCCTTTGAGTTACACCATCAAACTA
>Ga0209491_10005523_pt1 | contig 18401 bp, 12 predicted proteins | sample BON02_FD_187213 | JGI IMG/M metagenome (GOLD analysis project Ga0209491, IMG submission 187213) | Freshwater microbial communities from Lake Bonney liftoff mats and glacier meltwater in Antarctica - BON-02 (SPAdes) (version 2) | ecosystem: Environmental > Aquatic > Freshwater > Ice > Glacier...
AGGCGCCCCAAGCTAGTTTGGTCATAGATCCATAGGAAACTACAGGAAGGTTATCACTTTGTCTGTTGACATAATTAAAATTGGTTCCCACAGTAAGCTTCTCATGAGGATTAAGAGTAAGGTTGGCGTTTAAGGTATTTACTGTCTGATCTGTGTTAAAGAACATACCAGTCATTTTACGATTTGAAAAAGCAACCCTTCCAAAGGCCTCTTTTCCTTTAGCTGTTACTGCAATCTGATTGATATAATTAGTTTGAGTTTGGAAGAAGTTGTCGTTTATATTATCAGGATTGGATTCCCATGGACTGTTGGGCCCCTTTATCCACTGATCCAATAAAAGACCTGCATCTAAGCGAGGACCCCAAGAAGTTGCGTTTTCTTGTACTCCGCCGCCGATACCATTTACATAGTTGTAGCTGAATCGCTTCGCATACTCATTATAGGTGAGGTTTGAACTTGGATTTCTTCCTAAATACTGTTGCCAGTCGTATTCACCACCGCGGGTTCCTATGCCATAGTCATTTTGGAAATTCATGAAATAGCTGGGTACATCGAAAACCATAGAAGTATTAAACTCAACCCCCAGACCTTCTTTACCTTTTTGTCCTTTTTTGGTTTCAATCAAAATAACCCCGTTGGCTGCACGGTTTCCATAAAGTGCCGCTGCGTTAGCTCCTTTCAATACGGTTAAGGATTCAATGTTTTCCGGGTCGATATCAGCAGCAGCGTTACCATAATCCAACCCACCGCTTCCGCTTAGATTTGTGGATGTATTGTCGATTGGCACACCATCGACTACAAAAAGAGGCTGATTCCCTGCGAATGAAGCATTTCCACGAATAATGATTCTTGAGGAAGCTCCAATTTGGGAACCACTCTGGGTCACCTGAACCCCAGCAATCTTTCCGCTTAGGGCATTGACAATGTTATTGTCTTGGGTAGTGATTAGATCTTCCGACTTTAAAGTCTGAACCGTATAACCTAATTCTTTCCTTTCCCGCTGAACGCCAAAGGCAGTAACCACAACTTCTTCCAAGCTTTTTGAATCTTCGATCATTATTATCCCGATTATGCTTTGTGAGCCTACCTCCACTTGCTGGGTGACGTACCCGATAAAGGAAAAAGAAAGCCGCTCTGAGCCTTTGGATAAGGTGATGTCAAACTTCCCGTCGATGTCGGTCACTGTGCCGATAGTTGTTCCGGTTAATACCACGGTAACACCGGGTATAAACATTCCTGATTCATCTTCGACAGTTCCCGAGACTCTGGATTGGGCAAATCCATCTAGGCCGGATACCCCATACAAAAAGATGGATACCGCAAGGTAAATCATCTTTTTATTTTGTAAACGAGTAATAATTGATGTCATATAGGATTGATTTTATAGATTAGCTAAAGTTATGATTATGATAAATTTAACCTTATTCAAACCCTTATCTATCCATCATTTTATCCAAAAAATATGTTATGTTACCCCCTAACTCTTTCCAATTCTTTGATGTGGAATTTTGTCACCTTAAAGATTAAACAGGAGTGAACCAAAAAATTATTGAGTCCACTCCGAAAAGTAAATAATTAATCAATTAATTATGTTTAAAGAATGAGTGCTTTATGCATTTTGCTCGGTCATGGCAAAGAGCGGCTTATGTTTAAAAAGACCAAAGTTTCACACTTTAACCGCTTTAGTTCGTCCTCTGTTTTATTTTCACATAAATCCCGAAAAATGTAGGATGATAAAAACGCATGGCATGACCGGTTCTACCAATGAGTTTACTTCACGGATCAATAAAAACTTCTTTAAGCTCTTGTATTGTGGCAACAACGGCACGTCTAACGACCCGATCCGAGTGTTGATTTCCCCGTCCATACGCTCTGCCTGACTTTGTCATTCAGGTGGGCATGATGATTAGCCATCTGAGTGTAGAACAGACGTCATTCTAGGTCTAACGCGTACAGTAGTCGGATGCAATTACACCTTCCTATTCAAACGGTGGATTCAAGGTATAAATGCAACTTTTCCTTCATTGTTGATGGCTGCTGCAAAAACCTCATTAGGTGATTTAAAACCATCGCTTTTTCTGGGGCTGTTGTTCAATATATTTTTCGCCACTTTGACGGGCTGTTTATCCATGTCGGCCAAGTTGGTTTCCCCGGGGGAATACTGCCTGACTGGTCCATTCAAATTTTCATTTGCATCGCTTTTCCAACTGTCGTAAGGCTTTGCAAAGCAAAAACTAATTCTCAGCCGTTCGGCAATTTTCTCATGGTTTGCGAATTCCTTTCCATTGTCTGTGGTAAATGCGGTACGCAAAAAGGGAGCAGCGTCTTCCAAAAAGGCTATGGCTTTTTTTGCTGTATCCACCGCTTCTTTCCCCTTTAGCTACCCCATACTAAGTACTCTGGTAGCCCTGTCATTTATGATCAACAGAGCTCCTCTGTGTCCTTTCCCAATGATCAGATCCATTTCCAGGTCCCCAATCCTGCTCTTTTTGTCAACTGCCTCAGGACGCTGGCTTATACAGGTCCTATTGGGAATCAATCCGCTGCCTTACTTCTTGTCCTGCCATATGAACTGATCTATCCGCGCTATTGACGCGCAGGGGGCGTTTGTTGTTGACCGCATTCCCTTTTAGTTGTCCAGGACTATAGTCCTTTTCCAGCCAATAGATGATTTTTCCTGTATCTGGGCAGCAACAGCCTCGTACTTATTCTTCTGCCAGTGTTTGTGGGCAGCCTTTCTGTATGCCAGCTCGGGTTGGTAATGCTTATTGCGCCTGTCTGCATTCCTTTTCAGCTCCCTGCTTATGGTGGACTTATCCCTGTCTGGCGTCCTGGCTAATTTCAGAATTACAGCTTCCCAGTTTCTTGAAAGCGAAAATTTCATACCTTTCCAATAGTGATGACTGCATCATACTTGTTAAGTTTTGCGACCCAAAAACAGGATGTTTTCTTCATCAGCCCAGCCTAAAGGTTTGGCACTAGGGCCAAACCTTTAGGCTGGGCTTTTTCTATACGAATGTGGTCCGTTTATCACTTGCATCTAAGGTGGTAAGAAATTTAGTATGATGGGTTTTGCCAATAAGAAATCTGACTATTCCCTCAAGGATGCTTCCTTTTTTGAGCACATAATTGTGGCTTATGCCAATATGATCGGAGAATTAAGAATAGTAAATGAAAAAAATAAAATGGAAGACAAGTACCGCACTATTGCACAAAATTCCACTGATTTTGTAGTCCTACTTGATAAAGATAAAACTTTCACCTATGTATCACTTTCCATCGAAAGAGAGTTTGGCTATTCGGCTGAAGAAATAATTGGAACAGAATCAAAAAATTATTTCGAGCAATTTATAACAGCACGTACAGTCACAAATGGAAAGTTACAGCTACTTATGCATGTACCGAATAAGGCGAATGACAAACGCTTGATGGTCGAGTCAACCATTCAAGCACTAATGGACGAAAACAATGTAATTACAGGATATGTGGTGAACGGTAGAGATGTGACCGTGAGGGAAGAAGTAATAGTACAATTGAAAAAATCTTTGGCAAAAGAGAAAACCATCAGCGAATTGAAATCTCGGTTCATTTCCATAGCCTCACATGAATTTAGAACTCCACTGGCGACAATTTTGAGCAGTGCAGAAATCATCTCTTTCAACATAACTAACGGCATCGACGAAAATGTGATACAAAAAGTGAATACCCATGTAGAACGGATTTCTAATCAAACAAAGAAACTAGGTAAAATCACCTCTGACATCCTACTATTGGAAATACACAGTAGCTCACAACAAAACGAACAATTTGAAAAATTTCACTTCTTAAACTTCTTAAAAGAATTAATTGCCGAATATTTTTCAGAAGAGGAAATGCATAATCAACTACTACTCAAAGTGCCGAATAGAGATTTTGAAATAACAACAAATCCATTACTATTGGCTCATATACTCAAAAATTTAGTGGAGAATGCGCTGAAATACTCTCCGGAAAAGTCCAAACCAGTAGAATTAACTGTCACTAATAACTCCAATTCTTTCTTAATTCAAGTAAAAGATCATGGTATCGGCATTCCAGAACAAGACCAAAAAAATATATTTAATGCATTTTACAGGGGAAAGAACGTTGCTGACATTAAGGGAAGTGGGCTTGGCCTCAATATAGTAAAAGAATTTTCAATTCTAATAGGGGCGATAATAGAACTTGTAAGTAATGAAAATCAAGGTACTACCATCTCTATAGCTATACCATCTGAAAGGAAAAATACTCCTTATTGATGATGAGATCACCGTCCTTGAAAATAAAATAGGTTCTGCCCTTAAGTTAGTGGAACATATACATAAAATGACTTAATATAGGAAACGTGCCGTTTACTAAAATCATATATTGGCTGATTTACTGAGCTTTAGAAGAATCAACTAAATTAAAATAATACCTAACTCCTGATTTATCCATTAAACTTGCGGTAGAATCCTTATTATAAGTTAAATAACTTTTTATAACTAGTTAGTAGTACCTATTTGCAGAATTAAAACGGTTATAATATTAGTATATTTCGGAGTAATTTTTTAAAATTGAATACTAAAAAATAAATAATTCAGATTAAAATATAAGAGAATATATCACAATTTTTTTAAAAAAAATCTAACCAGCGTATTTGGAGTGAAACTAGTAAAACAAAGAAAATAATATATGATTAACACAAACTGTACTTATACTTCGGCCGTCCATTAGTTAATTTATTTTCATTGCTAGGTATTCTCACTAGTTAAGAAAGTAAATTAAGTTATAGATATCATGGGAATACTTAAAAGTAAGTAAAAAATATATATTAATTTTGAAATCTATTATTTAGAAGCTGCGAAAATTCTTTAAAATAGCCGCGTCGGATAGGAACAATATAATCCAACAACGTGACATACTTTGAATTAAATGATGTAACATGATCAATATTTATAATATAAGATTTATGTATTCTTATAAAAATGTTAACGGATAGCTTAGCTGAAACATCTTTCAAAATATCCCTGACTATATATTGCTTTTGACGAGTATAGATCCGTGTGTACAAGCCGTCTGCCTTCAATATTAAAATCTCCTCCACTTTTATCGGAACAATAAATCCTTTATCTCTGATATTTAAAGTATTGGTTATTTTTAAACTAGCTTTATGTTTGAAAATTGCTAAATAAACAATCGAACTAAGCATTTCATTTGAGAATGGCTTATGTATGAAGTAATTGCCTTCCAGAAGAGCGATATTTTCCAGGTAACCTTTATCTGAATATCCAGTTATAAAAACAATTGGTATTTGAGTAAATTCCCTGATCTTAAGTGCAACATCAATTCCACTTAAATTCCCCGACAGCATTAGATCCAATAAAATAAGGTCGGGCATCAAATTAAAAATTAAATTAATTGACTTTTCACCATTACTTTCTTTACCCACTACCGAATACCCGAGTAAATCCATGATGGTTTCGATATTTTCAGCAAATTCCTCATCATCTTCAACTATAAATATTTTCTTCAAATTATATTTGTTTAAACGTTAAATTAGTTCAGTAACATGCTGAAGGTTCTAGTGTTTTAAGAAAGACTTAATTAAGCTTTTAATTTAGTTTTTACGTTTTTTCTGATCGCAGCTCATTTTAAAACTCAAAAATCCCATTGTTAGCGATTCCAACAAAGAATATTTCCGCTGATTGGTTACTTGACTGCAAACTAATGGAATTTTTTGTCTTTAATTGTAAATTAAAGGTGCCTAATTTTTATTGAATAACTATTGCAGTTACTCGCAGTGATGAGGAGAACTTAGTTTTATTTGCTTTATGAGCAAGAGGAACCATCAAAATGGAGTTGGTCGATGATGGATGGCTGGAGTTCCGGCATTCATCGTACTTACCGTATAATAAGTCATTTTCAGCATTTTACTGACACTATTGAGGATATAGGTATTAAAATGGCATGAATAGTTTCAAAATCTAAGAGAAAAAAACAGCAGTGTACGGGTAAGCTGACTAAGAGTCGAGTTCAAAAATTTTCTGAAAAAATAAGCCAAAAAAATATTTTGAGCTTAGTTTTTGGTTAACATAGCGCTGAGTGAAACTAAGACTACTGCTACTAGTGCACACTAACTAACCAATTCTTTAAAATATTCCCAAATAAAGAAATCATCCGAATAGTTAGAACTATAAGCCAAATAAAAGGAAAGGCTCCGTGAACAAATAAGGCCTAAGCACAACAGTCTTGAAACAGTCACTCTTGAAATGTCTCCCCTACTAATTTGGGATTTATAGCTAAAGCCATCCTGTTGATGATTATTAATTTCAGCTATACAGGCCTTATCTTACACATACATCTGATTGTCTCGGCAGGATGAATACCAGCCTACTAAAGTAAAACTAGCTATTTTGTAAACCGCAAGCATATACAGCCAACCTATCCAAACTGATGAATTTAAAATTGGATTGGAAACAGAAGACCAAGCATTATTGGCTAAATCTGTCGCTAGTTATCTAAAATTGCAAAACGCGAAACTTTGCTTTTATACTCTGGAATCAGAACTTTAAGTAGGCTGACCAGACGATCTTCATTTAAATTATTTTTGATCCCAGCTTCTAATTCTTCTAATAACAAACCCATTAAAAGGAATTCAACTGGCGAAGACTCAACAATCCGAATTTTAGGATGGTAAGTTTCCTTGTAACCCTCCGAACTTGAAACTAATTCTTCAAATAGTTTTTCCCCAGATCGCAACCCGGAAAATTTGATATCAATGTCTTTAAAAGGTATTCTGCCTGAGAGCTTTATCATCTGAATAGCCAAGTCGAATATTTTCACGGGTTTACCCATATCAAAAACAAATATCTCGCCTCCATTTCCCATAGATCCTGCTTCAAGTACTAAACTACAAGCTTCGGGAATAGTCATAAAGTAACGAACAATGTTTTTATCAGTGACCGTCACTGGTCCACCGGACTCAATCTGCTTTGTAAACGTGGGAATGACGGAGCCATTAGAACCTAAGACATTTCCAAACCTGGTAGTTATAAATTGAGTTTTTAAACTCGAAAGATTAGCCAAAAACTTTGACTGCATATAGATTTCTGCACACCTTTTGGATGCGCCCATCACGTTTGTAGGATTGACAGCCTTATCCGTACTGATAAATATAAATTTCTCAACGCCCACTAATTCTGAAATATCCGCCAGATTTTTTGACCCAATTATATTTGTCTCTATAGCAAGCTTTGGAAATGACTCCATTAACGGGACGTGTTTGTAGGCAGCAGCATGAAAAACATAGTTAGGTCTATACGCCTCAAAGATCTCCATTAAAGATGATTTATTCCTTATATCAGCAAGAATTGGAATTACCGGAAATGATACCGAATGTCTGTTCAGTTCTTCATTGATATCAAATAAAGCTGATTCGGCCATATCCAATATAATTAGCGCGGATAAATTATTCTTACATAACTGACGACAAATCTCACTACCGATAGATCCCGCTCCGCCAGAGACAAGTACCACTTTATTCAAAAGATTAGCTCTCAGATGATCTTGATTAATACTGATACTTTCCCTTCCAAGTAAATCTTCAAGATTAATATTCCTCAAGTCATTGATCCCAATATCCTTTGTAGAAAGGGCGCTGTAACTTGGTGCAAATTTTACTTCGACTTTCAGGTTAAGACAGATAGTTAAGACATTATCTTTCCGTTCCGCTGAAAGACTATCGGAGGCAATAACCAATTCTTTAATTTTATTTTTTACTATAAAATTCTCAATTTTAGAATGATCAGTCAAGATTTTTTTTCCAAACAAAGTCTTCCCTTTCATTTTCAAATCTTCGTCAAAAAAAGCACATACATTGCGGATTGGATTGGATTCTCTATTCAAAATCTGAAATACCATACTACCCTGCCCGCCTGCACCAAGTATTATTGTGTTAATCGAATTCTGCTCAAATTTAAATACCCTGTGATACGTCTCTTTAATTAGTAATCTGTAAAGTATAATGGCTATAAATGAACCAAAATGACTCAAAACAATGAAGGCTAAAGTAATAGGGGTAACATATGCAGACGCTATAGCCAAATAATTGAGGAAGATCGAGATTGAAATGGCAAAAAAGAACAAAACTGCAAAATTAATAATCTCATTTATATCAGTAAACCTAACAAAAGATTTGAATGTGCTTTTTGAAAGCATAGCTAGTGCTATGACAGCTATCATTATCAGAGACCACTTTACAGCATTTTCGAACGAAATGATTGCGGTATTAATGCCACATAAAAATAAATAGGCAATTGTAAAATTAAACGTAACCACCAAAAGATCTAGAATTAATATAAGCTGAACCGGAATAAATGGAACCTTCTTAATCCACGCAGAAATATGAATTTTAAAGGATATTAAGTCAATTTTTTTCATGTCAATACTTATCAAAAAGATTAGAGTTGAATCGTCTAAGATTGTTTTTAATAGTTCTTGTGGCATTAAATTCCCTGCCAATAGCACCTTCATTACTGTAGCTATATTCCCAACGGAATGAATCATTGGTTCTCAGTTCAATAGATTTTGATCTGATAAGCTTGCCGGGGACTAGTGGAATCGTAAAATTGAATCCTGAAGTATTACCCAGTACTGTGGCTGTTGAAAAGAAACCAACTTCTATATTTTTGTATTGCTTAAACACAGAAAATCTAATTCCCCGATCATTCTCGAGAAATTGACCGAAATCCAACGAAATACTAACTCGCTCCTTAGGCAAAAGAAATTCAATATTTCCCACTATCAGGTCGTCAGTTATGGGGTCAAAAAAAATGGATTTATTGGGGAAATAATAAAGGCCTGTTTTTGCGTACCGAAAGCCGAGGCTCAATCTGCCATCATAGGGAAAAAAACGGTATTCAAAGTCGAGACCGTATCGATTATTATGAAATAATCCAACAGACAATTGCGTGTAATGATTTTTGGCAAGCGGAGTAAAGTATTCAAAAAAAGTCGGGCCAAGCTTTAGCTGATTGCTTTCGCTGTCCAAATCATTTTGAATAGGAATCATTAAACCTGCAAACAAGGATAAACCTCTCGCAAGGATAATGTCGGATCCAATAAGTACACCAATTTTACTTTGGATTGGATTCTCAAAGTATCCAAACCGGATTTGGATATCTGGATCAATAACGACATTAAATCTATACTTACTGACACTAAATTTTCTGAATAAGTCCATTGCATCAGTGTCAGAAAAATCAGCTGTACGAATTGATTGATGCTCACTAGTTGATTGCCCTTTGTAAAGCAACACAAATTTATTTTGGTTAGCTGTACGAATTGATTGATGCTCAATAGTTGATTCGAAAAGTGCTTGCCCTTTGTAAAGCAGCACAAATTTATTTTGGTTAAATCCCAGTTCTTGACTTATAGAATTGGCCAAACGTACTGCTTCAGCAGGATTATTTATTCCTCGATGCTCCACACCAGTCATGTATACACTACCTTCACTCGTTGAGCGCATTGGGAATATCAATACCTGCTCAAAACCGGCAGCATACAGCGCAGCTCTTAGTTCAGTAACATCCTGAGCAATTACACTGGTATAAAAAAGTAAAAAAATAATGCCCGGTAGAAGTTTATTCATACGCTTTCATGTTTCTTTTTAGTGATTTATCAAGATAAATCTTGTAGAAAATCTGACCGGAAATAGCTTTTAAGTCAAAATAATTTACCTGCAAGCCTATTTTCTTAAAAATAATGGCGCTGGCACCAAGATTAATATATTGAGTGTCATATTCCGCTGAAACAAAAACCCTGTCCTTTAGATTGAGCTGTAATCCACCAAAAAATCCTGACAAATAGTAATTACCAAATTCGGATTTAGCGATCCATTGATACCCCATATCATCAAGATTTGCCTTTTTAGGTGGTTCTCGGAAATTTACCTCCAAACCATAACCTAACACAGGCTCAATGCTGATTGAATTGCTGATAGCTATATTGCGACTGATAACTATCGAATTGTGATCGATAAAACTAGCCGCCAGGGCGGGTGAGAGAATCACGGAAAGGTTGATGCCATATTTTTTCTGATTTAAAATAAAGAATTGAAGATCTAAATGTCGATCTCCAATTCCTATTCTAGGTACATCTACTGGTCGGGTAAGCACAAAATTCACTGCTACCCATGACAAGGGTCGCAACTGAACAGAATAGAAAAACTCATTGGACTTTCTATTCATGAAATTATTTATGGCATATTCTACAGGTAAATAAGCTACTTGAAATTGAATGTTATCTCTTTTATCTATAAAACTAGGCTTGGGTATTCTTACTAGACCTGGCTTTCCAAGAAAGTTTACCTGTCCAGAAGCACTTGTAAGGCAACTAAGCGATACCATGCTTAGGACAATAAATTTTATGGAAAATCTCATTGCTCTACTTCAATTTAAAACCTATCGTAACTCCAAATTCCAAGCCTTGAAGTGATATGTTTTGTACTTCGAAAGCTCCGATACTATCCTCAGAATAGACCCGATGATCGTAAGAACCTGTATTAAACTGAGAGAAAAGCGTAAGAACAAGACGCTCAGAGACTAAGGTAGAGTAGCCTACCATAGCTGTAAAGCCAAAATCATTACCCGAAAACTTTGATGCAGGTAAAGAACCTTCTCCCCCTATCACTTCACGACTGATCGTATGCTGAATAAAATAGCGGGAAATACCCAATCCACCAATAAAGTATGATTTCGAACTAGGATCCACACTTTTTTCACTCGCCTCTCCTTCATCCAAATCAGCTTTTGTACCTGATTTAGAAGATTTTGACAAGGGAAATCTATATTCTAGTTGAAGTCCGGCGGGAATAATATTTTGCTCAATCTTTTCAATTCTGACTAGATCACCAAGGGAGGAAGTAACAGACTGAAATGTATTCTGGGCATAACCCACTCTTCCTCTTAGGCTGAAAGTTTTACCAAGATCAAGCTTACCATAGACGGAAGGAACAACCACCGTATTGGCACTGCCATTACCTTGAGTTGGATCAACCAATAATATGGTTTCATCAGGGGTCGAATAGAGCCTGGTCCAGGAACTCAATCCAGCTCCAAACTCACTAAACGATATTTGGGCCTCCACCGAAAATGGAAGAAGGAAAACCAGCAGCATTAATTTTATATATTTCATATTTTTTAATTTGAATAGTGATTGAATCAACCCCCAGCACCTTGATTATGGCAATTGTTAACAGCGGTGTTATAGTTGGTAGTCTGAATTAGTATGGCGGAATTTAAATTGGTTTCGGCCGTTAGGATTGCTCCATCCCTCAGTACGTTGGATGCTGTAATTCGCTTATCTCTTGCAAATTCAGCAGCAATGGCAAAAGATTCTTCGAATAGTATCAACTCATCCTTACTTCCCAATACAAAAGCGATGATATAGGACTTAAGCCCTCTTTTGACAGAATTCGGATAGTCTAACTCATCAATAGCTTTGTTAGTCGAAACTGCAAAATCTAATAATTCGGTAGTGTTATCAGCAATTAATTTGGCTCCTAAAATAATTCTGGCTGCATAATCCTGCTCATATTGAGATGTAAATACTAGATAATTAGTACGAATGCCTTGAATTTGAACCACTGACTCATCCTCCAGTTTTTTGACATTGCGCAGGTAGATTTCGTCTGCTGTCTCTTTGCAAGGCCCGACTAGCGCTCCGATTCTGGAATTAAATTCATTCTTTGTGGTTTCTCTTTTGTCAAATGTCAATCTGGCACCTGGTATGGAGCCATCTACTGTAGGAAACTCTAATTGAGAGAAATACTTGACAAATTCCGGATTTGCTTTGAAATCAGCTTGGATCTGTAGAAAATCTGCAGAAGGCTGTATCGAACCATCTAAAATACCGGATATCACAGCTTCAGTCAACCCATCAATAACCACTGCATCTGAAATATTAGGAGCAATTTCGGAGAATGCCTGGATCAGGTCCAAATTCTCCTGCGTTATATCATTGGTTACAACAGCGGCAACCACGTTTGCTACCAATTCGTCTGCTTCCACGGGAATTGTGATGTCTCCGTCAGTTTCCACAACTGCCACAGGTTCGGTAAGAACAACCTCGGGGAGTGGATCCACTAGTTCTAAACCGGGAAATGTGAATTCAAAGGCTTGAATACTATCTAGTTCGGCAGGAACACAACTTCCTATAATCACAAACAAAGCCAACAATAATAATTTTACATTATTCATAACACGAAACATTTTTTCGAAACCTAGTACTATTTGGACAGTGAAATACAATGCAATTAAACCAATGTAAACAAATTGTATATTTTGGTAAATAAAGGATCCCATATTCAGTTATTTATGACATTTCAGATTTGCACACTTTGTTTACTTTTTTACACTTTTAAAAATATTTGATGCATAAGTTTTCTCATATATGAGACATTTGCATTATGTACAAAACTAAAAAAGGAATTGTAGTACCCCTGTTTTCAATCATTTTATTTTTAAGTTCTTGTATATCAAATAGATCCTTGGTTTACCTCCAAAATCTTGAAGGAGACGAAACGCTTACAGACAATACACTGATTCCCTACGAATTACAAGATTACCGTCTACAATACAATGACATCATAAGTATAGATATCAAAACTACGGTTGAATTTATCAATCAATCATTTGTGATCACCGGCGGAATGCAAGGAGGTATGATGGGTGGTGGCATGATGCAAGGTGGAAGCGATGTGTATTACATGACCGGCTATACGGTTGACAAATTGGGAAATATAGAACTACCCATTCTTGGGAAAGTCAAAGTAAGTGGCAGCACGCTCGAAGAGGCAAAAGAAGCTATCAAGGATGAATTAAAAACGATTGTCAATGAAGAGATCTACATTCGAGTCAAGTTAGGTGGCATTAGATATTCAGTCTTTGGTGAAGTCAACCGACCCGGGAAATTTACAGTACTTCAAGATCGAATGACCATATTTGAAGCATTGTCCAATGCCGGAGATTTTACGACCTTCGCCAAACGAGAAGAGATAACCATAATCAGACAATATCCTGAGGGGTCCAAAATACATAGAATCAACCTGTTAGACCGGAATATTATCCGTACACCATTCTACTTTATACAAACGAACGATCAAATCTATGCAGAACCCTTGAAACAACGGGAATTCGCACGGACAGAAAGTGCAAGTCAAAATATCTTACTGATTACAAGTACCTTAACCACTGTATTACTATTACTGAGCTTTTTCAGGTAAATCAATGAATGAACTAGAAAATAAAAAAATCAACAGCGGGAATAGCGTAGATATTTTTGAACCTAAAAGGATAATAAATCAAATTTTACGGAATTGGTACTACTTTTTAGCTTCGATTATCATAGCTGTAGCTGTAAGTCACTACATTACAAATAAAACCACGCCAATATATGCCATAGAAGGTACTTTATTGATTAGTGAAGATCAGAATTCGCTTGGATTAGATTTGTTTTCATCGGCAACTCCAAGTGTAAAAAATACGCAAGTAGAGAATCAGAAAGTATTTTTAAACACCTACTCTCTTGCCCTAGAAAATGTCAATAAACTAAACCTAAATACAAATTATTATACCGAAGAATTTTGGGGATACAGACAAATTTACAATAAACAAATTCCAATCCTCACCGAAGTAAACTGGGCTCACAATCAATTGGAAAAGGTTAAATTTAAAATAACACCTCTGAGCGATACAACCTACAAACTCCAGTTACTGGATATGGAGAATGTGAAAGTATTCAACAAAGTCTCTGACGACAAAGCACTGGATTTTCAATCCGTGGATCAAGCTATAGCAAAGGGCTACTATAAAGCGGCTTACGGAAAGTCACTTAAAACTGAGTTTTTTGACTTCACAGTTTATAAATTAGCTGACTATCCAGAAGGAATCTTTTTTAGCTTTATGAACGATAATGATCTTGCAAATTCTTTTAAGAAGCAAATACTAATCAATCCAGTCAACAATGAATCATCTGTTCTCAAAATCGGAATCAACCATCCCGATCAGGTCATCGGAAGTGAATACGTAAATGCCCTGATGGGTACTTTCTTAGAAAATGATTTGGTGCAAAAAAATCTTGCTACCCAGCAGACCTTAGACTTTATTGAGGGTCAAATACGAACGATCAATGACAGTATAAATCTCTACGAAAACGAAATTGAGAATTTCAGGCAGGTCAACAAAATTACAGATATCTCCTCCAAAGGCTCCAATATTCTTTTGGAGTCAATCAAATTAGACGAAGAGCTAAATCGCCAAAGCTCCACCTTGGATTTCTATAAAAACCTGAAGAACTACCTGGATACTCCAGGCAGTAAAGACTTGCTTATCCCATCTATAGCCGGTATCCAGGATCCTATCATCACTGCCATGGTGACAGAACTCATCACCCTACAGAATGAGAGAGCAGGGCTGAGTGGGGTGCTAATCGGGGACTCCTTCTCCTATATCAGAGAACTGAACAATAGACTGAAGAATCTCAAAAGCAACCTGAATGAAAGTATTACTAACGCAATTGTAAATATTGAAAATCAGATCAAAAGAATCCAAGGCCTAGTAGGATCAGTAGACAGAGATCTAAACAAACTTCCGGAGGTGGAACGAAATTTAATTTCCATTGAAAGACGATTTAAAGTAAATGAATCAATCTACACGCTATTATTGGAGAAAAGGGCTGAAACTGAAATCAAAAAAGCATCTACGACCACCAATCATCAGATCTACGATGCGGCAATGGTAAACCCGATACCCATATCTCCCAATCGAAACAGAAATTACGCGCTTGGCTTGGCATTAGGAACCTCAATTCCATTGTTTATTCTGGTGGTATGGTCGCTATTCTACCACAAAGTATCAGATCCGAAAGAATTGGAAGCGTTATTAGACATTCCAATCATTGGCGCTATACCCCGTGAGAAAGACACTACTGAGCTACTTTCTCAGATGAGCAAATCCATGACCACAGAGTCATTCCGGAATATCCGATCGAGTTTGGCAATCAGGTTCAACTTCAAAAATAAAGGAGTAATACTGGTGACATCCACTAAATCAGGGGAAGGAAAAACCTATATCAGTATCAAAATTGCAAGTATATATGCAGCGCTGGGGAAGAAAACGCTAATTCTCGGAATGGATTTGCGAAAGCCTCGCTTGCACAAAGAATTGAACTTAAACAATGATCGCGGAGTAACTACTTACCTGCTTCAGGAAGGTGAAGACTGGGAAGGTATGGTACAGTCTACCACGCAAGAAGATCTTTTTGTTCTCAACGCGGGTCCTTATTTAGAACGAAGTTCTGAATTAATCAATACCCCAAGATTTGAAAGTTTGATCCTATCTTTAAAAAGTAAGTTTGATTTCATCATTATTGATACGCCACCAATAGCTTTGGTTTCGGAAACCCTCGACCTGACGAAATATTCAGATGTGAATCTTTTTATTTTTAGACAGAATTACTCATTTATCAATCAGGCTAATGTAGCAAATGACCTCAAAAATAAATTTGAAATAGAAAATCTTTACGCAATAATCAACGATACCTACAAGACTGGTCTTGGTGATTATGGCTATGGGTATGGCTATGGGTATGGCTACTATTCTGACTCTGAAGGCTACCTTGATAATCCATCAAAGTCAAAAATCGGTAAACTATTAAAAAAGAAACGATGATTACCCACAATGATACCAGTGATGGCTATTTCTTTGCCTAATTAGGCAAGCAGGCCCGCCACGGTGAGGCATGCCAGCCACGGCGAGGCAGGCCCGCCACGGCGGGGCAGGCGCATGACGTGTTCCAACAGCAATGGGGATAATACAGTCAATGCTTTGTTAACTCCGTGTATTAAGCTGCTTTTTGCCTTTTACCGGTATACTTGTGGGTATATGTAAAAAATAGTAATTCTTCTTCTTTAGTCTGCCCAGCGACAGCTTCCATAGCTGCATAAGGACTCAACTATTCCCAACTGCTTAAATAAGTGGATTGGCTTGGTTGCCTAGACTGGCAAAAAAATAATCGGAGCGGTGATTAGCCAAAGTCAAGCGTTTGAAAAGGCAATTCTTAGCGAGCCAAATCCGGCAAAAGTCCATAGCGCTTAATACTATGACGGCATATCCACACTATTTTCTGATCTTCCGAACTATCCATCTCCCCCTTATTTTTCTTCAATTTATTCATAGGTATATCCCCCCTCCCAACTGCCACCCACCGAGACTGCTCACTGCTCACCCTGATAACTCACAACCCACAACTGCCCAAGCCACTCATGAATCAAAATATTCCAGTAGTCCAAACCAGTAGCCGAAGGAAGGAAACTATAACGAGTACCACCGGGATGAATTAAGATCTTAAAATCTGCCGGTGCAGGAGTCACCGTTAGCCCATGATTTGAGAAAATACGCGAAGCTCTTCTCAGATGGCTGGCAGAGGTTACCAAAATAATGCTTTTCTCATCCGGAAAAGATTTTTTAAAGTCCAGGGCTTCGGATTCTGTATTAAATCCATTTTCCAACAGAAAAATACGTGCTGGATCCACGCCCTGAGCTATCGCCAGGTCAGCATACATGGAGGCTTGCGAAGGATATCCTGCGCTGCCTCGGGAAGAAAACACCAATAATCTGGTCTGATCCAATTTCCAGATGCGGATACCTTCCAGGCAGCGCTGCAAAACCGAAGACCCCAAACGCTGGTAAACGGATAATCCAACTTCAGGAGTGCCTCCCGCTCCCAACACTATAATCGTCGCTACATCTGGAGGCAGCGCTTTCAGCACAGCATACCTTCGCTCTTGTACACTTAACAACACAGCTGCCAGCGGGGAAAAGAATAGTAGGTATATAAAAAATAATCCCCCTAAAAATTTGTAATACTTATGCTTAAATGCGAGGATTGCAACTACTACGAACAGAAAAAGCTCGACCGTAAAAAAAGAACTTATCGAAAAATAACCCATAAATTATTGTAAAATCAATAAAGCATAGCTTTCACTATTCTTAAGATAATTGAAGCTCCCAGTATCCCAGCATTCAAAGGGTCTTCTACTAAAATTATTTTTAAACCTAGTCTTTCACTCAATCGCTCTTTCACCCCTTTCAATAATGCCCCAGCACCTGAAATGTAAATCCCATTTTGATATAAATCCGAAGCAAGCTTCGGCAGAGTATTAGCTAAAATGATGGTCCGCAATGGCATCAGTAAAAAGATGGAAGAGGTATAAAATTTGATTGTAATTAAGAATGCAAAACTGCATCTTTAAGTAGCTCTGAAGGAGCTAAATGATTCATACCTGTGCCGAGGTGTAGCCCTATAGGCAAGTGAAGGGAAACGAATACATTACTGCCCTACAGCCCTAAAAGGGCGGAACTTCACAGCTTCACTTGTTCAGGGCTTCTTTCTTATTTTATATGCTTTACCTCCGTGCTGTACCGCTATCGGGGGTTCCATCTGAGCGGACAGGTATGAATTTTTCAATCCTTCGAATCTATTTTTGACTGAACTAAAACCATACGGCTAAAATTCCTAAGAAAATTAGGCTGCTGATGTAATCGTGAGTATACGTATTATCAAACACCTGCAAAATAGATTCTTTGTCTTCGACAGGTTTACTTAAAGCTAAATTTAATTTTAACAGCTTCAGCGATCCATTCACCTCTCAAGAGGTTTTGCTGCTTTTTAGAAAAACTTAAAATATCGCCACTAAAGGTATTTCCATCTGTAATCATACCATCGCTAAGCCTTTTGATAGTTTTTTAATGCTATGATTCGTTTTTTCATACACCAACAGTGCCTTATTCCCCACTGGGATTAGCTATTTACTTACTGTAAACAAAGCAATGATAGAAGGTTGATTCAATAAAATCCCTCTCTCATACGAAATAAGAATTTGACTGTGCCCAAGTCCATAGGGAATGCTACACCTGCCTAAACAGCATCAATTACTTCCATTAAAAGGCTGCATTGGTCGTTCCGCTGACTGATTAATTCCATCCCGTTGAATAATCTTCAGGATCGTCAACCAGAAAATCTTAAAGTCTAAGCTGAAACTGATATTCTCTACGTAGCTGACATCCAACTCAAACTTTCTAGTCCAAGAAATGCTGTTTCTCCCATTTACCTGCGCCCAACCTGTAATTCCTGGCCTCACCTCGTGCCTACGGGATTGATCATCTTTATACAAAGGAATATATTTAAATAGTAATGGTCTGGGACCGATCAAGCTCATATCGCCTTTTAATACATTGATCAACTGTGGCAACTCATCCAAAGAAAATTTTCGAACATAGCTACCAAATAAGGTTAGGCGTTGATTATCTGGCAGCAGTTTACCCTGTTTATCCTTTTTATTA
>Ga0209491_10005524_pt1 | contig 18400 bp, 25 predicted proteins | sample BON02_FD_187213 | JGI IMG/M metagenome (GOLD analysis project Ga0209491, IMG submission 187213) | Freshwater microbial communities from Lake Bonney liftoff mats and glacier meltwater in Antarctica - BON-02 (SPAdes) (version 2) | ecosystem: Environmental > Aquatic > Freshwater > Ice > Glacier...
TATTTGGACGAAGCATAGGAAGCTCGCGGCGGTCTTGTCGTAGCGGGTGGCGACGCGTCGAAATTGCTTCAGAAAGCCGATCATGCGCTCGATGCGATTGCGCTTGGCGTAGCGCGCCTGGTCCAGCGTTCCGGGCTGCTTGCGGTTGGATCTCCACGGGATGATCGGGTGGGATCCCTGCAGATAAAGCTCGGCGCGCAGGTCGTCGCTGTCGTAGCCCTTGTCGGCCAGCAGCTCGCGCGGGCGCTGCTCAGTGTCGGCCAACAGGGCGGAGGCGGCGGAAATATCGGCCGTCTGGCCGGGCGTCAAATGCACTGCAATTGGCAGTCCATGCGCCTCGGTCAGCACATGGATTTTGGTGCTGAAGCCCCCACGAGACCGGCCTAAGTTGTTAAATTCACTCCCCCTTTTTTGGCTCCGGCACTGTGCTGATGTGCGCGAATGACGGTGCTGTCGATCATCTGGATTGTGCCATCGCCAGCGCCGCTGGCCACCAAAGCCTCGAGGATACCTTTGAGCCCCCCGGCGTCGCGCCAACGAGCAAACCTGCGCCAGACGGTGTTCCACTTGCCGAAGCGCTCAGGCAAATCGCGCCAGGGCGAGCCTGTTCGGGCGATCCACACGATGCCTTCGAGCACCCGCCGGTTGTCGAGCGAGGGGCGGCAGGCGCGCCCGCGCTCAGGCGGCAGGAACGGGGCGATCAGCGCCCAGGCTGCGGTGTCGATCAGGTCTCGGGTCATGGCTGGCTCCCAGTTTCCAGCCTTGAATCATGGCGGTGACGCTTTGGGAATCTTTTTTGTCCACACGGCCTAGGAGCTGATCGCGCCATTGCTTGATTTGGGTCGGATGGACATCGAAGTCCTGCGCCAACTCGATCAAGGTCTTCTCGCGCTTGATCGCCGCTACAGCGACTTTCGCCTTGAAGGCCGGGCTTGTGGTTCCAGCGCGGTCGTCTCGTCATGGTTATCTCCTCGCTCGCGGCAATCATGCCGCCGTGGCGCGGAAAATCCAATTATCCCAGCTGTTCAGTTTTCCCGAACCACCTCTATGTCAGCGGGCTATTGAAAATATAGACTGAAGCGCGCGACATTCACATCGAATACATCCAGCCAGGCAAGCCGCAGTGAAACGCATATATCGAACGCTACAATCGCACAGTGCGTCACGAATGGCTGGATCAGAACATCTTTGAAACCATTGAGGAAGCACAAGGTCAAGAAAATGAATGTCTTCTGGACTTACAACAACGTCAGACCCTATATGCGATAGGCGGCATCACGCCCGCCATGAAGCTGAAAATGGCCGTGTAGTTTCACAAGCTGACTCCGTTAAAAATGGGAAGATTACCCCATAAATAGGAGGGATTTCCTCATACATACCAGAAACCATACTGGACTCATGACACTGGTACCTTAAATATCTATTTGTTCAGCAAAGCCATACAAAGTGTTCTCAGTAAGCCCTGTATATCTAGGCCTAGATGCAATAATTAGAGAACTTTCAGGGCTTACTGCCCAGATATGTTCACCATATCGTCCCATAATCATGCAAGGTCCTACGTTTAAGTTTATGGGCATATCTTACCAAACTTTCGGTTGCAATTCAGCGGACTAGTGGAGAATTTTGGACAATTGCTGACAAGTTTTATCAATTCAGTCGACGATGCGCAGCCCATCTTTTGAAACAGATTTGCACGATGCCCTTCAATGGCCTTGACGCTCAAGTTCATCTGAATTGCAGCAGCTTTGTTTTGTAATCCAAGTATTAAGCACTGAAGAACTCCAAGCTCACGCTCAGTCAGTAAAGCCATCCTTCCTCGAATTCTGTCGCATAAACGCTCACACTGAAATCGATTTGCATCCTTGGCAATACTGTTCTGCACAAGTTGTATTAAAATAGAATCATTCATTGGCTTTTCTAGGAAATCCACGGCACCCAAATGCATGGCACGCATTGCCATGGGCACGTCGCCATGGCCACTCATCATCAGCACTGGTGAGCTCCAACCCTTCTGCTGTATACGCTCCATGACCTCTAGACCATAGATGCCAGGCAGCCGGACGTCTAGAATTACGCAGGTTGGGCGCTTGAGTTCTGAAAGGTCGAGGAATAGATATGGATCTTGGAAGGATTCAACTAATATGTCCACTGAATGGAACAGTGCCACGAGAGAGGCGTTGAAGCCGGCATCATCATCAATAACATAGACTGTGTTTTTATACATTGGTGAATTTATTATAGTTTAGAATTGGTAGATAAATCGTGAAGCAAGCGCCGTTGTTTTTCTCTGACTGCATCTCAATGGTTCCACCAAGCCGTTGGGTAAGAGTTTGGACAATAGCCAAGCCCAATCCCGAACCTTCAGTCTTTGTTGTCATTAGGGGTTCAAAAATCCTCATCCCTATATTATCTGGCACCCCAACTCCAGTGTCACTGATTGAGATCGCAACCCTGTTGTTTAGTTCGACTGATGTGGATATGGTCAAATTACGCCGATACAGAGCAACGTCTTGAACTGCCTGTATGGCGTTCGTGACTAGATTTAGCAGAATTTGCTGAAGAATTATCTGATCCGCCTGAATTGGCGGCACCTCAGGCACAAGGTCAAGCCGTAGATTGATTGACAGTTGCCGTATCATCGGGCCTGCGAAGTCAAGAACTTCCTTTACCGCATAGTTGATGTTCGCAGGCCCAGTCGGTTGCGGATTACCGCGCAGAAAGGTGCGCAGACTCTTGATCACATCAGCTGCTCTCGTCGCCTCACTAGTAATGTTATGTAGCGCTGCGTCGACTTCGTCAGCCCGCACAATGTGTCCCTTTATTGTCCGGCGGGCTGCACCAGCAAAATTGATAATTGCCGAAAGCGGTTGGTTGATCTCATGCGCTAGTGCCATCGAAATCTCACCCAATGCGGCGACACGGTCCGCCCGCACAAGCTGCTCGACGAGCAGCTCAGTCGAATGTTGCGATTCCTGCCACGCAGGTCCATCGACGAACATTAATGTGTCTAAACCGGATCCAGACCAGCTTTTGGATGCTATCAGTCCGGTGTCAACCCAAAAGCGTCGAACCCGGAAAACACGATTTTGCTTGCTTCCGCGGCAACTCATAAGATCGCTATCGACACCATCTGCACCTAAGGGATCGGTCAAAATTGCGATAGTGTTCGCAGTTACAAAAAGCTGCTCCAAAACCGATCGCAGCGGTGTATTAAGTACATTGGCAGTAGGCAAGTTAAAAATCCGCACAAAAGAACTATTTGCGAAACAAACTAAGCCATCACTTACAATAAGAATGCCTTCAGAAAAGTTTTCAAACATCCTCAACATTATTTTATCTGGTGTGGAGTATTTAATATTGATTTCAGCCAACGTATTTACCTACTAAAGTGACAGTGACAACTTGTTCAGTCAGTGTCTTGTGGGAGAGCGCATGTAGATAGTGCAGGCCACGTTGGGGCCTTTGAGCGGGTCTCGTAGCCAACAAGCATAGATTCAGCAAGATTTCGTTCGAGATATATTCTCGATGAAGAATGCACGAAGCCAGAACGTGATTTCTGTGCCTAGGCATCAGCAGGGCGACAACGTTGAGTTAGGTCTGCGCGCAGCCCAGAAGGAAGAAGGTTCATCGCCCAGTTGGGGTTTCCCCAGTGGTTTTCCATCAAAATCAAACTTCTGTTTTCCTTACGAAGGGCTAGCATTATTTTTAACATGGAGCTTTTTTATTCCATTTACGGAACCTGTCAATAGGTTCAGAGCATGTTTGAGAAGGCGGCTTCGCACAGGCGCGTCGGTGTGGTAACCTCCCCACTTTTGGCGGGAGTCCGTCGTAGAATTTACGCGATCGCGTTTAGTTTCTGGGCGGGCGTGATGCCGCCGATGCCCATGTTCGGGCGATCGTTGTTGCAAGTCCATAGCCACTGCGTGGCGAAGTCTTGGGCCTCCTCGATGCGGATCATGATTTGCTGAGCGAGCCATTTATGCCTGACCGTGCGGTTGTAGCGCTCGATATAAGCGTTTTGTTGCGGCTTGCCAGGTTGGATGTGCCGAAGGCTGATGCCTCGCCCTGACGCCCATTCCAGCAGCTTGCCGCCGATGTATTTTGGGCCGTTGTCGACGCGAATGATGCCTGGCCGGCCGCGCCATTCGATGATCCGGTTCAGGCTGTGGATGACGCGCTCGGCAGGCAGCGAAAAGTCCACTTCGATGCTCAGCCCCTCGCGGTTGAAGTCGTCCAGCACGTTGAGCAGCCGAAACGCCCGGCCATCTCCCAATCGATCGGCCATGAAATCCATTGACCAGACCGTGTTGGGCGCTTCTGGCACGGCCAGCGCGTCGGGTCTTTCACGCTTCAACCACCTGCGTGGCTTGATCTGTTACCTGGCAGTGATTTGCCTGCAAACCATGAGAAGGCGCAGGTTCAGCTCCAGTTCCCGGTAGATCCAATACACCCGCTTGTGATTCCAGCAGCGCCCTTGAATGTTGCGTAGATACAAAAGCACAGCCCGAACCCCCACCTCTTCCAGGCGTTGGTCAGCCCAATCAGCAGATCCGCGATCTCTTCATTCTCGCCGCTCAGCTTCGGGCTGTAGCGATAGCTGCTTTCGCTGACTTCAAAGGCCCAGCAGGCCAGAGCAATGCCGACCCATCGTTGCGCCACAGCAATTGCGGCCATCTCCCGGCGTTGAGATGGCCGCATCACTTTTTTCCAAGCACCTCCTTGAGCAGATCAGCCTGCATGCTGAGGGCCCAACTCGAAAGTGCATAAGTTGTGCATTTTCGACCGTCATCACCCCTGACGTGTGAGACGTATCATGAACATCACGGGATGGCAGTTGCGCTACCGCCGGATCAAGCATCCACTGAGGCCTGCTCACCCGCGAAAATTGAATTATGGGTTGGGCTCTGAGGTCCCCATACATCCGCTTCAGGCGCCGATTTTCGTCTTCCAGCGACTTCATCTGGCTGATCATGGATGCGTCCATGCCACCATATTTGGCTCGCTATTTATAGAATCTCGCGCCTCCTTTCGGCGTTTGCTTCGCAAAATCCTGTCGGGCAGCGGCATCATGCCGTGCTCACGACACAGCTCGGCCAAGGGCACACCGCCCTCAGCCTGGCGCAGGACGACCATGATCTAGGCCTCGGTGAATCGGCTCTTCTTCATATGGAATATTCTCGATCGGGCCGGCGAGAAAATTCTACTCATGAACCCCGCTAACCGCGGGGGGGATTACCTGGGGTTTTGAAAAGGCAGGTAGACGCGTCAGAAAATGGGTTGCTGCACGAAAATAATTCGCTATCCTATACTCAGAACGGGTCAATAAATGACCCGTTTCAACCGCATGGGCTGAGCATCATACACGGAGTTTCGGATACTCCCCGCTGCCCCCGCTATGTCCCAAACCCAGCGTTGGGGAGGTTTTGTTACAGCCATATTTTCGGACAGCGATTTTGCATCGCTCCCAGCAGGGCACAACCGATAAAAGGTGCTCTTGGATATATCAAAGCGCTTCATGAGGTCCTGGCGCACGTCCCCTGCCCCATAGGCCGTGCGCAACTCTTGAACCTGGGAATCCAAAAGCTTTTCACGACGCCCAAACTTCACGCCCTTCGCCTTCGCCTTCTCGATACCTTCGTTCCGGCGTTCTACTATGAGATCGCGCTCAAACTCAGCAACCGCGCCAAGCAGATGGAAGGCCAGGCGACCGACGGGTGTTGTTGTGTCGATGCTTTGGTCGAGGACGATGAAATCCACCCTCTTGCGGTCGAGGGTCTTGGAGATGTCCTGAAGATCAAACATCGAACGGGCAAGGCGGTCGAGCTTGGTGATGACCAGGACATCACCTTCCCTACAGAACTCGAGCGCAGCGTTCACAGCCTCCCGCTTTTCGCGTGAGGCCCCCGAACGCTTCTCTCGAAAGACTTTTTCGCAGCCAAAGGCCGTGAGTTTGTTGATCTGATTGTCCAGGCTCTGTCCGAGCGACAACACACGCGCATATCCTACTTTCATGGTTTCAAAATATCTTAGAAGTTATGGGAAAACAATACGGGACGAGTTTTGGGGCCGGCAAAATCGACCCCCTGCCATTGTCCCACAAGGTGTAGTTTATGAGACAGTTGTATTAAGTCAAACTTTGCCATGAGCAGCTTGTGCCTGTTGCTGAGCGCCGACTATTTTATCAACCACTTTCCGTAAGCATCAATATCGATCATTGGCACTGTGCCACTAAACTGAAGTTGTGAGATTAGTTTGAAGAGGAAGGCTGTCGCTGGCTTGCCTCCATCCACCATGTCATATGCTCCGTCCACTTTGCGTGTGAAGTGGCCATAGGACGCGACGCATCCAATATCGAGTTGGCAGTCTCTTTTTCCAGTACCAAGAGCTTTTTTAAAAGCTTTTCCAAATGTAGGATTCCAATCACTATCAAGGGTTAGAAGCCCGCCAATAATGTGAATAAGAGATTTAGCTGAAAACGTGCCACCAGCATGCGGTATTGGAAGACTAGTACGATGTAATTTTCGAGCAGATAATATTTTTTTATGTGCATAATTAACAACACTTGCATTAATTGTCTGTTTGTTTCGAAAACAGCGTAAACACTTTCTGATGGGATGACGAGTTGGCCTCCAAAGTTAAAGATAAATGGCGAATACTGTCGATCAAAGATTACTACATCAATTTTCTCGCTAAATAATCCCTTACTGTCTACGATAAACGCTTTTCAGCCTGATATCGTTTGGGTAGATAATTTTGAAGCAAATCAAGCCAGATTCTCTCACTAGCATCCCCTTTCGAAACAGGGTGCGATAGAGCTTCACGTGCTGCCGTAAGCTGATGCTGAATGTCTGCGTGCAACGAAGATAGAATCTTTTCTAACGACCATTCACTCATAAACAAACCTTCTCGAGTTTCGCTAAGATAACGGGAATTTGGGGCCAAAGAAGTTGCGCCAAGATCTAAGGGCTTCGCCGTTTTTTCCACTTCGGGTCAAATGAAGCGCCACCGCAATATCCCTGTTTGCTTGGTCAAGAATGCCTTGCGCCCGCGTGACCATCGTTGCGTCCATTCTGTCGCTTACCGGTGAGCCGAGCCCGGCTGGGTCTGGCCAGTCCTCATGAATTCGACCTCTGAGTGTCGCAAAGAACGCTTGGATTTCGCGCTCATGAGACCCCCCCCAGGGTCCATGCAGGCATCCCATCGCCATGACCTCGACTAGGAAGGAGGGTTTAACTGGCTTTTCTAAGTGGCGTGGATTCTGATTCCAATATTTAATCATGCGTACCAAATCTTTCCACTCGTTATTGTAGGCTTGGTGCGCCTTCACGGCTTTGTTCGCATGTATTTCAGGGTTTGTTCCCATCCATTTACCAGTCATATTGTTGGGGATCACGTAGTTGTTGCCGTTAACAAAGGCTGGCACCGCATCGACGCTGACTACGCGGTAGTCCGTGTTGTCATTTGAATCTACCACGACACCAAAATCTACGCCAACAGAGCGCCCTTGTTTGGTGACCGCTCTATGGCCGTAGACGTCAGCCAACGTTTCGCGGAATGCTGAGAGCATAACATCTGGATGCTTGTTGCGATAATGCTCTTCATCTTTACCCAGTACAAAAAAGATATCAACATCTTTGAGCGGTTTTGCCTTAGTCCAGCGCGCATAGCTGCCCGTGAGGTAGCTGCGGTCAATCTGATATGCCGCGTCCAAGTGAGCACGCACCTCCTTCTGCCGCTTAGAGGCATTTTTTTGCTCTTTTTCGTTCAACTCTAGCTTGGATTTTAATTTCTTGAAGGCCTCTGGAATGCTAATCATCACGCAGCCCTCCAATAAGAAGCCGAAGCTCCGAGACCGTTGTGCTCAATTGTTGATCCCAGGGCTTGACGGACTAGCCCTGCTGTAGAGCGGTAGCTGCCTGATCCCCATCCAGAAACGTCATCGCTCCCTGGCTTTAAGTCCAGAATGATGTTGTATTTCGCTGTCGACGGCGCAACGCCAGCTTTGCTGAGCGCGAATTTGATCTGATCGGCATCCATCCAGAAGGACGCGTCACCTGATGACCAATCATAGCGTACTTCGATATCCCAACGACGAATGAGACCCCCAGTGCTGGGATTATAGATTTCCAATGTGATGGCTCTAAGGTGTTCAGTCTGAAGCCAAGTCTCGATGCCGCGCATATAGGTCGCGTAACCATCTGCTAGCTTCGATGGGTTCAGGCCACTGCCCCGAATGATGTCTTTCAGGGTTTTGACGATGTTATCAGCCACATAAGTGACAGACTGCGTGTGGGAATAGGTGATGACCGCTGTCATGAATTCAACCTCTCGATATCGATTTCGAGTGCGGCCAAATCTTCAGTAGACGCATCCGCCTGTATTTTTGTATCAGATTTATCGCGGGCGATGATCCGGGATGTCTTCTCGCTCAGCGCTGATTGGATCCAAGTAAGGTCATCAGCCTCACAGGGCAGGGACATTGACCAATCTCCTTTTAGCGGATTAAAACCAAGCACATCCTCATTGGCATCCGAGCCATCGATGGCATCATCGTCATAGAGACAATAGATACGTGTTTGGGGGCCTTCACAGCTGACAATTATTGGTGTGGCTTGGCATGCTTTGTCACCAATGATGCTACTTGCGATGCCCGCAACACTTTTAAGCTCAGCGCGCGCATCAGTATTTGATTGGGATAAAAGGTCAACAATCTTCTCCTAGGTCGATAACGTATTGTGATATGGGGAACTGCGGAGTTTTCTTATTACAACAGTTATCATTAATTCACTACTTTCAAACAACTGTGTTTTTGGGCAAATTTGGCTGCTTGAGAAAGCTGAGCAATCGTTACGGTCTCAGGGTTGAGTGCTACTTTCGTGTCGGAGGCCAAAGCATTTGCCACAGCCTTGCGGATGGTGCGGCCATCAAGTCCGACGAATTGAGCTGCGCAACTTGAAAATGCAGGGTCTTTGGTGAGGGTTGCGATCTTTGGATAGGTACTACCAAGCCCAATCAGGCAATCTTCCAAGATGGTCTTACAGGCCTCTTCATTTGGGAGAGGCACGTTGAGCACCAAATCACAGCGCGATACGAAGGCGCTATCGATGGCTTCGGGAAAATTGCTCGTGGCGATGAAAAGCAAGTTCTTATGGGTTTCAGCTAGGATATCGAGCTGCACGAGTACTGCATCCGTTGCGCGATGAATATCAACGGGATTGGCATCCAAGCTTAATTTTGCGCGATCAACGGCAAGCGTTTCAACTTCATCGAGCATAACGATTGTTGGACCTGCACTCGCCAGCTCTGAAATCGTTTGAGAAAAGAGGTCTGCGACAGCACGTTGTGTTTTACCCATTGCTGAACTGGTCAACCCATGTGCCTCAACTTCCACCAGCCTGAAATCGCTGCGATTGAAAATATCTGCGGTACGATTTGCTAAGCCTTTGGCCAGTGAAGTTTTACCAGTACCGGGGACCCCAACGAGCAAAATAACACCATGAAGTGGCAGAACGGTTCGGTTAACTTTACGGCGGACAGAAAAGTTTAACACAGCCTGTGATACCAGCCGCTGCCGGAAGTCATCTTCAATGATGATAGATCTCCAAAGCTCAGCAAGCTTTGGCTCAGGGAGCATGGTGATGCTTTGAATGCCCTTCGGTAAATCCATTTAATTCATATCTGCTCTCTCTCTGTTATAAATCTCACGGAAGGATATTTCTTCAAAGTGCAGGCTAAAAATCCCTCTCTTTTTTAGATGAAATATGAAGTGATGTTATTTTTTAAAGTACCCACTCTCACTCAGGTAGTACCGCAAATGCTTCGCAAGTGGCACTAGACCAGCTTTATTTTTTATTGCGTGCATTTCTATATCAGTAAAATAAAGTGTTAGCTTTGCTTTAAGCGGTTCCATTTCCTTTACTGGTCGTCCACGTTTTTTTGGTGCGGACACCTCTTCTTTCTTCTTATGGGTATTAAGGATGCCTCGCGATTGAAGCGGCTCTGGTGTGGCGTTTGCAAATGTTTTTTTCATGATTTTTATTTAGTTATATAGGACATAAGGTGATCCACTTCACGGGCGACATTGCGAAAACTCCAAGCATAGAGTCCTCCCTTTTCAACAAGGGCTTGGATAGATATTCCTTCAGCAATAATACGATCAAATGCGCGTGAGTAACGAATTGGAACAACAGGAATATCAAAACCAATCAAAGGGTAAAAGCTGCATTTTTACATCTTCCACCTCTTCCGGCTTTTTTAGCATGTTTGCTACAACCACAAATTTCGCTGTGATTGTATTTAGGGTCATAATCTCTGTGATAGCGTAAGCTGTTCCCATGATTGCGTCTGGCTCATTCACAACTGGTACAATGATCAGATCAACTTGCTCCAAAGCTGAAACAATACTTTTTTCATACCCTACGAGCTCACCAGCTAAATCAAATACCACTGGAAAATCATCGTCAAGCTTCGGGAAAGCTTCGCTGGGCCCAACCTGGAGAAATTCCCCTGTGGGGATAATAGCCTTGATATCTTCGCGCGGCCTATTCTGATTAGTGGCATAGTTATAGCCCAGCCGCAGTGCGATCTCGAGCGATAGCGGGGTTTTTCCCACTCGACCCTTCTCATTATATATTGCTATCTTATTCATTTTTCACATTTTTTACGTTTACTACATCATTAACCTTATTTAATTTTTTGACCTTGTCAATAACTTTAAATTTAAAAACATTTTTAGCGGTTAAAAAAGCTTTTAGTGTTAACACGCTTTTAACTTTAAATTAATTGCCCCTCAAGCTGCTTAACTCGTTCTCTCAGCTGTGAAGCAGTTCGTTTACTATCACCTTGCGTTGCAACATCAGGGTCAGGGAATGCTACACCCCGACTTGACCAAAATTTTCGAGCATCTGAAAAAATTAACCGGCCTTGCCATTGATTTCGAACAAAGTCGTCACCAAAAATTTTACTGGGGAACCCATTTTTAAAAATATCAGAAACTGCACTCTGTTCTTTCTCAGGAAGGGTCTTGAATGCAACTTCAATGAGCTCAATACAATTTCTTCTATAGGACAACTCTATCTCCCTCAGCTGCTTTTTAGTCATTTCAAGTTCAGATTCAATTTTTCGCCGCTCTAGCCGTGCACGATCCGTATCGGCTTGCTGCTTACGTTTTACAGAAACTTCACTGTGATAATCATTCTTTATTGCGGATATTAGATATCCACTTCGTGAAGATTTGATTTTACCCCTTGCATCACTGTATGCTGCGAGCTCAATCTTTTCCAGAACGAATGCTTCACCAAAATCTTTTAACCATTCATAAGCAAGGCGTTTCCCAATACCCTCGCGTAGCAGAGCTTTATATGCAGCCGTACTGCTTATCTCATCTTCAGAATCCATACCCAACAACGCAAGCTGGGGATTTGGTCTCACAAGAAATTGCACCGCTACGACTGAACGACCACTCATAACAGTTTCTAAGCTTATCTGGACGTTGGATACTTTATTAATTTCTTTTATTGCTGGAGTGATCAAATCTCGTTTCAGAAATTTAAATTGTTGATAACTTGCAAGTTGGTTAACCGCCATTAGTTTACGGAAAACCTCAACACTCCATTTAGGTGTCTGACCAACACCTATATATCGATAGCAATTTTCGTACAGAACCAATGAATGTGTACTGCGAATATCCCGAACGACACTTAGATTAATTTTCGCAAATACGTCAGGATTTTTGAGCTTCTCGGCTAAACTCTTGTCATACCGGTAGGTACACTCACCTTTACGAATGCGGGCATATGAAAGAAGAGCAGATACCTCCCATAGACTTGTACCATCGTCTTCCATAATATCCCACTCAACGCTTTTTTCTGTGAGACCCCGTATAGATTTTTTTAAGTGGTCTTGATTTCGGCTCTCAAAACCAATCATTTCCATTAACAAAGCTACGTTGATCGAGTGTGTATCCTCAACTAATAGCTCATCATAAGCGTGATACAGCATTGCGTTGACCAATTTTCTTTGCGTCAAAGATAGGCCCGCACTTATGTGAATTGCTGACACGTTTTTAGTCACAACTTGGTTTGACTTGGATTTTGGCGGTGCTTTTGCCATGGTGAGTCCTGTAAGAAAATATTCTCACCCATTATACTTATAGGTGAGGTGTGTCAAATTTTTCTCTCACCTAACCTATATTATCCGCACTATGACGATAAGCCGGGTGAGAGCTTCACAAATCTTCTCACCTGTTGGCCTGCAGTGAGGCCACTTTATCGCTATTTTTGGCACTTCAAATCGCTTTTTCCGTTGAAACAAAAAGCTTAAATCCATCTAAAAATAGCAACTTCACAAATTTCCTCACCTCAAATTATGAATCTCATTTTTAACTCACTTTAATTCCTTTTAATTCAGTGCCTTAGGCAAATTTTTAGTGAGCGCTTATCACTTCACAAATCTTCTCACCCATCTTCACAAATCTTCTCACCTAGCATCACAAATCTTCTCACCTAACGGTGGCCTAACTTCACAAATCTTCTCACCCATCTTCACAAATCTTCTCACCTAATACCCCATACAGCTTTGATTTTAAGCCATTATTTAACCCCTAAACTCTTTAAAGATGTTTATTAAACATTCTTAAACAACAACAGGGAGCCTGACGGCCCCCAGTCGGTTGATGTTTTTCTGATTTTGAAAAATAAAAAAGGAGCTTCAGATCCTATGACCTTCGCTCCAAAAGCCACGCGTTCAGATCCTCGAATCCGGCATAGTGCTGGCGCATATCCGCAAGTTTGCTGGGATCAGAAGCGTTCTCAAAAAGTTTGCGGGTCGCGGCGTCGCCCGCCGCATCGTTGTCCAGGTACAGGCGGACCTCTTGGAAACGGGGATCGACAATGAACGGCAGCGCCCGCCGCCAGAGGTTCGTGGTGTTGAGCACGAGCATCGCCCCGACCGGTTGGCTGGGTTGGTCCTTCGACAGGTAGGACAGGAAATCCATGAACCCCTCAAAGACCTGGAGCAACGACGCCCCCGGCTTGTCATGGAAGGTCACCGCTTTGCCATTTCCCACAAAGCCCTTGAACAGGGCGTTACGGGCCTCGTAGCCGTCCCCGGCTGGGTAGCCTAGGGAGAAGTAGGTTGCGGCGCTGTAGGGTGCCTTGAAGGCGATCTCAGACAGGTATCCGCGGGCTATGTCATGGCAAATTCCGCGCTTGGTGAGATATTGGAGCAAAGCAGGATGTTTGAGAGGGCCTTGGGAGACCAGCTCGAACGCCCTGCTTTTTTCTTTTTCACCCGCAGTGCCAGGCATTGCCTCATCCCGGCGCAAAGCGCCCCGCGCCGTGGCGCTCGATGTTGAAGGCCGGGAAAGGGCGGGGGAGAAAAGCCCGGTTTTTTCGAGGTGCTGAAGCGCAGCGCGGACGTCGCAGGCGCAGAGCTCACGCACGAGATCGATGATGTTTCCGCCGCTCACGACCCCGTGGTCGAACCAGACGTTTTTGATGGTGTCGACCTTGAACGAAGGGTTTTCGTCCCCTTGGCGGATCGGGCTTTGATACCAAAGCTCACGCCCGTCAAGGCGGGTCCTCTTGGGGCTGATGCCCTGCCGCGCGAGGTAGGCGTCTATCGGGATGCGTCGGGCTTGTTCGGCATTCATCGTTTGGATGTTACACAGGTAAAAGCGTTTGGGTGCTGAAAGGGGGAGGGGGGGGAAGCCACACAGAGCCTCGCAATCCTACCGCTGCCCCTGGGCCGTCAAGAACCGCGCGCCGCTGGCCTTCCAGGCACGGCGCGAACGGTTCACGCTGCGCTTTGACTGCCCCGAGGGGAGGGCGCGGTGGATTTGCATTGTCTCAGCGCTGAGCTGAGGCGTTTTATTTTCTAAACGTTTTACTTATGACGTTACACGACAAGCGGTCCCAAGAGATCGCAGCGCTCAATGATCTTGCCCGAAATACCTTCCTTGGATGCAGGGTCGTCCTGACCGAGGGAATTCTAACTCTCTCGGATATGGCCCGGATGGAAGTGCTCCAAAAAGTTCGAGCCTTCAAGGTTTTCACGCCAGACAACGATCCCTATGGGGAGCACGACTTCGGAGCGTTCGATTTCAACACAAAGCGCATCTACTGGAAGTTCTATTACTATGATATTCGAATGCTATTACTGTCAACTGATCGGACAGACACAAAAGTGACGAACCGAGTGCTGACGGTGATGCTTGCAGAAGAGTACTAAGTCGATAAAACTGCTTTGCGGGGTGAGCTTATCACCCCGTTTTTATTTATTTATTTCACGAATATTAACAAATCAAGTTTACTGAAAAACGGCAAAAATCAAAAGTTTCTGCGGCCCATTTTCGCTTTCCGCGGACCTCCTCGACCGAGGCTTCGGGCAAGGCGGATGTGGCTTCCTAAAACCCACATGACCGCTTGCCAGAAACATCATCCCGAACCCGCCCTACGGCACGCACGGGCTTTGAGGCGCCTTCGTGCGCCGTGCGATCATTCACGCCCGACAAACGGAGGGAAGCGTGGCGATGCTGCTTAATCTACGCTCGCTCTGTCATCTCGACCGGACGCCACGGTTCCAGCGCTGCCCACCGACCGCGATCTACGCCCTCGATAATCTGACATGTTGGCCAGTGTCCAGTTAAGTCCGCATCGCGTCGATTCAGTGCCCGGGCAGACCGGTGAGGTTCTCGGAGCGTATCAGAATCGTACTCTCGAACTGACCCATGGCGCTCGTGGAAGCAGCGCCAGTCTTCACGGCCCATCCGCCAACAAGCTGGCACATCACCGGACCGCAGCAGATCAATGTCGTTGATGTCCTCGTAGCTGGCGAGGCGTGAAAAAACTGATTGGCGCAGAAAGCTCGCGGGCCGGTGCCGGCCGTTCTGTACGTGGGTCCCCGAGTAGACCAAACGCCATGCCCGTCAGACCCAAAGCGTCGTCCAGTTCGTGATGCAGCATCCGACCGTCTCCGAGCTGATCTAAGGACTCACAAAATTTCAGCTTAATCGACCGGTCAAACTGAAGCTGGAGAGGCCCGGTTCGCACCTATCACGTTCGCTGCCAAATCCCCATTCCATGCTCATTAATCCATTGTCATCGCGAATATATTATAGATTAACAACTGTATGAATCTTGTTCCATCTGGAATATTCGGATCTCACCCGTCATGGATAAGCCATTTTGGAAATCCTATTTATTTATGACTTGATTTTTAATTGATGATCTAATAACAATTAGAATTGTTCAACGCTCTCTATTTTTAGCACTATTTTCTGCTTTGAGCCGCGGCTTTGATCAACCAAGCCGCTGTATTTTTTGTGTGTTGCTCAGGAAAGTGAAACCCCACAGGTTAATGAGGGATGCATTAATGCGCATTAAAGACAGTCAGATGGCTGCCATGAGGGCACTGGGCCGCGCTAGTTTTGAGCGCGAGATGACGGACCATGCTCGAACATTCTCGCCGGCCCTGGCGGCGACTCTCGGTCCAGATCTATTGCGGGCCGCGGTACGCGACGCGCTGCTGCGCGCGCTCGAACATGGGTTCACGCGGAAAGGCCCCCAACGGCTGTTTCTCGAACTGTCGTTGCTGTTCGGAAGCGGGTTCGACGCGGATCCTCAATATGCCCATATGCACCGGATTCTCGATACGCCTGATGATCAGACGCTGCGCGCTCGCGCGCTCCACGGCCACGTCCTGCTTTACGTTGAGCATGTGGCTGGGCTTGGCGGTGCGCATGTTTACGACGCACTGCGGTTCCTCAGGTCGCTCACCACGCAACCCGATCCTTTCGACGGCGGGACGACGCTGACAGAAGCGTTGGTCGCGCAGATGACCCAAGGCTTTCCGCAAAGGGCGCGTTACGCGGGTGAAAGCGCGTTGCGCGCCCTCGTGCTCGCGGGGCTTGAGGAGGCCGCTAAACATAGGTTCGAAGGGGCGCGCGTCTCTGCGCTGATGCCTGTGCTGATGTTCGCCTTCGGGCGTGGCTGCGCTGAGGACCAGTTCTATCCTTGGATCGGCGCGACGTTGGCGGATCCTCGTATCACCGACCCTGCGGGGCGTGCGCAAAGGCTGGAGCGCAAGGCGGTGACTTGGCTTGACCATGTGCTGGCGGCGGAGGACGCAGCATGACCAGAGTCGTTCCCCCGACCGCCCCCGACGAGCCGACCGCGGGCGGCCCTGCTGATGCGCTAGCCGACGCGCCGGTCCAGTCCTGCCCCTACTGCTGCCCAGCGATGGAGATCGAAATCAACGACACCGCGGCCACGACTGACGACATGGTGGCGCTGCACGACAACGCAGATCGGCCAACCGTGCCGTGCCGCATCCGCGCCATCAGCCGCTCTGTTAACGCTAAGGCGGAGCTGTCGAACCCTGACGGACGTCTGCGTTTTCCTGGTGCTGGGCAAGAGACGGTCACCGTCTCTCTGCCTGACGACGGGTCTTGGGCCGCGTTCGCTATTTCAGGCGAAATGGCGAGCGCAGCCGCGGGAGACGCGCTGATCGAGGTGCGCTGTACCAAGCAAGGACGCCCACTGAAAACCACCGCGGTTGTCACCGTATGCGGGCTGCGTGTAACGACCGAGACTGAGCAGATCGTGCCTACCGACCGTGCCCGCCTTCGGCTCGGGGTGGAGGAAAGAGTGACGCTGACCGCGTCCGGTGCCCTCGGCGCCGTGCGTTGGCAGATCGCTGAAGGGGATGGCACCCTGAGCGACGAGGCAGGCCCGCGCACGGTTTACCAAGCCCATGCGCTGGAGCAGACGGCCCGGATCGAAGCGTTGGACCAAGCGGGCTGCACTGTGATCGTGACGTTCGATGTGGATTGCAATTATCTGCTTTCCCGTGCGCGGACGTCAACACTGTTCCCGAACGCACCTGATGACCGCGTCAACGCCATCACTGACGCATTCAACGAATTTTATGAAACCTACGAGTTGACCGACTGCCTGCGGCGATCCCACTTCTTCGCTCAGGTCCGTACCGAAGTCGGCGGCAGCGGCGAGCCGCGGCGCGAAGGCATGAACTACACCCCGCCAAGGTTGCTGGAAATTTTCAGTTATTACCGGCGCAACCCGGCGGAAGCCGATCTTCACGGCCGCACCGCCGCCCATGCCGCAAACCAACCCGCCATTGGCAACCGCGTTTATGCGAACCGGCTGGGCAACGGCGATATCGCCAGCGGCGATGGTTCGGGGTATCGTGGTCGCGGGTTCCTGCAGCTTACCGGTAGGGCCAATTATCAGGCCATCCAGAATGAAATCGACGCGAACACCCCTGGATCAGGCGTCGACATCGTCGCCAATCCCGACCAGGCCATCGAGATCCGCGGCGGAATGCTGAGCGCCATGGCGTTCTGGTCGCGTAACAATGCAAACAACCAGGCTGATGACGGCTCCGCCAACGCGGATATTGACGGCGTCAGCAACATTGTTAACCGCTGGGGCGATCATGCTGAGCGGCGACAAAATTTCCGTAATGTCAGCGCCCCAGCGTTTCATCTCGACGACTGCCCTAGATAGAGTGAAAAAGACGAATGAAGCTGCAAGCCATCGCGCTGACTATTGCGTTGATCATCGGCGCCTGCGTCGCACCCCAGAACAATCCGCCCCGGGCGCAGGTTGGTGACGGCGCGCGCCCGGCCACCTCTATGGCGTCAGATGTCGTGGCGCGCATCCCGCTCGCCACGGGCGAGGCCCTGATCGTACGGCGGGACGTGATCGAGATTGCTGCGCCGACAGGGCGGATCGCAGCCTCCAACCCGCGACTTGTCCGCGAACGGGACCCTCAAGGACGATGTCCGGCCGAAGGGTTCGTCGACGCGGAGGCGAACAGCACCGGGTTTTCGATTCACAACCAGCTCTGCGGCGGGTGGTTCTTCATCGATGAAACACTGACCTTTACGCCCGCGGCCTCTGGCGACGGGTACATTCTGTTGCGACTCACGGTCCGGCGCACTGACAGGCGCGAACCCGAGCGCGGGCCGCAGGAGAAGACGCTGACCGCGAAGAAATTTGGTGAAATAAGCTTCGAAACGCTTGATCCAGATGCGCTATACGCGCTGTTCGAATAAGGCGCAAAACATGGTAACGCCGTAGCTTCGTAACCGGTGCATCCGCCCCTTTATGAGATCAGCTTGACCGCTGCTTGAAGTTACACAGCAGGAGCTCGTCGATCCGCTGGATTAGATATTTAAAAGTAATTGATTATAAATTAAATCATATTATTTGACAGAAATGTTTTTTCTCGCACAATAATTTCCGACCGCTCTAAAAAGCGATCACATATCCCCCCACCAGTCTCTTGAGACTGGTGGATGCCAGCTTCGAGAGACCCCAAAACAGGGACCCGAGGCATGGCAGACCCACGCCGTGACGCCGCTATTGCAGCGTTCAAG
>Ga0209491_10005525_pt1 | contig 18399 bp, 20 predicted proteins | sample BON02_FD_187213 | JGI IMG/M metagenome (GOLD analysis project Ga0209491, IMG submission 187213) | Freshwater microbial communities from Lake Bonney liftoff mats and glacier meltwater in Antarctica - BON-02 (SPAdes) (version 2) | ecosystem: Environmental > Aquatic > Freshwater > Ice > Glacier...
AACGGTCCCGATTGATGCGCAGCGCCTGCAGCAGCAGTTCGATGTGCGGGATGTAGGACGGTGGCGGCAAAGATCAGACCTCCTTGGGGGGGCATGGCCGATCTGTAACCCGCCCCTCGTTGAGGATATAGACAACACCGCGCCTGGCCGCAACCATCGCAGCCGCCGTGCCGCAGGAACTTCACAAGATGCCGCAGCAGGTTTGGCGCAGCTACGCCACGGGCAGCGCCGGCAGGCCGATGGATATCCGTTCCTCGGCCGTCATGCCGGCGTTGGCACGGCCCCAGCTTACCTCCTCGCGGATCACCCGTGCCGGGGTGCCGGCCACGGCCACGCGCGGCGGGACGGTGCCCTTGACCAGGGCGCGGGTGCCGACGATGGAGCCCATGCCGATGCGCTGGGTGTTCAGCAGCATGGCGTCCTGGCCGAGCCAGACATGGCGTTCGATGACGGTTTGCACCGGCGGGCGGTTGATGCGCGCGCCGGTGCGCAAGTCGTGCATGGCGTGCATGTCGTGGTTGCGGATCCAGACGCCGGCCGAGATCAGCGCATCGTCGCCGACCACGACGCCGACGCCTTCGCCCTCGATTTCCATCGACAGGCCGACCGCCGAGGCGCCCCTGCCCCAGAACACGAACTGGCCGTGCGAGCGCAGGTAGATGTCCGGCAGGGCGACGTAGGCATCGGCGATGTCGTTGAATAGAAGCACCGAATCGGAGCCGAGGATGCGGATGTTGGCGAAGCAGGAGCCGCCCCAGCTGGCGTTGTCGAAAAACAACGTGTTGTCGCGCCCGCCGGACTGCACGCGGATGTCGCCGAGCTTGCGGGTGGGATCGGTGACCACCAGGGTGATGCCGCCGCCGGTGGCGTGCACGCCCAGGGCGCGGGCCTCGGCCTCGCCGGCATCCAGGATGGTATAGTCGCGCGCGGCGAAGGTGTGCTCCAGCACATCGGTGACGCGCGGGTCGAGCACGCTGTTCAAACGCGCCTACGCGCTGCTGCTGATGCCTGGAATCATTGCATTCCTGTCCCCCTCGCGGGCGTTGCCGTCGCAAATTCGACGTTTGCCCTTCGTTAACAGGACCTAGTGCATGCCCGGCGCTTCAGGGCAAGGAGGTGGGCGACGTGGGCCGCGAAGCCGTGCCTGATTTTCGGCATTCATGGGGCAACGGAAGGTGGCGGTTGCGAGTACGGCCCGATGCTGCCAATTTGCGCATACATTCTGAGAGGGTATCCAGTGGCCATGCGGCTTCTGATCACCGGGGGATGTGGCTTCATCGGATCGTCGTTGATCCGCCACATCCTGCGCAGCACCGATCACACGATCGTGAACGTTGACAAGATGACCTATGCCGCCTCGGAGGAGGCGCTGGAGGAGGCCCGCGACCACCCGCGCCATCTGCTGGTGCGCGCGGACATCGCCGATCATGGCGCGATGCGGGAAACCTTCGCCACCCACCAGCCGGATGTGGTGATGCACCTGGCGGCGGAGACGCATGTGGACCGGTCGATCGACGGGCCGGGGCCGTTCATCCAGTCCAATGTCGTGGGCACCTATACGCTGCTGGACGTGGCGCTGGCGTATTGGAAGGGGCTGGCGCAGGAGCGCAAGGCGGCGTTCCGTTTCCATCATATTTCGACGGACGAGGTGTTCGGCGCGCTGGAGCATGGCGATCCGCCGTTCACCGAGACCACGCCGTATGACCCGCGCAGCCCGTATTCCGCCAGCAAGGCGGCTTCGGACCACCTGGTGCGCGCCTGGCACCACACCTATGGGCTGCCGACGATCGTCAGCAACACGGTCAACAACTACGGCCCCTGGCAGTTTCCCGAGAAGCTGATCCCGTTGGTGACGCTGAACGCGCTGGAGGGCAAGGCGCTGCCGGTTTACGGCGACGGCTCGAACATGCGCGATTGGCTGTTCGTGGACGACCATGCCGCGGCCCTGCTGCTGGTGGCGCTGAACGGCCAGCCCGGGGCCACCTATGGCATCGGCGCCCGCCAGCCGCGGACCAATTTGCAGGTGGTGCACGCGATATGCGCCGCGCTTGATGCCCGCGTGCCCGACCCGGCGGGGCCACGCAGCCGGCTGATCACCTTCGTGACCGACCGGCCGGGGCATGATTTCCGCTACGAGATCGACCCGTCGCGGGCCGAGGCGGCATTGTCTTGGCGGGCGCCGCATGATTTCGACAGCGGTCTGGGCCGCACGGTGGACTGGTACCTGGCCAACCGGGCGTGGTGGGAGAAGATCCGTGCCGCGCGCTATGCCGGCCAGCGGCTGGGCCAGGCGGCGGCCCCGCCGCGCAGCGCGGCCTGAGCCGATGCGGCTACAGCCAGTCAAGCGGGCGCAACCAGCCGAGAGGGATATTACAGTTCCATGATGAAGGGTATCCTGCTCGCGGGCGGATCGGGCACGCGGCTGCATCCGATGACGCTGGCGGCGTCCAAGCAGCTGCTGCCGGTTTATGACAAGCCGATGATCTATTATCCGCTGTCGGTGCTGATGCTGTCGGGCATCCGCGACATCATGATCATCTCCACCCCCGAGGACCTGCCGCAGTTCCGCCGCCTGCTGGGTAGCGGCGAGCGGCTGGGCGTGAAGTTCACCTATGCCGAGCAGCCGAAGCCCGAGGGGCTGGCGCAAGCCTTCCATATCGGCGCCGAGTGGCTGGAGGGCCAGGCCTGCGCGCTGGCGCTGGGCGACAACATGATCTTCGGCGAGCACCTGTCGCGCATGCTGCGCCGGGCCGCGGCGGTGCAGGAGGGGGCGACGGTGTTCGCCTATCACGTGCGCGACCCCGAGCGGTACGGCGTGGTGACCATGGACGATGACGGGCGGGCGCTGGACATCGTGGAGAAACCGACCCACCCGGCTTCGAACTGGGCGGTGATCGGGCTGTATTTCTACGACAGGCGGGTGACCGAGCTGGCGGCGCGGGTGAAGCCCTCGGCGCGCGGCGAGCTGGAGATCACCGACCTCAACCGCATGTACATGGAAGCCGGCACCTTGCAGGTGGAGAAGCTGGGGCGCGGCTGCGCCTGGCTGGATGCCGGCACGCCGGACAGCCTGTTGCAGGCGGCGACCTTCGTGCAGACCATCCAGGCGCGCCAGGGCATGCTGGTGGGCTGCCCGGAGGAGGTGGCGTTCCGCATGGGGTGGATCGACGCCGACGCGCTGCGCGAGCGGGCCCGCGCCCTGGGCAAGACCGAGCTGGGCCAGGTGCTGATGGCGCTGGCCGATGGCGGGGTGGGGGACTGACGGCGATGCAGGTGGAACGCCTTGCCATCCCCGAGGTGGCGCTGATCACCCCGCGCCGCTTCAGCGACAGCCGCGGCTTCTTTGCCGAGACCTGGAACCGCGCCGCACTGGCGCGGGAGGGGATCGACGTGGATTTCGTGCAGGACAATCACAGTTTTTCCGCCGCGCGCGGGGTGGTGCGCGGGTTGCACTGCCAGGTGGCGCCGAGCGTGCAGGGCAAGCTGGTGCGGTGCCTGAGGGGCGCGATCTGGGACGTGGTGGTGGATATCCGCCGCGGCTCGCCCACCTATGGCCGCCATGTCGCCGCGGTGCTGAGTGCCGAGAACGGCACGCAGCTTTGGGTGCCCGGCGGGTTCCTGCACGGGTTCTGCACGCTGCAGCCGGACACCGAGGTGGCCTACAAGGTGAACGCGCCATACGACCGCGGGGCCGAGCGCGGGGTGATCTGGAACGACCCGGACCTCGCCCTGCCCTGGCCGGTGGCGGCGGACGAGGTGAAGCTGTCGGACAAGGACGCGGTGCTGCCGCGCCTGGCCGACTGCCTGCCCTGGTTCCAGGCCTGAGTGCGGTGATGACCGGGGGCACGCAGGGCGGGATTCTCGTGACTGGCGGCAGCGGGCAACTGGCCCGGGCGCTGGCGGCGGCGGCGGGGGAGCGGTGCCTGCGCGTGGTGGGCCGGCCGGAATGCGATTTCGACCGGGTGCTGTCGCTGCCGGCGTTGCTGGCCGCGGTGCGGCCGTCGCTGGTGATCAATGCCGCCGCGCATACCGCGGTGGACCGGGCGGAGAGCGAGAAGCAGGCGGCGCTGCGCGCCAACCGGGATGGACCCGCGGTGCTGGCGGCGTGGTGTACCGCCGCCGGCATCCCGCTGATCCATGTCTCGACCGACTATGTTTTCGATGGCGCGAAGGGCGCGCCCTATGCCGAGGACGACGCGACCAACCCCATCGGGGTGTATGGCGCGAGCAAGCTGGCGGGCGAGCGGGCGGTGCTGGCGACCTACCCGCGCGCCATCGTGCTGCGGACCTCGTGGGTGTATGCCGCCAGCGGGCGCAACTTCGTGCTGACGATGCTGAACCTGGCGCGGAGCCGCGACCATCTGCGCGTGGTGGCGGACCAGAAGGGCTGCCCCACCGCAGCCGGCGACCTGGCCGCGGCCATCCTGGGCATCGCCGACATTTTGGCGCGCGAGGGCTGGCAGGACCGGTTCGGCGGGGTGTTCCATGCCGCCGGCACCGGCTGGACCACCTGGCACGGGCTGGCCAGGGCCGCGATCATGCGGGGCGGCGCGTTCGGGCTGCCGCAACCGCGCGTGGAGGCGATCACCACCGCGGAATTCCCCACACCCACCCGCCGCCCGGCCGATTCGCGGCTGGATTGCAGCCGGCTGGAGCAGGTGTTCGGGCTGCGGCTGCCGCCCTGGGAGGATGCGCTGGGCCGCACCATTGCCGGCATCTTCGGCGCCAGCACCTTCGGCAAGGACGGCGCCGATGCGGGGGCTGGTGGCCGGCCCGCCACGGCCGCTGTCCATCGCGCGGCTTAGGCTGTGCGGCGATGATGCCGCGCGGGCCGGCGCCCTCCGTCGTCATCCTGCTGTCCACCTTCAACGGCGCCGGGTTCCTGCGCGCGCAGCTCGACAGCTTCCTGGCCCAGGACCATGCCGGTTGGCGGCTGTTGTGGCGCGACGATGGGTCGTGCGACGGCACCGTGGCGATGATGCAGGGCTTCGCCGCAGGGTTGGAACCCGGGCGGGTTGAACGCCTGGAGGCGCCGGGCGGGCGTTTGGGCGCGGCCGCGAGCTTCATGTGCCTGCTGAAGGCCGCGGCCGCGCGGCTGGACGAGCATGAACTGCTGGCCTTCGCCGACCAGGACGATGTGTGGCTGCCGCTCAAGCTGACGCGCGCCGTTGCTGCCCTGGCGGGGTGCGACCCGGGCGTGCCGGCGATCTATTCGGCGCGGCAGGTGCTGGTGGATGCCGGGCTGAAGCGGCTGGCACTTTCCACCGCGTTCACCCCGCCGCCTGGGTTTCCGGCCTCGCTGACCCAGAACCTGGCCACCGGCTGCACGGTGACGATGAACCGCGCTGCGGCGGCCCTGGTCGCCGGCAGCGAGGCACCGTCGGGCTGCCAGCATGACTGGTGGTGCTATATGCTGATCACCGCGGCCGGCGGGTGCTTCCTGATCGATGACGAACCGGTGGTGCTGTACCGCCAGCACGGCGGCAACCTCGTCGGCGCGCCATGCTCGCAGGGCCGCCGCGCCATTGCCGCCATTCGCCGCGGGCCGGGGGCGTTCATGGCGCTGCTTCGCCAGAACGTCGCGGCCCTGGATGCGCAGCGCCACCTGCTGAGCCCGCACGCGCGGGGGCAAATCGACCAGATCAAGCTTGCGCTGCGCGGGGGCAAGCTGCGGCGGCTGCGGGCGCTGCGCCTGCCGGACCTGCGGCGGCAGACCTGGGCGGAGCAGATGCTGTTCCGGCTGTGGTTCATGATCGGGTAGAGCAGAAAAGAGAAGTTGTTCTTTTTGAAAAAAGAACCAAAAACTTTCATCCGCTTGGCTGGGTGCTGCCTGGATAGGCTCAGCCAAACAGGATGAAGTCTTTTTGCTTCTTTTTCTTCAGAAAAAGAAGATGCTTCGCTTTTCTGATCTGCCTACGGTTTCATTCTCCGTGCCAGCCACAGGCCCGCAATGCTTCGCGCATATGGGCGGGTACCGGGGCGGTGGCCGCGATGGGGGGATCGAGCGGCAGGCGGATGGCGCGGGCGAGCAGGTGCAGTGGCCCGCCGCCGGCGCCGTAGACTGGGTCGCCGAGCAGCGGGCAGGCCAGCACGGCGGCGTGGGCGCGGATCTGGTGGGTGCGCCCGGTGCGTGGGCGCAGTTCGAGCCAGACCATGCCCTCGGCACGGCCCATGACCTGCCAGTCGGTTCGGGCGGGCTGGCCGGCGGGGTCGGGGACCATGCGCCAGCCCTGGCGGTCGGTGTGCTTGCGCAGCGCGGCGTCGACTGTGCCGCTGTCGGCGGCGGGGTTGCCGCGCACCACGGCCCAGTAGGTTTTTTCCACGCGTCCTTCGGTGAAGGCCGCCTGGGCGGCGTGCAGGGCGGCGCGGCGCAGGGCCACGACGAGGCAGCCGGCGGTGTCGGCGTCCAGGCGATGGGCAAGCCAGGGACCGTCGCGGCGGCGCGACAGGGCGGGGAAGCAGTCCTCCACGCTCGGGCCGCCGCCCGGGCCGGGATGGACCTTCATTCCGGCGGGCTTGTCGAGCACCACCACGCGGGGGTCCTGGAAGAGGATCGGGATTTGCATCGCCACCTTTATATGCGCGGGGTCAGGTTGACAGCACGGCGCGGGCGGCGGAAGGCGTGCGGATGAAGACCGATACCATCTGCGGCCTGAACGCCGTTACCGCCGCCTTTGCCCGCCGGCCGGAGGCGATGCTGCGGCTGTTCTACCTGCCCGCCCAGCGGATCGCCGCCGGCGGGTTCTGCGCCAGCCTGGCGGCGGCGAAGAAGCCCTATCGCATGGTGGAGGCCGAGGAGTTGGCCAAGGTGGCCGGTACGCCGCACCATGGCGGCATCGTCGCCATCGCCAAGCCGCTGGTGCCGGCCATCCTGGACCCGGACAATCCGCCGCGCGGCAAGCTGCTGCTGGTGCTGGACGGGATCGGCAACCCGCACAATTTGGGCGCGATCGCCCGCAGTGCGGCGTTTTTCGGGGTGCCGGCCTTGTTGATCGGCGAGGGGATCGGCCATGCCATGCCGTCGGATGCCGCGTTGCGCACCGCGGAGGGCGGGCTGGAACATCTCGCCCTGTGGCGCACCCGCGACCTGCCGCGCGCGCTCAAGGCGATGGAGCCGCACTACCGCACCGTCGGCGCCTCGCTCGATCCTTCGGCGATGAAGCTCGGGGAGTTGCCGCGCGACCGGCCGGTGGCGCTGGTGCTTGGCAACGAGGAGACCGGCCTGTCTGCCCCGGTGGCCGCCGCCTGCCGGCGGCAGGTTCGCATCGCCGGGGCCGGGCGCATCCAGAGCCTGAATGTGGCGCAGGCAGCCGCGGTTCTGCTGCACACCCTTTCTGGCTGAAGCGGTTCATGGCAGCATCCGGCCATGCGCATTCATATCCAGAACCCCCCGCCCGACGACCTGTTCGTCATCACGCCCCGGCAGTGGAACGACGCCGCCGCCCGGAGACCGGATGCCGGCCAGGGCCATGACCTGAGCTATGCCGATAGCGATTCCGGCTTCGCCGAGGGCATGGCCGATGCGGAGTTGCTGATCGGCACGCCCGGCACGCTGAAGGGGCGCTTCCCCGCCCATGCGCCGAAGCTGAAGATGATTTTCGTGATGGCTGCGGGGATGGACAAGCTGATGCCGTTCACCTGGCTGCCGCAAGGGTTGGCGCTGCTGAACAACCGCGGGGCGCACGGGCCGAAGATGCGCGAGTTCAGCCTGATGGCGCTGGCGATGCTGAACAACCGCATGCCGGCCTATGCCACCCAGCAGCGCGCCCAGGAATGGACCGGCCACTTCACCACGATCCTGCGCGGCAAACGCTGCACCGTGATCGGCGTGGGCGACCTGGGCGGCAATGCCGGGGCGGCGGCGCGCAGCCAGGGCATGGTGACGACCGGGGTGCGGACCCGCGCCGCGCCGCATCCGGATTTCGACCGGGTGGTGGCGATCGCCGACCTGGATAGCATCCTGCCGGAGAGCGAGTTCCTGGTGCTCGCCTGCCCGCTGCTGCCGGCCACGCAGAACCTGATGAACCGGGCGCGGCTGGGGATGCTGCCGCGCGGGGCCAACCTGCTGAATGTCGGGCGCGGCGCGTTGCTGGACCAGGAGGCGCTGTGCGACCTGCTGGAGTCGGGCCATCTGAATGGTGCGGTCATCGACGTGACCACGCCCGAGCCGCTGCCCGCCGGGCACCGCGCCTGGACCACGCCGAACCTGGTGATCACGCCGCATGTGTCGGCCGACAGCCCGGCAACCTATAATCCGGACAGCCTGGACATTCTGCTGGAGAACCTGCGCGCTGCCCGTGCGGGAGGGGCGCTGCCGAACCAGGTGGATTTGAGCCGGGGCTACTGATCCGGGACGCCGGTCAGTTGCACAGGGCGAGGGCGACGGTCGGCGCACCGGTCCACAGCGCGGCGACGGCGGCAGTGGCGGTGGTGGCGGCGACGGCCCGGCGCATCATGCCGGGCTCGCGCATGGCGCGGCGCAGGGTCCAGGCCGCCAGCGCTGCCACGACGGCGAGGCTGACCAGCCATATGGCGATGAGCAGCACGCGCAGCAGGCTGGCCGGGCCCGCGGCGACCTCGTGCCAGCCATTCGCGCAGCCCAGCCCCTGGACGCCGTAGAGCGCGACGAAGGCGATGCTCCAGACGACGTAGCCCATGGGCAGCAGGACGAGGTCGAGCGGCGCTGTGCCCTGCCGCGTCATCGTGCACCGCCGGCGGCAAGCGCGTGGACCAGCAAGAGCGCCACCGCGCCGGTGACCGCGGTGTAGGCATGAAACAGGGCGCCGATACCGAGGTCGCTGGTGCGGGCGGCGGCGACGTAGCCGGCGAGGTAGCGCCATGCGCCAAATCCGGCGAGCAGCGTGCCGATGCCGGCATGTAGCAGCGCATAGCCGACCAGTGCCGCGCTGGAGGCGCCGTGGGCGTGGGCGGTCCAGCCCGGTATGGCGGCACCCAGCAGGACCAGGGCGACCATGGCGGTGGCATGGGCGGCCAGGGCCACCGCCAGGCTTGCGGGCAACGCGATGGCCACCGCAGCACTTGTGCCGGCGCGCCGGGCGAGGTGGATGGCGAGGTATCCGGCCATGGCGGCGACCGCCAGCGCGATGCCGGCGGTGAGGGATTCCGGCAGGCCGTCGGCCAGCACCTGGGGCGGTCTGCGTCCAGGTGCGACGGTGGCGAGGTAGATCGCGCCGAAGGCCAGCGATGCGAACAGCGCGGCATCGGCGCCGAGCGTGAAGGCCATCGCCCACCACGATGGCGGGCGCGGCGTTTGCCAATGCGGCGGGGCGTCATGGCCTTGGCCGATCGGCAGCCTGCCCCAATCCTGGCGGCTGCCGCTGGACGGGGTCCAGGCCAGCAGGAGTGCGACGGCAAGGGCGAACCCCACGACCGCGATCAGGTAGGCCTTGAACAGCAGCCCCATGAAGAACAGCCCGGTCGCCAGGGCGGTGTACAGCGGCAGGTAGGTGCGCTTCGGCAGCACGGCGACGGATTCGACCGCGCCGGAGGTCATGTCGACGCACAGCGTTTCCTGCCAGCCGTGCCGGGCGGTGGCGAGATAGCCCGCGCCGCGCGCCAGGGCCACCGGCAGGTCCGGGCTCTCGCGCAGCGGCGTGCGGGTGGCGACGGCCGGGAGCGAGGCGAAGTTGTAGGCGGGCACCGGCGTCGGCGTCGCCCATTCCAGGGTGCCCGCGGCCCAGTGATTGCGCCGCCGCTTTCGCCCGAAACGGGCCTGCAGGATCATGTCCACCGCCACCAGGGCGAAGCCGATGGCCATGACGAAGGAGCCGATGGAGGAGGCGAGGTTGGGCCAGTCCCACCCCATCGCCGGGGCATAGGCATAGATGCGCCGCGGCATGCCGAGCAGGCCGGTGAGGTGCATCACCAGGAAGGTGGCGTTGAAGCCGATGAAGATGAGCCAGAAGGCCGCCGTGCCCAGCGGGTAGCGCACGGTGCGCCCGGTTGCCAGCGGCAGCCAGTAGTAGATCGCGCCGAGTGCGGGGAAGACGAAGCCGCCGATCAGCACGTAGTGCAGGTGCGCCACGATGAAATGGGTGTCGTGCACCTGCCAGTTGAACGGCGCCACCGCCACCATCACCCCGGTCAGTCCGCCGATCACGAAGACGGCGAAGAAGCCCATGATGTAGAGCATCGGCACGCTGAAGCGCGGCCGGCCGGTCGCCAGGGTGCCGATCCAGGCGAAGATCTGCACCGCCGTCGGCACCACCACCAGCAGGCTTGCCGCCGAGAAGAAGGCGAGCCCGAGATGCGGTATCCCCACCACGAACATGTGGTGCACCCACAGCCCGAAGCTGAGGAAGCCGAGAGCGACGATGCTGGCGACGATCCAAGCATAGCCCATCAGGTCGCGCCCGGCGAAGACCGGCAGGATGGTGGAAATCATCCCGGCGGCGGGGATGAAGATGATGTAGACCTCGGGGTGGCCGAACAGCCAGAACAAATGCTGCCACAGCAGCGGGTCGCCGCCGCGCAGCGGATCGAAGAACGGCAGGTCGAAGGCGCGCTCCACCTCCAGCAGGATCGAGGCGAGGATCAGCGGCGGGAAGCCGACCAGCATCATGAAGGCGGTGACCAGCAGGTACCAGGCCAGGATCGGCATGCGGTCGAGCGACATGCCGGGGGCGCGCAGCTTCAGGATGGTGACGATGATCTCGACCGCGGCGCACACCGCGGAGATTTCCACGAAGGTGACGCCGAGCAGCCAGACATCGGCGTTCACCCCGGGCGAGTACGGGCGCGAGCTCAGCGGGGTGTACATGAACCAGCCGCTGTTCGGCGCCAGGCCCAGCAGCAGCGCGGCGATGAGCATTGCGCCACCGAAAAGGTAGCACCAGTAGCCGAAGGCGCTGAGGCGCGGGAAGGCGAGGTCGCGCGCGCCCAGCAGCTTGGGCAGCATGTAGATCGCGAAGCCCTCGATCATCGGGATGGCGAACAGGAACATCATCACCGTGCCATGCATGGTGAAGACCTGGTTGTAGGTGTCCGGGGCCATGAAGGCGCTGTGCGAGGTGGACAGCTGTGCGCGCACCAGCATGGCGAGCAGGCCGCCGATGGCGAAGAAGATGCAGGCGGTGACGATGAACCGCATGCCCACGATGCTGTGGTTCACCGCCGACAGCCGGCCGAGGCCGCCCGGGGTGTGCCAGATGGCATGCAGGGCCTTGTGGCGGCCGACGGCGCCGGTGCCGGCGGGGGGCGCGCGTTCGTTCATGGCTTCGCCTCGCTGCCGGCCGCGCGCAGGGCCGCTTGGTATGCCAGCGGGTCATGCGCCATCACGACGAAGCCCATGTCGGCATGATGGCGGCCGCAGAACTCGGCGCAGACGCCCTGGTATTCGCCGGGCTTGTCGGCGCGCAGGCGGATTCGGTTCACGTGGCCGGGAATGGCGTCGATCTTGCCGGCCAGGCGCGGGACCCAGAAGGAGTGGATGACGTCCTCGCTGGTCACCAGCACCTCCACGGTGCGGCCGGCGGGGATGTGCAGCACGTTCGTGGTACGCAGGCGGTCGCCGTTTGGAGCCGCGGCATCGGGGTAGCCGAAGTGCCAGCCCCACTGCCGCCCGGTCGCCTCGACGCGCAGATCGGGCTCGCCGTGGTGCGCCAGCGTCCGCTCGCCGATGACGAAGCCGGAGATCGCCAGGGGGATGAGCACCAGCGCCGGCAACAGCAGGCCGCCGCCGACCAGCCAGGTTCGGTCGCCCAGCTTGCCCAGCCGGGTTGCCGGGCGGTAGGCCCGCCACAGCAGCACGATCACCAGGGCGAACAGCGCCGTGGCGCCCGCCAGCATCACCCACCAGAGCAGCGCGATGGTGGCGCCGCCGGGGCCCGCGGGGTCGAGCGTGGAGAGCGGGCCGCCGCAGCCGCCGGCGAGCAGGACCGCGATTGGCGCCAGGGGACGCAGGGAGCGTATCGACGGGAGGCGCGTTGGACCGGAATACCCCGTGAGGCGCGCACCATGTCTGACCCGTTCGTCAAGGAACTCGACAAGCACGACATCCGCTCGGTGGTGGCGGTTGCCGGGCATCCGATCCATGCGATGCTGGTGTCGTTCCCCATTGCGCTGGTTCTCTCGACCCTGGGCAGCGACGTGTTCTTCTGGTGGAGCGCCGACCCGTTCTGGGCGCGGGCCGCGCTGTGGGCCGGGGGCTTCGCCTTCTGGCTCGGCATTCTGGCCAGCATCGCCGGGGCCGCGGAACTGCTGCTGGTGAAGGGCATCCGCAAGCGGGCCGCCAGTTGGACCCATGCGGTGGCGGCGATGATGCTGCTGGCGATAGCCGGGGCCAACTGGGGGGTGCGCATCGACGACCCGGTGGGGGCGGTGCTGCCGGTGGGCCTGTTCCTCTCGGTGCTGGCGAGCATCTTCGTCGGCCTGGCCGGGTGGCATGGCGGCAAGCTGGTGTTCCATCATGGCGTCGGGCTGATGATTTCGGACAACGACTGAAGCGAGCCCGGCTCGCGCAGCCAGTACGGCACCACGTTCGCTTCGATATGCGGCTTGGCCAGCACCAGCACGAGGATGGTGGCGACCACGCCCAGGGTGGCGGCCGTGGTGCCCACCTGGCGCCAGCTTGCGTATCGCCGGCCGCGCTCGAAAAGAGACAGGATGACGAAGCCGGCGCGGATATGCAGCACCACGAGCGCGCCCACGGCCGCCAGCTTCAGGAACATCCAGATGGTGAAGACGTCGCCCAGGAAGATCAGGGCGGTTCCGGTGCCGACCGCGATGAACGCCGCCGGTGACGTGACACCCACGTACATGGCCCGGGTGAAGCGGTGCAGTTCGTGGACCGGCGTGCCCTCGGGAATGCGGGACCGCAGCCGGTACAGGGTGGGGATGACGAGCAGGCCGGCGCACCAGATGATCAACCCCAGGATGTGAACCGCCTTGACGGCGGCATAGGCGCTCATCGGGCAAGATCCGGCGGCGCTGCGGGCCGCAGAATGCGGGTTGCCAGCAGGGCGAGGATCGCCACGAGGTAGGGGAACGCGCCGAGCACCCACATCAGCGCGCCCGCCAGTTGCTGGTCGGCCAGGGGGGAGAAGCCCCAGGGCCAGGTGGTGGTGTGGTGGAAAGCATAGAGCGGGGCGCGCGCGAAGGTGAGCACCGTCCCCAGCAGCGCGGTTTGCATCAGGGTGCCCGCCAGGGCCGCCAGCGCGCTGCCTGCATGGGTGGTGGGTGCCAGCACGGTGCGCCACAGCAGCAGGGCGCTGCCGAACAGCGTGGCCTGCATCAGCCAGTAGATGCGCGTGTCGGCCAGTGCCGCGGCATAGGCGGCGGGCACGTGCCAGAACCAGAGCACGATCGCATGGCCGACCGCGAGGGCGGCAAGGGCCGCGGCGCCGCCCGGCATCCGCCGCCTTGGCGGGGTGGCGAGCAGGAGCAGCGGCGGGATGACCGCGATCAGGAGCATATGATGCCCTGCCCGCGCGGCGAACAGGGCAGACGCCAGGGCGCAGAACGGGGAGACGAATACCAGAGCCGCCAGGCCCCAGCCGGCCAGTAAACATTCGCCCCGGCCATGGCCGAAGCCGCGCCGGTGCGCCACCGCCCAGCCGTGCGCCGCAGCCAGCGCGATCAGTCCGGCGATCAGCCATGGGTCGAGGTTCCAGCGGAGCCAGAAATCCTCGGGCAGCGCCGGGGCACCGCAATACGGGGGCGTGGCGATCGTTGTTAACCCAGGCTGGAAGCTGCTCATCGGCCGTCCCTGGCGCCCGTGGATTCGGACGCGTTCCAGGTGGCAACGCCACAGGCGCCGAAAGGTGCCCGCAGTCGTGCTGTTTTGGACGGACTCGTTGTCGGCCCGGCGACGCTATGCCCCCGGAATGGTGCGGGGGGATGCGCCGGTCAGCCGCTGTCGGGGTTGGTCTGGCGCGCCGCGGCGTCGAGGAGGCGGATGACCTCGGCGTCGTCGAGTTGATGGAAGTCGCGATAGAAGCTGCTGACGCCCCAGAAGTTCTCGGGCTCGAGCAGGCAGACGACCTCGTCGGCCTCGCTGCGCATTGCCGCGGCGGTGTCGGGCGGGGCCACCGGCACAGCGAGCACCAGGCGTGAGGCGCCGCGCCGCCGCAGCGAATGCAGCGCCGCGCGTGCCGTGGCGCCGGTGGCGAAGCCGTCGTCGATGACCACGGCCACCCGGCCGCGCGGGTTGGGGCGTGGGCGGCCGGCGAGATAGCGCGTGCGGCGGCGCTCGATCTCGGCCAGCGCCTCGTCGCGGGCGGCGGCGATGAAGGCAGGGCTGGCGCCGGTGAGGGCCACGATTTCGGCATTCAGAACCGTTTCGGCTGCATCCCCATTGACGACGGCTCCGATGGCGAGTTCCGGCTGGGAGGGGGCGCCGAGCTTGCGCACCAGGACCAGGTCGAGCGGCGCATCGAGGGCGGCGGCGACCTCGACCGCCACCGGCACGCCGCCGCGGGGCAGCGCGTAGATGATCGGATGCTCGTGCCGCAGCGGTTCCAGCCGGGCGGCGAGGCGGCGGCCGGCGTCGTGACGGTCGGAGAAGGCGGCGGTTTCAGCGGGCATCTTGGCTGGCCTGGGGGGTGAGCCAGCGGAGGAACCAGTCGGCGGCGAGCTTGGCCACCTCGTCGAGCGCGCCGGGTTCTTCGAACAGGTGGCCTGCGCCCGGTATCACCTCCAGTTCGCTCGGGCATGACATGAGGGAGCGGGCGGCCTCGTTGAGGTGCAGCACCTCGCGGTCGGCGCCGCCGACGATCAGCAGGGTTGGTGCGGCGACGCGATGCAGGTGGCGTTCCCCGGCGAGGTCGGGGCGGCCGCCGCGGGCGACGATGGCGCCGATGTCGTCCGGCTGCGTGGCCGCGGCGGCCAGGGCGGCGGCGGCGCCGGTGCTGGCGCCGAACAGCCCCACCGGCAGGCCGGCCGTGGCATTGTGGGCGGCAACGCAGGCCACCGCGGCGGACAGGCGGGTGGCGAGCAGATCGATATCGAATACATTTTTGCGGTTGGCGGCCTCTGCCTCGGTCAGCAGGTCGAACAGCAGGGTGGCGAGGCCCGCGCGCTGGAGCACCTGGGCGACGTTGCGGTTTCGTGGGCTGTGGCGGCTGGAACCGCTGCCATGGGCGAAGACGATCACCGCCTCGGGCTGCGCCGGCACGTCGATGGTGCCTTCCAGGCCGAGGGTCCGGATGACGACGGGTTCGCTTCGCACGATGACGGGCGGGGACCGATGCATGCTGCCGTCTCCTGGCGGGCGTCTTTTGGCGGGCGTCTCCTGGCGGGCGGGGTCGGATACGCGGTGCCGGCGTGTTGCGGGGGGTTCTTTCGGTATCGACTATTTGCAGGTGGTGGCGCTTGGGGCGGATTCAATGCAGGCGCCACCGCCGCTGGCCCGGCAGCCCCAGGATACGGCGGCGGCATGGGTTGGACCGGTCACGTTTCGGTGCGCGGTGGCCCCCGGGCGGCTAAAGCGGCATGTCGGCGGTTGTGCAGCACAGTACCTGCCTGTCAGGCCTTGGCGCGCAGGTAGGCGATGGCGCCTTTCTGGGTTTCCACCACGTCCATGCCGTCGACCTGGCGCCCTGGCATGCGATAGGCGGCGGCCTTGCGGGCAATCTCGGTCTCCGCCTTGGCATGGGCGACGGTCGTGCCCATGCTGTAGAGATTGTTCTCGCACACGAACAGTACCGGCCGGCGCCACAGCGCGGCGAGGTTCATGGTTTCGTGGAACGCGCCCTCGTCCACAGCACCTTCGCCAAAGAAGCAGGCGGTGACGGCATCATTGCCCTGCATCTGGTCGGCCAGGGCGACGCCGCCGGCCAGGGCGACGCCGCCGGCCAGGGCGTGGCCCAGCAGGTCGCGCCGCAGCGCCTAGCCGGGTTCGTGGCCGGGCTTGAGGGCGACGAAGGCCTTCACCAGTTCGCCGGCCATCGCGTCGGGCTTGCCGATCACCGCGGCTTCGGCCACGGCGGGGTGTTCCATCAGCACGCTCTCGACCTCGAACGGGCCGATCAGGTGGCCGGATGACTTGATGACGTCATCGGCGCGGCCGACGAACCAGAAATAGCCGTCGGCGTCGCGCCGGGCGAGGTCGCCGGTCAGGTACCAGCCATCGGCGAAGCATTGGCGGTAGCGCGCCTCCTCGTTGAGGTAGCCGCGCATCATCGACGGCCAGCCTTGGCGCAGCGCCAGTTCGCCGTCCTGGTTCGGGGCACTTGCCGGCGCGAGGTGGCCCCGTTCGTCGCGGCGCAGGATGGCGGCCTCGATGCCAGGCAGGGGAAGCCCCATCGAGCCGGGCTTGACGTCCACATCTGCGTAGTTGGCGATCATGATGCCGCCCGTCTCGGTCTGCCACCAGTTGTCGTGGAACGGCTGGCCGAACGCCGCGATGCTCCACTGCACCGCCTCGGGGTTCAGCGGCTCGCCGACGCTGGCCATGAAGCGCAGCGCCGACAGGTCGTGCCGGGCGACGGGCTCGGTGCCCAGTTTCATCATCATGCGGATGGCGGTGGGCGGGATGTCGAAGCGGTCGGGCTGGCCGTGCAGCAGCGCGGCCCAGGCGAGCGTGCCGGCTGGAGGGGCGGCGCTGTCAGTGAGGATGACATGGCGCAGGTTCGGCAAGCGGGCGCGCAGCCCTTCGATCTTGCGGCGCTACAGCGCCTCGCTGGTGACCAGCACGCGCGCATCGCCGATTTTTAGCCTGGTGGCCAGCGGCTCCGGCCCGAAGGCGGAAAATAGGGGGGGAGACGACGGCCTTGGTCTTCAGCGCGCCGAGCATTGCCACGTAAAGCTCCGGCACGCGGCCGAGCAGCACGAAGACGGTCTCGCCGGAAAGCGCGGCGTAGGTGATGTCGCGCCGCGTGCCGTCCTTGCCGATCCAGCGCAGGGCGACGCGGGCGCCGGATGGGCCGGCGGCATGGCGATCCACCGCCTCGTGCGCGATGTTCAGCCCGCCGCCGGGCGGGCCCTGGAGGCGGGCGCGGGCGTCGCGCCAGCGGAAGGCGGCGCATGTGGCGGCATAGTCCGCCATGTTGGGCGGCACGGCGGGTGCTGGTGGCTTGCGGAAGATGGGGTAGGAGATCGGGGCCTCGGACATGGCAACTCTCCGCTGCGGATGGAAGCTGGAAGAGCGGCTTCCGCGACGCAATGCTGCCGGGCCGGGCTCCACCACCATTGATCGCAGGCGGCCGATATCTCTCCCTGTTGGCATCATGGCCGTTTCACCCGCGCCAGGCGTTGACCTGGGTCAATCGCGCGGCGGCGGCGTCCCGCGCACTCGATCGGTCGCACTCAATCGGTGCGGAGCAGCCAGACGGAGAACAGGTGCCCGGCGTCGGTCCAGTGCCGCTCGGCCTGCCATCCGCCGCGAGCGCACAGCGCGGTGAAGCTCTCGGGGCGGTATTTGTGGCTGTTTTCGGTGTGGATGGTCTCGCCTGCCGCGAAGCGGATGGGCTGGCCGGCGATGGTGGCGGTTTGCGCCCGAAGCGAGACGAGGTGCATTTCCACTCGCGCCTCGGCGGCGTTCCACAGCGCGCGGTGCTGGAAGGCCGACAGGTCGAAATCCGCCCCGCATTCTCGGTTCAGCCGGGCCAGGAGGTTGCGGTTGAAGCGTGCGGTCACGCCCGCTTCATCGTCGTAGGCGGCCAGCAGCACCGCGGGGTCCTTCACCAGGTCGGCGCCGATCAGCAGCCGCGCGCCGCTGCCGAGGGTGCGCCGGACCAGGGTCAGGAAACCGGCGGCCGCGTCCGGCGCGAAGTTGCCGATGGTGGAGCCGGGGAAGAAGCCCAACTTCGGGGCATCCGCCGGAAAGGGCCGCGGCAGGTCGAAGGGCTTGGTGAAGTCCGCCGCCACCGGCAGTACGGAAAGGCCCGGGTGTGCGGCGGCGACACCGGCGGCGGCCTGCGCCAGCCACTCGGGCGCGATGTCCACGGGAACATAGGCGGCGGGCGCCCGCAGCGCGTGCAGCAGGATGCCGACCTTCTCGGCGCTGCCGGAGCCGAATTCCACAACCGCTGCCCCTGCCCCGGCCGCCTGCGCCACGTCGGGCGCGCATTGGCGCAGGATCGCGGCCTCGGTGCGGGTGGGGTAGTACTCCGGCAGGCGGGTGATCGCCTCGAACAGCCGCGCGCCCTCGGCGTCGTACAGCCATTTGCAGGGTAGCGTCTTGGGCTGGGCGGTCAGGCCGGCGAGGGCATCGGCCAGCAGCGCCGCCTGTTGGGGAGCCGGTGCGTCGATCGGGAGTTCACCCACGGCCTCGCCCCTCACGCCGCGTCCTCGGCGAGGCGCAACCCGGTGAATTGCCAGCGTTTATCCGGCGCGAAGAAGTTGCGGTAGCTGGCGCGCGTGTGCCCCGGCGGGGTGGCCGGCGAGCCGCCGCGCAGGACCATCTGGCCGATCATGAACTTGCCGTTGTATTCGCCCACG
>Ga0209491_10005534_pt1 | contig 18370 bp, 27 predicted proteins | sample BON02_FD_187213 | JGI IMG/M metagenome (GOLD analysis project Ga0209491, IMG submission 187213) | Freshwater microbial communities from Lake Bonney liftoff mats and glacier meltwater in Antarctica - BON-02 (SPAdes) (version 2) | ecosystem: Environmental > Aquatic > Freshwater > Ice > Glacier...
AGGGCGGAGGACGTGGGCGAGGATGCCCCCACGGCAGGGGAGGAAGAAGCAGCGCCAGCTCCGGCGCCGTTCGTTGCGGATTCGGGAGAAAGATGGGCGCTGGTGGCCGCCGCCGCGTCCCCCATCGTCTCTAGCGTGTTCCTGTTTTAGTGGTGTGGTTGTACGGAATAAGGACGGTGTGGTGTGGTTTGGACAAGTGCTGCAGTCGAACTCAGTGGGGATGATGCCTGCAACATGGCTCTCGCCCGAGTCGTCGCGGAAACGAGTGTACAAGTGGCCCATTATGGAATAGGGCAACACGGTGGCCTTGAGCAGCCCAAGACAAGGGTGAGCCGCCCTTATGAGCGAACTTGGTGGAAACGTATTGAATCTTGGGAAACAAAATTCAAAACAAACGCGGTACAAATAGCCATTCTGTAACCTCCCACCCCCTCTCCAGCCTCTCCCTCACTATGATTATATCCCCCATAGAAAGTGCTCATTCGTCTTTTTATTCTATATATGAGAAGGTATAATAGAGCTACTACGCCTAATACTTATAATTTTGCCCGCAGATTCTCACATCTCTACAAATTTTGCTGCTCCACCTTCAAGACAGAGCGCAAAGACCCTTACCCTGTCACACTACTCCTTGCACCGAAACCGCTGGCGCAACGGCTCCTCCACCCACCGATGCAAACCTTCCGCAATTGCCAACGACACAGGCACCACCACAAAAACGCCCCATGCCGGCATGAGCTGATAAGTCTGAAAGTCAGTCATGCAGGCGTCGAGATCCTCCCCAGCAGCAGCCTCCGTGCAATCGAAAGGATGTGGCTTGGCCTTGCGCAACACCAAGAAGACAAAGTGAAGAATGACAGGCATATTGACCATATATACATTCATGCTCAGCTTGCCCAGCCAAGCAGCAAAGGGTGTGCGGAGCGCCTTGGAAGCCAAGCTCATCCCTCCATCCTGCGTCAACGCCACGATGATATTCAGCTGGGTCATCGCCACGATGGATTGCATCCACGGCGCGCCGCTCACGCCAGACGGGCTTCCGAGGCCAATCCGCAACAATGTGTCAAGAGCACCGACTACCAAGGTAAATGTGAGCAAGCCCAAGCTCTGCCGCGTGGCTAGGCGTGACCACTGGGCGGTGCTTGTGGGGGTGGCGGGGCGCCGGCAGCAGCTTGTGGTGGTGGTGGTGGTAGTGGTGCTCGTCGTGGTGGTACCGATAGGGGAAGACGGGAGGACGGGCCACATTCCTAAGAAGCAGGGAGCCCACGGCATGGTGTCTTGGTCGTGCTGCTGCTGCTGCTGCTGCTGCTGATCTCCGTCCACCATCCCGCTGCTACTTGAAGGCAGAGGCAGGGGATGACGAAGCACCAGCAACCCTGCATACACCCCCATCATGAAGACAGGAAGGCGCGAGAAGGGATAAAAGGTCGCTGTGAGGTTTGGCTGTGAGGGTTTGCGGGGAAGGAAAGGAGTATGGCTTGAAGGCATATATTTTAGTTTATTCGACCACTACAATTACTGCCTTCTTGTCGTCGGCCTTGTCCATGGTACATGTATGGGCTGGAGTGGGTGGGAGGGTGGGAAGGGGAGGGCGTGTGGGGAGGGTGCTTGCCGCACGGGTGACCCAGCAAGCGTCACACAAAATGTGCCAGCAGGCATTGCCAACGAAACGATTGCCTTGACGACGACTCTATCCCCCTGGCTTCTACACAGCAACGCCCAACAAATGCGCAGTGCAGCAGGGTCTCCACGTTCCCACATTCAAACTTTTGGCGAGGAGGCCTAAACTCCGGCGGCTTGACCATATGCATATGTCTCAATGTTGACAACCCCGCAAGACTGCGACTTCGTGCGTCCTGCAATCATTTGTTTTTCTTTGCATTTTATGTGGTTTCGTCTCCCCGCCTGGCTTTCTCTGACTTTCCCCACGCTCTCACAAACACACCCACAGAATCAGCAAGAACAAGCAGCGGCGTCATCTCGCGCCTGCTGCTTCTCGGACCACGACGACGTCCTCGTCTTACGCACCTCGTGTGCTGCTCCTTCTCGTCCTCGTTGCTTGGAGCAGCAGCCATTGTGCCTCGGCCTTCTTCCTGAAGCTAACGCCTCCCACTAGTCTCCTCGCAGAGGTACGAACAAGAGATCGCAGCGGGCGTCTCGCGTCGTGTGCAGCACATGGGGCGGCGTTTGTGTCTGTTGAAGAACAACGGCAGCGCTCCTCCTCCATGCCATATGTGTATTGGATTTGAAAGATGCTCACGCCTACACACACGCTACCCACCTCCCTTCACAGACACCCCAAGCCACCACCCTTCCTACGGCCCGCAGCACCACCACCATGACGGTCACGGCCGCCGACATCACGACCGCGGGCAAGAAGAGCGAAGCCGAGGCGAGCACCATCTCCGACAAGTACAAGGGCGTGCTCTACTTGGCCACGGACAACGGCGCGGACAAAGGGATTGAGCCGAATGGCTTCACCTCGCTGCAAGGGCTGCCGGCGCGCCACGTTCCTGTCGATGTCAAGGTAAGGAGCAGGGAGGAGATAGAAAAGGGAGAGTCGGGGTCGTGATGACGGCCGTATGTCCCACCTCTTTTGCGGGTTTCCTGCCTGAATCCAGCCGTCGCAAGGATGATGTGCACCGTGAGGCCTGCTGGGCTCGAGGAAGCGGCCAGACGAGTACCTGGTTGATGCTGCTCTAGTTCGTGGGGATGGTGGGAGGAGTCCAGAGAAAGAGGAAAGACGCGCATCCTCCTACTTTTCCCCGCGCCTCGGGTTTCACACTCGGCCTGCCCTTCTCGTGACCATCCCACACTAGGGGAAGCAAGTTCACACACAAACTCATCTCCCCTCCCCCTCCTCCCCCTCATTACCCTTAGAACGGCCTCTCCCTCCAACTGGCCGCCGACGCCCTCAAAGCCTTGGACGGGCTCCCTGCCCCGGCTCTCGTCATGTGCAGCACCGGCGGACGTGCTTCCGCAGTCAAATGCCTGAAAAAAGCGACCGAGGAGGGGTGGACCCGTGATCAAGCCCTGGCCTACGCCCAAGAGGAGAAGCTGCCTTTTGTCAACAACCCGAATCTGCGAGATTGGGTGCTTGCCACGGTTGCCGCCAAGCAGTACAAGAACGAACTTCCCTTGCTTTTCCGTCCGTTGTTTGAAGAGACTTCTTGGACGTATACCTACCTCTTAGCGTGCCCTGTGACAAAGGAAGCGCTTTTGATCGACCCTGTCGATTTGACAGTGGAGAGGGACCTGCAAGTGGTGAATGAAATGGGGTTAAAACTCGTAGGGGCGCTCAATACGCATTGCCACGCGGATCACGTGACGGGGAGTGGGTTATTGGCGCAGAAGGTCCCAGGGTGTAAGTCGATGATTGCGGCCGTGTCAGGTGCGAAGGCATGTATGTTTTTGTCGCCTGGGGATAGGGTTAAGTTTGGTACCCGATATGTAGAAGCGCGGGCGACGCCAGGGCATACGAATGGATGCATGACTTTTGTGACTGATGATATGAAGATGGCGTTTACGGGAGACGCGTTGTTGATCCGTGGGTGTGGCCGCACGGATTTCCAACAGGGTAATCCGGAGACGATGTTTGAGAGCATATGGACGCAGATCTTTTCGCTGCCGCATGAGACGCTGGTTTATCCTGGGCATGATTACAAGGGGAGGTTGGTCTCGACGATTGGGGAGGAGAAGAGATTTAATGTCCGGTTGGCTGGGAAGACGAAGGAGGAGTTTGTGGCGATTATGCGTAATTTGAAGTTGGCGTACCCGAAGAAGATTGATGTGGCCTTGCCGGCGAATTTGGTGGATGGGGTGCACGGGAGTTGAGGGAGGGGTGGGAGGAAGGGAGGGATAGGAGGAGAGAATGATAGTATGGTCTGAGCGAGAGCATGAAGCCAGAGGCTGGGCGAGGAGATGAAGAATGAAGAAAAGATTTAGCTTCTAAGTGAAAGAGCGGGCGGAGGTGGAAATGTTTCGAGGCTAATATATGGACATACATTTTCATTTTAGGCGAGAAACGGGAGAAGAGAGGAAGTCAGTGCATCTGTCCTTGTGGCTGCCTCGGCCATCGTTTATTTAGGGAGAAAATTGAGTCTTACTTCTTCGAACGTTTGGAGAAAAACTGAATGGGCGTCGCTAGCGACTTGTGAATCAAACAGAAAACAAAAAGGGAAAAGAAGAAATGTGCGGCAATCGATCGATTTTCCCCCCCCTCATCAACAATGCGGCCTTTCATTTCCTTTCCAGATCTCTCACCGATGCACATGTACAAATTCAAACGAAATCAAAAGATTCGGTCTCCTTTCACTTCTTCATCTACCTACACCTTCTCACCCAAGCGCGCTCCCGCCACTGCCTTCTGCTGCCCCCCCTTCTTGTCCTCCGCGTCCGCCCGCCGGTCCACCTCGGAGAAGTCGGGCTTAAACATCAGCTTGGCTCCAAACCACCTACCCTTCATAAACAAATTCCAGTACACAAAAGGAAACACGTATTTCTTCACCAAATAATAGAAATAGGAAGGCTTGCCCTGATCTAAGAAAGGCAAAGGGATTCGGGTAAAGGACTCTTGCGGGATGCAATCATACACAAACTCAGTCATGAGCAATTTATCATACCCCAGGACAATCGGGCAAGAAGTAAAACCGTCGTACGCAGCCGTCGGTCGTTTTCCTTGCATGATGCGTAGCAGGTTGTGGGTCAACACGGGCGCTTGCCCAGTGATGGCCGCCATGGTTTTCGAGGTGGGCAAGGAGGAGGAGTCGCCGAGGGCAAAGACGTTGGGGTAGGTGAGGTGCTGCGTCGTGTACTTGTCAACCGCCACAAATCCTTGCTCATTGGCCAAAGGGCTGCCCTTGAGGAAGTCCGGCGCTGACATGGGAGGGGTCACGTGTAGCATGGCAAAAGGCAACTTAAATTCGCCTCCATCAGAAAGGCGTTGAAAGGTGGCTTGGTGCTGCACCCCGTCCACGGCAACCAGGTTGGTCTCAAACATGAAATCCACGTCTCGGTCCTTCGCCTCGGCTTTCAGCACCTCTGCGTACTTGGGGACACCAAAATGAACCTTTTGAGGCATGACAAAATGAATGTTTACGTCTCGTCGGCGCTTTTGTCGGCGCAAGTAGTCGTCGGTCAGCCACATGACTTTTTGCGGAGCTCCTGTTTGTGTGTGTGTGTGTGGTGGGAGGAGAAGAAGAGCTATATGATGAGCTTTGATGTCAAAAGCTCATTGATATATTGATGCTCTTTCCTTACCTCCGCACTTGACAGGCGCCGGGGGTTGGGTAAAGAGGGCGTTGCCTTTTCGCAGGCCTTCCAGAACGCGCCAGGTGTTTTGAGCGTACTGTGGGTGGTAGTTTGAGCAAACGCCCGATTCCTCGCTATTGCTCAAGGCTTCCACTAGTCCCGGGACCTTGTTCCAGTCGCACTGCAGGCCGGTGGAAACCACCAAGTAGTCATATGAAAGCCGCCGCCCGCTGGCGCACTGCACTTGGTTCGCTTCAGGCATGACTTCAGTGGCGGCGTCGCGGAGCCAGGTGACGCCGCTGGGAATGATGGTTGACATCGGCCTCGCAGATTCGGCCAGATCAAATACACCTCCACCCACAAAGGTCCACAAAGGCTGGTAGTAATGCGTCGTGGCGGGTTCCAGAAGGCAAATGTCTTTGCCCCTGACGCCCTCGTTCAGCAGCTGGGCTGCCACGCCGCACCCGCCGGTGCCTCCACCTAGAATCAGGATCTTGTGGTGATCTGTTGTGATGGCGCTAATTATGTCGCTGGTGGTGGTGGTGGTGGTGGCGAAGGTGGCGAGGGCAAGGCGCTGCGCGGCTTGTTTAGGTTGGTATGTCCCGCGTGACAAGCGCGGCAGCACCAGAAAGGCTTGCACGTCTTCCATCACGCACGAGACCGTCAGGAGGACGAGGACGATAAAGTTCTTCATCTTGATGTCTATTATGTGTTGGACGGGCGAAAAGGGGAGTGGTCAGTCTATCGAAATGGAACAAAACGCGGCAGCAGGCAGGGCATGGAGCAGATGGTTTTCTACGGGAGGGCTGGAACTCCGAGGCAGGGATGGAAACAAAACAAAGCGCAGAGTGCACAAATGCTAGTAGAAGACGACATGGTGCTTCCCAAAGAAGTGGAGGCACATATGGCTTCTTTGTGCTGTGCGTCCTTGCTCTGTTTTTCCGCTTGTTGCTGTCGAAATTAAGCAACCTCCCTGAGGGAGCGTAGCTAAGCAACGCAAGGTCTCTTTCTCATCACGACTTCAGAAATCAGCGAGGCTGAAGATCGGGTGGAGCGAAGTGGCAGACACACAGGTTGATGATGTGCTGTCAAAGGTCGAAGTGATTGTTGTTGTATTCTTTTGTGGTGGGGTTTGTTGGGTGCACTTTTCGTTTGGCAGAGGAGCTTGCTTTCTCGACCCCCCCAGCCACCCCTTTTGCCAGACGGATGGATCTGCCTACACTCAACTCCTCCCTCCCCCCTTCCCAATCCACTCGACAACGTACACACACAATAAGACGGAAGCGAGTGCCTCGTGCGCCCTGCACCTTATCACTTCCACAAGCAAAGCGGTCGCACAGACGAGACCACCATAATTAGGCATCCGTTCCCCATTCCCACGGCATACACACCAACCTCACTCATCACTCCTCTTCTCCTCCCCCATACACCTCAAGTAGATCACTGAAAGCAAGATGATGGCCCTACGTCTCCTCTCCACCTTCGCCTTGCTCCTGTCCACCTCCGCCTTCTTCCTCCCGCAAGCCCCCCACACCTCCGGCGTCAAGCGCGGCGGCCCCGTCTTCAATGGCGAAGTCGAGGTCATCTTCCCCGGCAACAAGAAGGTCAAGGCCAAGCCAGGTGAGGCCTTTAAGGCCCTGGCTGCCAAGGCGAAGTTCAGCCCCAACTATGGCTGTGAGGAGGGGAAGTGCGGCTCCTGCGAGCTGAAGGGCAGCGATGGGAAGAAGTACCGTATTTGTGTGACCAAGGTTCCTAAGACTGCGGGGCCCTTGACGTTGAAGCCCTAAAAGGAAGAGGAGGAGGGAGAGGAAGAGGAAGGAGTGAATGATAAGAAGGAAAGTGTATGTGAGGCTTGCCGCAAGGAAGAAGAGGCTAGCGGACTGACTGAAAGAAGGGAGATGGAGAGAGAGAGCTTGTGGTTGAGTAGGGAGGAGTAGAGATGATTTGCACTGTGGTAGTGCGCTTGGGATAGGAGGGATGCATTGGTGGGGAGTGGTCAAACGAGAAAAGATCTGAATATGAACATCAAGACAGGACGTACCAAGCTCTTTGCCTCTCAACTTACATTTGTTGCATTCATTTGTTTGTTGTTCATGCGACGCCGCGTCAGTCACACTCCAGCAGCATTCCCTCCCCCGAACCCACCACCAGGTGAAAGACACAAGCCCTTCTTTCATCCGCTTTGTCAGCAATTTTCTTACTAACCCACCCCCAAGCAAAACAACATACACCCTCCCTTCCCTCCCTCCCCTCCCCTCTCCTCTGTCAACCAATCATCGACGAATTACCCACCCACCTTTTCTCTTTCCCACTATTACATAAACACCTCCGGTGGCATGTCCAAATGTCGATGCCTCCCATGCTTATCCCTCTTCAGCGCCGCACCCTCATCCTCCTCCTCCCCCCCTCCCTCCCCTCCTCCCTCCCCCCCCTCCTCCTCCCCAGAGAAATGCGCAGGGCCTTTCCACTGCGGACTCAACGTCTGCGTCCGATCACCATTCGCATGCATCTCACCCACAAACGACGCCGCGGCACCCAACCCCTCCACCCCTTCTCCTCCCTGCTGCTGCTGCTGCTGTTGCTGGTAAGGTTGATGCCGATCCTCCAACACACTGTCACTACTCAAATACCAATCATGTAAGCCATACTTCCGTTCAATATGCTCATAATAATGAATGACCCGCGAGACATAATTCCGCTTCTGTAAATACGTGCCCGGGAAAAAACTCCGTTTGAATCCTTCCAAAATGATGGTTTTCAACTCTGTAGGGGTTAAGGCAAAATGCTCGATTGCCAATAAAAGTTCTTTCACCACAGTGGTGTTGCTCACGAGCCGGTTGTCGGTGCAAAGAGAGACGCAGATGCCGTGGGCCAGCATGTCCTTTAAAGCGTGTTTCGAGATGTCGTCGCGGAGTTCCACCCTGAGGGAGGGAGGGAGGGATGGAGGGAAGAGAGGGAGGGTTGTTAGGATAAATGCTTAGCAAGTTAAACCTATCCCTTCCTGCCCACCCTCCCAAGAAAACTGACATCGTCTGCCGATTACTGGTCAAGCACACCTCGAGCATAATCCGTCTCTTCGCCACATACTGCGCCGAACCCTCCCCCCCTTCTTCCCTCCCTCCCTCCCTCCCTCCCTCATCTGGAACTCACATCGTCTGCTGATTACTGGTCAAGCACACCTCGAGCATAATCCGTCTCTTGGCAACATATTGAACCAAACCCTCCACAAACTCCGCCGGTTTCTCCTTCTTCGTCACTTTATCCACGCTAAAAAGGTGGTATCCGTGACCTAGACGCTCGCAATGCAAGTCGGTGATGGCTTGAAAGACAGCCTGTTGTTTGAGGGGGGAGGGAGGGAGGGAGGGAGGGAGGGAAGGGAGGAGGATGAGTGGGAGGGTGATAGTGATAACCTCTTTGTCACTCTATCCACACTAGAAAGGTGGTATCCGTGACCTAGACGCTCGCAATGGCTTGAAAGACAGCCTGTTATTTTGGGGGAAAGAGGGAGGGAGGAAGGGAGGAAGGAGAATGAGTGCAATGAAAAGGGTTGGTTGGAAAAAGGGGTGAGGAATGGGATATGAAGTACGGCTTTGGCACGAACAGATCACACCAAGGAGAAACGAAGGGAGGGAGAGAGGGAGGTAAAGAAAGAGACCAAAACTTTAAAGTACGAATCAATACCTCGGGTCCAAACGCCTCTCCCGCATGCACCGTCGCCCCCAAGAAATTCTTTTGTGCCACCTCAAAAGCAGTTTGGAAAGCCTCAGCTGGGTACCCCGCCTCTTGCCCTGCAATGTCAATGCCAACAATAGGGAGGTTGTGTTTTTTTTTGGCGTTGATGGCACCGTGGACCAAGGCAGAGGCCGCGAGCTGATAGACAAGGGTAGGGGGTTCGTCCTTATGCAAAGAGCTAAAATTCCGGTAATACTCACTAACATCCGTCATAAACACACGCATCGCACAACAGATAATGCCAAATCGAAAAGGAGGCTCACTCCCGTCTGACACGGAGGGGCGGGCATTGAACTCGGACTTGGCCCGTTCTAACCCGTGCGCTGCTGCTTGCAAGACCCCAATCACGTCCACCTCCGCCGTCGCCAGCAGCTGCGGCGCAAATCTTGGCTCAGTATACCGCACGCCTTCATTGATACAATCCCAGGCAAACTCGTAAGCAATGCGTTCCAGAGCCCCGGGTTGCTGTAAGACGCGGACGATTAACGGAAAACCAGCCAGGTACTCCACCAAGCTGTCGTAGCTCTCACGAAAGACCAGGGTCCGCAGCCCTTCTTCCGTGTATGCGGGCAGCTCCACGCCGTGCATCTGTGCCAACTCAATCAGTGTGCTAAGGCGCGGAGACCCGTCCAGGTGCACGTGCAGGTCCGTCTTGGGTATATCAGTCAGGAACTCGACGAGGCGAGGGCCGAGTTGCTTGAATGCGCGGCAACGCCGACAAGCAGGAACCGCGGCGTTGCCATCCTCTCCGTTGCTGTTGACCCGCCTCTGCAAATCGTCGTCGTCGTCGTCCGGATTGATACTGCTGCTGCTGGCGGAGGCTTGAAGCTTGGGGGCTTTGGAAGACGGAGGAGAGGCGGCCGTGGTTGCGGTGGGGTCGTTGCTGCGCTTGCTGCTCATTCTTCCCCTAGCTCAAGCTGCCGTCGTCCTGCTCTCTTGCTCTTCCGCCTCCTCGTCCTAGGCTCGCCTTCCTTCTCCTCCCTGTGCTTGTGGCTGAGGAAGGAGTGTTGTGAGTGTGGGCGTGTGCCATGGCGTATGTGGTCATCGCCAACGAAAGCTCAACCCGAGAAGGGGGGGAGGAGGGGGGACGTTTCCCCAGCTCCCCTCATCTTCATCTACTGATTCGCAACGACCAGGTCACACTTGCACATCTCACACGCAGTCCACCCCCCAACCAACACAGCCACTGCCACAAGCACTACCCCCTCGTCGCTCCTCGTTACTACACCTCGTCGCTCCCGAGCCAGCTACCCCTCGATCTCCGAGCAATTCGTCCTTGTCGCTTGACGCCAAGCTCTGCAGCTCTGCGCCATCATGGACGAGGTCATTGACACCGGGACCACCACGACGACCACCACTACTACCACCCCTCCTTCCCTGCGCCGCAAACGCCTCCAGCATCGATCCGCTCACACACACAAGGACCTCTCCAGTCGCCTCCTCCCCACCTCCAAGCCTGGGCCCCGCCCAGCCTGTCCGGAAACGACAACTGGGCTTCTCTCTCGCCTCTTCGTCGGCTGCGTTTGCTTTCAGTCCCATTCCCGCGCAGCCAAGCCACGATTCGAGCGCCTTCTCCTCGGCCTCTGAATCTCCTTCGGTCCCGCCGTTGCAGGGCTTTGCGTCGGCGGCTCAAGTTTTGCAGAAGCAGCGAGAGCCGAAAAATAGAGGCCTGGCCGACTTCAGCAACGGCGGCAACGACGACGACGAACCACGCTCCATCTTCCAGACGGCCAACCAGGGCCGCAAGCGGCAACAAGTGGAGGAGCAGCAGCTGGCATCTGCCAAGGCAGCAGGGGACGCGGGTGAACTCCAGCACGCCTTTGAGGTGACAGTCATCGGATTGCAGTACTACGAGGCAGTGGCCGACCGTCTCAAGTCGTCGTCACGCTTTAACCTGCTGCGTGAGCCTAAGAACGAGCACGACGAGAATGCCATTGCCGTGTTTTTGGTGCCGGCGGCGGATGATGGCAAAGACGACGAGGAGGGGCCAGGAACCAAGGTGGGGTACGTCGAGCGCAAGCAAGCTTATCGTTTGGCCGAGTTTCTCGACGAGCCTGACGACGATACGATGGCCTACAACACCGAGATCTGTGCTTTTGCCCGCTGCATCCGCGTGGTCGATGTTCAGATGCTGCGGGCGGGGCTGGGGGAAGGGAGTGGCGACAACGGGGTTGACGAGAAGGAGCAACACGACGATTACGCTGCGACGGCCTCCACTCCCAAAGTGTTGAAGCTTTGCGTCAAGGTGTATGTGAGCGATCGTCGGCGGGACGCATGGCATGCCCTCCAGCAAGCGTTTCCGTCTTCGATGGTGCGCACGCAGGACGCCAAGGACGAGCAGGAAGAGGAAGAACGTGTTGCCCGTGCGCAGCAGGCACGGAACTTGCAAGCTATGGAAAATGTCATGTCCTCCTCGTCCTGGGCCTCGGCCTCTTTGCAAGGCCTCCGGGTCCTCTCCGTTTGTTGACGGCATCGGGACCGCGCTCGTGGCGCTGCAGAAGGAAGGCATTCGCATCGCTTTCTATTGCTCCTCGGAAGTGGACCCTGACGCACTCGCTGTGACAGACGCGCGGTTTGGCACTGGGGATGGCAGTGCAGGCGCTGACAACTTGTGTGCTTTTCCTTTCCTGAATCTGGGGGACGTCCGCCTCATTGATCGTCAGTTATTAGAGCGTCTGCAGCCTGATTTGATTATTGGTGGATCGCCGTGCCAGGACCTCAGTCGCCTGAATATTCAAGGCAAGGGTTTGCAAGGGTTGCGGAGCGGCCTCTTTTTTTGAGTTCCTGAGGATCAAGGAGTTGTGTTGCGAGATTTCGACGCACTCTGCCTTTGTCTTGGAGAACGTCGTTCCGCGCCTCGAGGGAAGCTTGCTTGAGATGAATCGATGTGTGGGCGTCAATCCGCTGCTCCGAAATTTCGGCGGCCGCGCGGGACCGGTACTACTGGACAAATCTGCCTGTAGTGCGCCTTGTGCCTGGCGCCGCTACTGGACAAATCTGCAAGACGTTCTGGTGTCGGGGAGGGCCGCGAAGCACCTGGACAATAATCTGACGTTCGATGGAAAAGCCCGGTGCATCATCCGCAGCGTTCATCGCGATTGGAACTTGATCGACGATCCTCTCCACCCGGCCTCGCGGGGCCAGAGGTACCGCCGTGTGCTGCCGGTGGAGGAGGAGCGGCTCATGGGTTTCGACGACGGCTACACTGACGTGGCAGGAACGCTCTCCGACGACCAACGCCATGCCTTGCTTGGAAACAGCTTTAGTGTGCCCGTGATCCGGCAGTTGCTCCGACGACTTAAACCTCTTGAGGACGCGACGACAGCCGAGGCCCAGGCGAAGGCACAGGCTGAGTTGCGCTTACTGCCGCTTGGGAGCCCAACCGCGCGAGAGTGGTGCTCAAACTGCAACAGTCGAAAATGTGTGTGTTATTAGTTTGATTGGCGAGCGCGCGTGTTTTCTATATGTTAAATATGAGGAAAAGCAAAACATAAATGAAGATCATTTGTTTAGATGAATATTACTTTTTAGATCTTTTATTCTATCTCTTTAAAGTCTATAGGGATTGTCTTTGGGTCTCTTTCTGTTACGGGGTTCCCCTCCCCATTTCCTATCCCTCCCCCTGCCCTCTTTCTCACACTACTCCCCGCTGTCGTCTTCCTCAACCACTTCCTTTTTGACCGTGATGCCCATGGCAAGGGACCCAGGACCGACCCCCCCATAGCCTTCCGGATTTGCCAAGGCATCAAAAGACCCACCCATGGCGGCTGTGTTTCGTGGGGGGGGGCGAAAGGAGGGAATGTAAGATTGTATGCCAACCTTTCAAATTCGGGTTTATACCGGACCATCATACGACTTCACATACCCAAACGTACCGACATGCGAGGGCCCCAGCGAATTGTACATGGGTGCGACCATGCCACCATCGTCGGCTACGTGTCCGTTTGCGATGTGCGGGTCGAGGTGGCCCGTCTTGGCAGCGTACTCTTCAAGCTCCGACAGCAGGCGAGTGCCTTCAATTTTCTCCTGCTGCTGTTGTTCCCGCTCTTCTGTTTCTTCGGATGGCCCCCGCAGGCTGGTGGCGGCAGTGGCTGCATTGGTAGGGCTCAGGAGGAGTAGCACCAACGCCACAAAAGGGACCAGACCGGTCAAGCTAAAGAAAGTAGAGGAGGACATGGAGGCTCGGAGGGTGGCAGCAACAAGGGCAGTAGCAGTAGTGGCTCGGCTCGTGGTGTTTCTGTTGGCTCTGCCGGGGCAAGTGTTCGCATTCACTGCTGGGGAAGTAAGTTGAGGGGAGGAGGTTGATGAGAAGAGGGTCGTCGACTTATTAATAAAGTGCGTCGCTTGCTTCGAGCACAATCAATCGAGGAAGCAAGAATGGTACTGCATGTGCGTTTCTAAGGCTTGCCAAAAAAAATTCTCTGTCCAGGCGCGTGACGTAGGCTGTCTCGGTCGAGTTTTTACGGAAGCCGCCGTGTCGCTTCGGAATCGCCGCGCTAACGGCTTTTTGGTGTGTCGTCTCGTTTTATCACCACAGCCTCCAACCGCAAGCCTGACCGAGCTATGAAAGGGACGCCATTATATAACGTTTACACATAAGCAGTTTCAAGGCTTGCGCATGGTCGCAGCATGTGATTTATTGGTCAATTTTGCTGTCGACTTGTGGAACGTAACGGCCACGGCATCACGTTCTCTGAACGTTCCTCCGCACGAGGCCCATGTACTCGACTCCTTGCTTTACGAGGGGAGCCTTTCATGATGATGCTCCACGTAGAAGCCAGCATTCAAAATGTTATAGCAACGAACAAAACAATTGCACAACGCTTTCAAATAAAAAAGACGTAATCGTCACGTAGCCCGCCCGCCATTCTATTTAAGTAACTTCAAAAATGCTTTTCTTTTGTCTATTGAAACATACCTACCACGCTATGACTACGCCTATTCACTAATAAGTTACACATTCCCCGCTGCTTCCAGCTTCCCAACCCCTACTCGGTACTTGTTTACCTTTCGCAAGCCGTACACGAGCGCTTTCCATACCCCCGCCGTAAAAATGCCCTTGACTCCTTGCGTCAAACTCGAACGCGCCACCACCTTGTGAATACCCAACTTGACCATCTTGGCCGTCTTTTTCACCGGCAATTTTTCCCACGCCGTCCGCAGCGCCGCCTCCGCCTCGCCTGCTGCAGGTACCTTCCCTGCTTCCGCCCCCGGTATCAGGATGCTTCCACCGCTCCCCCGCAAGCTCCGCGGCACCAAATGCTGCCTCACTGCCAATGGCATCTGGCCTAGGAGGCCCGCGCGAGTCGATGGGCTCAAGTCTTGGGCAAAGCGAGTGCGATCCGACGAGGTGGCCGCCAGGGATGAAACGGCCGAAAGGACGTGAGGCGTGTAGAGGCGATGGAAATGGGGTAGATTGGCAGTGACGATATTTTTGACTTTTTGTGGGTTCTCGCCAAAGGTCATGCGGAAGTCGCCTCGGTAGGAAAGGCCGGCAATCATGGTAAAGAGATCGAAGTCGGAGAAGGACTCAGGGAGGAGGAGGAGAGCGGCGCGCGTGGCGCTGGCGAGGTTGGCTTGTTGGGCCTCGGCGAGGGCGTCATAGGCCTTGATGACACGGACGGGTTTTTGCATTCGTCCTATGGGTTGGGGTGGTGGAGAAGAGAGGAGAAGATTATGGATAAATGTGAGTGGAAAGGTTTGACAATTTAAGATATAATCACTTCACAGGCCGCGATTGTCATCTACCATCATCCTGCAATCCGCAACTTGCTCCTGCCAAAGTGTGACTTGCTCCTCCTCTAATTCCCTCCCATCCTCCCTGCCCCCAAAAAGCTACCTGCTGTGTACATCCACCGCCAGTCCAGCAGGTCTTGCCGGAGGGCATGCGTGCTAATAATGCCGTACTTCATGACCCGACCCGGCTGCCCTGGGACGGGGATGGCCGTGTTGTAGTAAATGGCGGCGCCGTAGTCCTCTGCAGTGAATGTGATGGGGAGGGGTTGAACAAGGGTGAGAAAATGATTCTTCTATTTATTAGCCCCTTTCTTTGTCGCACGGGTTGTTATATGCAGGTGCATTTCTTCTCAGAGGCCTTACTCCCTCTCGCTCCCTTTCTCCCTTTCCCATGGCAAAACCAAAAACCATTTTCCTAACCGTCCGATCTTTCCCCCCCTCGCCACGGAGAAGGGTAGAACGAACAAGCAGACATTACCCAAGCATTCTTCTCCACCCCCTCCCTCAACTACCAACCTACACGCCTTGCTCACCTTGAATCTGCCCCAGCCGCTCCGCGCTCAGGTAGCGCAAAACAGAGTAATGCTTCCAATTCCGGTCGAGGTTCTCCCGGTGCCATTCAATGGGATTGCGCACGGCCAGCACCAAATCCAGCATCGGCAGCCGCGCCGGGTCCGTCACGATGGGAAGAGACGATAGCGGTATCGTTGCATCGCCCCTGATCGCCGTGGCCTGCCTTTGCGCCGCCGTCGGGTGGGAGTCGTTGTCGTCGTGGTAGCCATCTTGGTCAAAGACGCCGCTGCCATAGGCAAAGCCAAAGTCCGCGGGCGGCAGGCTCCGCAAGATTTCGTCAAACTGCGTGCTGGCGTGGCCGTGGGCGTCCAGCTCGTGCAATGGGGGCAATGGGGGTGAAGAGCCCATGCTTTTGCCTTGCCTTTGTTGTATGAAATGAGGGTGGGTGGGGTGGGGAGGTCGAGAATCCAGAGCGGACGGAGCAATGATACATGCGTAAGAGCCGCACAACGCCCCGAGATGGTTCAAGTGCATAAGACCTGACCACCCTGCCCACGGGGGTGTGATGCTCTGCACGGTACAGTGTAGGCCTGCTTCGGCATGCGCCAGAAAAAGCCCTCCCAGAAGGTGCGAGAAGAGCGCCCCCAATCAAACACGCCGAAGTCGGCACGAAGGCACAAAGCTCAAGCTCAAGGCCCGTGCACCCTGCACCCTACCACACCACCAAGTGGCTGTCCTAGGCTATGCATTGACATGGATGCTGGGGCTGTGGTGGCGTTGCGGCGCTGTCGCCGATGAATCGCCAACAATTCTCAAGTCCCAACCACCTCCCCCTCCCTTGCCGTGTCGAGGACACGACGACGCCCATAACGACAGCTGTGAGCTTCCCCCATGTCTCCAGGAGAGAGTGCCCCAGCGCGCGGGGGCGGAATCTCGTCGTCGTCGTTGTCTACCAACATGCCCTTTCCTCGCACCTTGTCCGCTACCCTAGTATACTAGTCCCGGATGTTAGGCAGGACCCATATGCTCGCAGGTCTAGAATTTTGCCTCGGGCTCTTCCCCTCCAACCCACCCCTCATCATCTTACATCATCATCCCCCCCTTCTCTCGGAGGACAGGAGAGAGAGGAGGCCACAGCACCAAGACCCCCTCGTGCCCTCCTCGTAAGGGTTACTACAGAGGAAGCAAGGCGCTGGCACCCATCACACCCCTCCTCTCTCCTCCAGAATAGCAAGCCACACTCCCGCCCGACGGTTGCGGCAAGACGCCACCACACGTGATCACAAGCCCCCTTCTCACCCTAGACCATCGCGCCCATACCCAATAGATTGCCCTAGAGGACACCAAGGCATGGACACGCCCATTTATCAGCAGGCCACGCCCACGGTGGCCGGGCATCATCAGCAGCATGGAGGCGGGAGCGACGATGAGGAGGAGCTGGAGCTCGTGGACATCATGCGCAACGCAGACGACGCCTCCTCCTACTACGAACCCCCCCCACAGCCCCTCCCTGCCAAATCAGCAGCAGTAGCAGCAGCGGCATCATTTCCCAGCAGCAGCTCCAGCACCGGGAGCAGCGCCATCGCGGCGCTCGCCAAGCCCCCGGCGCAGGCCCATGGCCCCAGCAGCAGCAGCAGCAGCAACCCCCATGGCGACGAGGAGGGCGAGCAACAACCCGAACTTAACGTCGACGGCGCGAACATGGATGACGGGCAAGGGCAAGCCTCCCTATCCCACATCTCCTCCTCCTCCTCCCCCTCCTCCCTTCCCCCCTCCGTGGGGGTGGGTGTGGGTACGGGTGAGGCCGAGGGTGAGTCCTCCCCCGCCCGCAGCACCAGCGACGCCCAGGTCCAAACCGTGGACGACATGGATGTCGACGAAGAGGAGGAGGAACTCGCAGCAGCCGTGGCAGGGACTATCCACTCCTCCTCCCCTCCTCTCCAGCAGCAGCAGCAGCAGCAGCAGCAGCAGCAGCTAGGAGCAGCGTACTCTTTCTCGAGTAGTCATACCATGGCTGAAGTCGAGGCATTCGTTGCCTTTGCCACTGTAGCAGAGATGGAGCAGCAGCAGCAGCAGCAGCAGGAGCAGCAGGAACAGCCCCAAGCCGACGCCAACGAAGCCGATGCCCGCCCCTTCTCCCCTTCCTCCTCCTCGCCCTCCCGCCCTCCCTCCGTTGCGAGTCAATCCAGCGATGTGGACGAGCCTCCTCGTTATCACGATGATGATGGCATCGATCAATACGACGATGACCTCGATGACGACTGCTCCCCCTTCCCTCCCTCTACTACCGGGGAGGAAACCAGCAGCAGCAGCAGCAGCGGTACGAAGCAGCAGCAGCAGCAGGGGGGGAAGGGAGGGAGGGAAGAAGAGGAGCCACCGCCCAAGCGTCGACGAGGACGACCTCGCAAGAACCCTCTGCCTCCAGCTCGTGAGATGCGTTATCCGCAAGGAGAGGAGGAAGGGAAGGAGGAGGAGGGGGAGGAAGGAGGGAATAAGGACAAGGCACCTACAGCAGCAGCAGCAGCAGCAGCAGCAGCAGCAGCAGCAGCGGCAACAGCAGCGTCAGAATCCGTCTTCCCCCCCCCACTCACCCTCCCAGCAGCAGCAGCAGCAGCAGCCACCACCGCCGTTGCCCTCCGTGGCACCACCACCACCACCACCACCTCAACAACAACAGCAGCAGGAGCAGCAGCAGTAGCAGCCCCACCCTCACGAGGACGTACCCACACACAAAGCAGGAGCGGCCGACCCTGGTCTCGTGTGTCATTAGATTCCTTAGGGAATCTCTCCCTCTCTCCTGGCCCTGATCTTGGTTTTGATTTCCCCTTAGAATTACTAGAGGAGGAATCGGAAGGGATGAGGTACCTAGAAGGGCAGGAAGGAGGGCGGACGCCCCGACAGCAGTTGCAGCAGCAGTTGCAGCAGCAGCAGCAGCAGCAGCTACAGCGGTTGGAGCAGCAACAGCAACAGCAGGAGCAGCAGCAGCAGATGGGGTTTTATGGAGGAGGAGGGGAGGGAGGGGGCGAGGAAGGGGAGCCACGGAGGTATGGACCGAGGACGAGGGGGGGAGGGACGCATGGGCTGGGGAGGGACGGAGGGAGGGGGAGAGGGAGGGGGGGAGGGAGGGGAGGAGGAGGGG
>Ga0209491_10005535_pt1 | contig 18369 bp, 17 predicted proteins | sample BON02_FD_187213 | JGI IMG/M metagenome (GOLD analysis project Ga0209491, IMG submission 187213) | Freshwater microbial communities from Lake Bonney liftoff mats and glacier meltwater in Antarctica - BON-02 (SPAdes) (version 2) | ecosystem: Environmental > Aquatic > Freshwater > Ice > Glacier...
TGACCACCGGCCCGAGTCGCCGCATCCGTAGCGGCAAATCCGAAATCGTCCTCCGACACGTATCTCCGCGCTTTGTTTCCACAAAAAACCCGAAAAGCGCACAGGTCATCCTCGCCCTTCGCTGGATCGGCAGGCAAGCCGTGGATGACGACGTGATTTCCAAGCTGCGCCGGCATCTTTCCCCAGCCGACCGCGCGGCCCTGCCAGCGGACGCCGCCTGCGCTCCCGCATGGATCGCCGACATCTTCCACCGTATCGCCAAAGACACGACTGCCGCCGACTTCGAGAAGACCTTCAACGCCACGGCACAGTCATGAGCAAATCACCCACTGCCCCTCGCCAAGCCCTGGCACTCGCCGGCTTCGTCGTCGTCACCTTCTGTGCGCCGCTGCTTGGCATCTTCTCCAAACCCGATCTCTGGTATGAAGCGCTCAACAAACCCACATGGAATCCGCCCGGTTGGATCTTCGAGCCGGTCTGGTCACTGCTCTACCTTCTGATGGCCGTGGCCGCATGGTTGGTGTGGCGGCGGGTCGGATGGCAAAGGGCGCTGATGTTCTATTTTATCCAGCTCGCCTTGAACGCCGCCTGGACGCCGATCTTCTTCGGCGCACATGAACTTGGCTGGGCGCTGGCGGAGATCCTCCTGATGTGGCTTGCCATCCTTTTGACGATGCGGGGTTTCTTCCAAGTCAGCAAACCGGCCGGGTGGATGCTCGTGCCGTATCTGACCTGGGTAACCTTCGCCGCGTTCCTCAACTTCACCCTTTGGCGGATGAATGCCGTGTGACCGGGTCGGCGGCATCAATTGGGATTTGCAGACTGATTTCGAAGAAGCTCACCAGCTCCGGGCTCAACTTCCTACGCAATCGCGTATCTGCGGAGTTGCTAGTTGTCCAGGAACTAACAGCGTGCTAGCGATTATCCGTGCTCAGTCCCCTTTGGTATCTCGCGATTGTTCCCGGAATCCCGACCATCGCATTGCTGGTCTGGATGAAATGGTTTATTCACCTCCGGGACAAGCGGTCACGCCGCCCGTTCGATGAAATGCCACGCCCCGCAGGATGGTCGCTGCAAAATCGGACTGCGACTTTGATGGAGGATTTCACCGTCTATTTTATTTTTGCAAATGTCGTTGGTCTCGTGGCCTGGGCACTTACGATCAATGCCAAAGGCTCCCCCGAGATCTATTTGGGCGTTGGTTTCGTCGCGTGCTGCGTGCTGATTTACCGCGCCACACGATCCATATCGAGCTACATGAACCACCGCCTCGGCCTTCTCGGAGAACAAGTCGTCGGACAGATTCTCGACCAACTTTCCTCGGATTCCATCCGGATCTTCCACGATCTCGAAGTCCGCGAACCTGGAAGAAAACCATGGAACATTGACCACGTCGTTCTCACACCCGCCGGTGTCTTCGCTATCGAAACCAAAACCCGTCGCAAGCCTCGCGGCACCGCTCCCGATGGACAGGAGGGTCACAAGGTCATCTTCGACGGCCAACAACTAAACTTCCCTCATGCTATGGGCTACGACCGTCACGGACTCGATCAGGCCCAGGAAAACGCCACTTGGCTTTCCGGGAAGCTGACCGGTCTCAACGGCTGCGGCGTTCCCGTGACCCCGGTTCTCGTCCTTCCAGGTTGGTGGGTGGATCGAAAGGGCAAAAGCAGCATTTCAGTATTGAATGCGAAAGAATGTATCAACTTCTTCAAGGGGCGCCCTCCAACCCTCTCCGCCGAACGCCAACGGGCCATAGCAAATCAATTGGAAGAGCGGTGCCGAATCGATCTCTCCCAGCCGTCCTGATCCCATTCCCCACCTGCAATCCCATGGCTCGCACCCGATACATCTTCATCGACTACGAAAACGTCAGCGAATCCGATCTTTCACGCGTTAGCGGTAAGGCCGTGCGGGTTTTCATGATCATTGGCACCCGCCACAAGAAACTCCCCACCTCGCTCTTCCTCTTCGCTCAAGATCATCCCGAGCAACTGAGGATTATACAGACTCCGGTGGATGGACGCAACGCGCTCGACTTCGTGCTCACACTGGAACTCGGGCGCATGATTGCGACCGATCCCGGAGGCTATTTCCACATCGTCTCCAAGGACACCGACTTCGATTCAGCCGTCCGCCACCTCAAGGGCGAAACGAAACTCATTGCGCGCCACTCATCGCTCGCAGAAATCCCGGCTCTCTGGACTCCTGAGGAACGCATCGCCCTGATCAAGGCCGAACTCGCAGATGCCACAAAATCCCGCCCCTCCACCCGCAAGACGCTCGAAAACAAAATCCAGTCCGCCTTCGAAAACAAAGCCGAACCGGAATTCATCGAGAAGACCATCAAGTCATTTGTGCAGGCCAGCATCCTCGAATTTACAGAAACCGACAAGGTGGTCTATAAGGCCGCATGATCACACCTTTCTCGCTGAGGAACCGCCATTCATTCAGCTCCTCTTTGAATCGGAGAGCCATGACCCCTTTCACATGGCGAACCGGACCGCCATGCGGGTCTACGATCCTCGGAAGCCCCAAGTCCACATCCTCTCCGTGCAAAGAAGCAAGGGTCTCGAATTCCGCTCCGTGATCTTCATCAGCATCGGCCAAATCGAAGCCTCGGAAACTGTCGCGCAGTAAAAGCCTCTTCGGCATTGTGCTAATTGAAGAAGATTGTCCCTTACATGGAGATATGATTCGGACACGCGTCACTATCAGGTTTTGTCACGGGCGTAGGAGACCCTTATTCCGCCTTCTTGAAGTCGGTAGTGTTGCCGGGTTCCTCCTTCAAATGGATTTGGAAGCCATTCAAACGTTGGCTCGGCAGAGAGGGCGTTCGTAATTCGGAGGATTCTCCAGGGTTGAGCAGGTAATCCAGCCAGACGGCTCGCCGCCCGGATCTCACTGGTTCCAAGCTCGAATTGAGAGCTGTCCTCGAGCGTCGCCTTGACCTCGACATGCCAAAGCTTTTTCCCGTGACGAAACTTGAAGTCGAAGCCGTGCCCATCGGAGGTTTCGTCCGTATCCGCCGGGACAAGTGGCTGGACCTTGAGGCTGAGTTCGGAAACCCAAGCACTCCGCCTCACTGCCTCTTTCCCAAATTCCTTTTGCAAAAATCGGTAGGCATGCATTTCACCGACAATTCCAACCAACTCCGCCTGATCCTTGGATGGACGCCGTGAGGAAAGTTTGCCCCCTCTACCACCCATTCCGCCACCTGAACTACCGCCTCCGGAGACCACTGTCTTCAATGGGGTAAATTCATCGTCGATGGCCCGTGGACCCGTCGGGGGGGCAAGGTTTTTGAGAATCGCGAAGAGTTCTCGGTAGTTCCCTGTGCCAACTTCGAACGAAGATCCGGCCACTACAAACGTCCGCTGCTTACGTTCCGCCGCCTGTTCAAGCTTCAGCCTTTCTTTTCTGTGTGCCTCCACGATGGCGATATCAATCCCAAGGTGATCCCGAATCTCGACTAGAGTAGAACAACCCTCGCAAGCGGATTGGAAGACGGGATCCCTGAGAACCATTTGGGATTTTTCAATCAGATCGGATTCGGTCCAGCGCCTCAAATAGGCATTAGAGTCGAGTTCAGTAGGTGGGTCTGGCGGTTCCCCGACCGTAGAGCCTCCCCCGGCCAACTCATTCCATGCTTCCCTAAAATCATGAAGCTTGAGTAGCATCTGCTTGAACGCCTCCTTGTTGTCGGTCGCCAGATCATATGGATCGGGATCCAACGCTACTTCCATCGCCTCAAGCGCGGATCGGAACTCATCGGCACTGCTAGACTCAGTGAGCACGCGAAGTCTGTCGTCCGGAACATCAAGTTTGGCATACTCGGCGTGTAGCGCGTCAATTACGACCTGAAAAGGAACCTCCCACCATTGAGCCGTCCATTCAGAAGGTGCCTTGAACTCACGGCGCGCTGCCTCCATTTCCAGAAACAGACCGGCTTTCCCTTCCTCTATGGCGACATCACGAGCAAGAGTGCTCAGCAAGAGTGAGACTTGATCGAGATGTGCGTCAGCTTGCTGTTTTGCTGTGCGGTTTTCGACCGGCGCGTAGCGATCCCCAAGAGAACTGAGAACCTGGTTCCACGCCGGAAGCTGGGCGCGATCCCCCAAGACCAACCACGCCGCCTCACCCATCGCCCGGTCGTTCCGGCATCTGCGAGCTGCCGATAGGAGATCCTCGGCGGACCATCCAATCACCTTGGAGTCAATCCACTCACTTAACCGCTCAATATCGGTGCCGGCGGCATCAAGACCTTCCTCGGAAACGCCCATCAATACCAAGACCGGGCGGATCCTATCGATGATGATGGATACTGGACCCATCCAACTCTGTCGCACATCAGCAAGGGATTGAGCATCGATCTCAGCATCCTCCATCGCCTGTTCGATAACCTCCAACGTGGGCGATTCGATGCCGACTAGTGGTTTCAGAACCAAGCGAAGATGCGTGATCAGGTCACGTCGATGCAGGGCGGCCTGAAGAGCGGGTGCAAGCTTGTCATAGGTGAACTGGACATTCCGGCGGATGACCAGCACTCCCTTTGATAGCCAAAGTGCATCGGGATGGCTGTATGCGACTTCTTCCACACCATCAATCAGCTGAACCTTGATCGATTCGCACATGAGCAAGTGAGCCGTCTGGAGTCTAGCCTTCGCTTCATCCCATGCCGGTGTTGCGGTCCCAGAAGGATTGCTCCCTCCATGTGCCGCAACCGCGAGGATGACGGGTGCAATCCAATCGTATCCACTCTGTACAAGTGGAACCAGTCCATCCGCCTCCGAGTCCCAACTCTCGCCATTGATCACGATCCGCTCCTCAAGCTTCGAGGCCTGACGGATAGCGGTTTTCGCGCGCAGTGGCCCAACCATTTTATGGGCTTCTGTAGCAAGCATCTCAAGGATCGGTTTCTGATGATCCATAAGGGCGCGGGTTCGTTCTTTGTGATCCGGGAGAAAGACTCCGGTTAGATCATCCAGTTCCAGATAACTAAGTTTCCGCTGCCCGGTCCGTGTCAGGTAGCCTTGGGGAAGCCCTTTCGTAGGATCGTAATTTTTCCAGGCGATTCGCAACTGACCGAGGAACGCATTAAAGCGTTCGGGGGGCACTCGCCGAGCCTTCCATGCGGCGGCAAGTGCATTCAACAACTCAGGGCCGACTTCCTCATTTTCAACCGGGTAGATATTCAGACCAAGGTTAGTAAGGGCCTCCCTAAGAAACGGATCGGATTCGACATTCTGGGCGAACTTGACCGGGAGCGGATCGAGGTGGGCATATCGCTGTTCAACCAGTAAATAGGCAGGGATCAACCAGCGAAGCTTCAATGGGTGTTTGATTTTACTTCGATCCGGTAGCCATGTGTTGGACGAGAGCCAATGATGAAGCGGAGATGGGATTGTTTTCGGATCCTTGTTGCCTGACACCTTGTCAATTTTCACGGTCCCCCAGCCGACCGGCCAATGCGAAAAGGAGGTGATAAGCAAGCAAGACAGAGCCTCAATTCCTTTTTTAGAAAGGGTTTCAAGGGAGGAAATCCCGTGGAAATGGTAGATTCCAGAAAGCTTATAATTGGACCACTTGGCGTAGGAAGGCCTCCATTTGTTACCGCTTGTATTTCTCCATTCTTCCCACACTTCGACCGGAAAACCCTCTGGTGCGGATTTAGGGATTTCGTGGCTGCTGAGATCTGTTCCGAATTGAATATCCGTTGCGGATTGGAGCCTGAGCCCATCCACAACTCCTGCTTTGGCAAACAGATTCTCTTTCCCCGTTACAGAAACTCCCCAGCGCGGATCATCCGGTGGGAGCAACGCGCAATTCCGAATCGCCGTGGCACAGTCTTCTGTTAGGTCGTCAGCAAGCTCCCACAAACAGTCTCCAAGATGCCCTTCCCAACCTGGTCCGAATACGGCCTCGTCCATTGAACGCCAGCCACCGTGGCAGGCAACAGGCAAGCGCTTGATCAATGGGTCCATCGTTGCCGCCCCCTTCTCACCAACGAGCTCCAAGGCCCAAGGAAAGATTTTCGCACACTTAGAACCGTCTTCACTGGCATGAGCTACAGGGAGTTCTGGAAGGGCTGGCAACACCACATCGCGAAATAGAACTTCTCTGCCAAATTCCCTAACGAAACGTCCATCGAGGAATTTCTGTACTTCCGTGTTTCTCCCTCCCACTCCCTCTCGTGTGGAAACTCCCTCATGAAGGAACGCCACACTTTCCTCAAGGGTCTTGGGCACATCCTTCACTAGGTCCGCAGCATCATCAGCACTTTTAACAGGCGGGAAGAAAACTCTGATGATGCCCGAGACACTCAGCAGCCGCCCATCCTGAGTAGGAAGAAATTTACATCCAGCCAAAGGGTCGTCCTTGGAGTCTTCCTTCCAATTTCGTAACTTATCCGGGAGAGCTTGAATGACACTGCTTAGAAACCCATCCCATGTGACCTCAACCTCTTCCGCCTTCACTCGGGCAGCAACGCTCTGAATCGTATTGCTCCACTCGGTTGGGGATGGATTGGGTCTTCCGCTCAGTGCCTCGATGATTGTGACCACCGCCTTACGGCGTTCTCCGAGGCTGTCACTCACAACCTGAAATCCAGCAGATTCGCGCCAAATGGAAGCTCCAATGGGCGACTCGACGGAGATCGCCGGCATGACTCTGGCATCCTTGGCAAGACACCATCCACTGTCGCAATGAATCAGCGCAAGCTCCTCCAAATCACTTTGCCGCTCCTTGGAACGCTCGTGCAATTGTTTCAGGAAACTCCATCCAAGCCCAGTCTCGCTAATCGCTGTTGCCGATGACAAAAGATCCACGATTGCCCGACCGCTCCGATCATCGGCAGCGCCTGCCGCCATGTCCGCAATCACATCCAGGCAAAGATCCAGTATCCAATCGACAAGCAGTTTGTTGTAGCTGTCCGTAAAATCGATCGTACGGCGATCAAGGGAGCCGTAGAATGGTGCATTTACCAATGCTCTCGTGCCGGTGACCATTGTTGTCGGCAGGAAGATCACGAACACGCCATCCGTGGGCGTGGTGCTGTCCTCGGTCGCGACTCCAACCGTAGCCGTTCGGAGTTCAGGCCAGCGATTGGGTAGATGCTGGACCGTCTCACGGATGCGTTCGGCCTCTGTGTCATCGTTACCGCCATAGATACGGCTCCACACCTGAAATTCGCGCGGTTCGGAGTCGGGGGTGGCAGGAGGTGTGCATGTGATCGTCAAACTTTGCTGGAGTACTTTTGTTGTGGCGGACAGCTGATTGCCAGCAGTGATCCTGCGTCCAAAAGTCCTGGGCACTTCATCAAGACTTATCTGCAAGGTCTTGAGATTCGCGAGGAACACAATCGCGCGCTCATCCAGCTGCTTTAACTGGTCTTTGACGGTCTGAATCGCGTCCGCCTCATCACCATCCCGCCCACCATCCAGCCGAAGCCGAATAATCGTTTTGAAGCCATTGTTGAGCAACCTCTCAACTTCGGGCGGCATTTCCTGAATCGGCAGGGGCATCAGATAGGGTGACAGGGACTCCTTGGCCTCTTTGGCGACATCCAAACCTTTCGCTAGCCGCTCTCGATACTGAGCCAGCTGCTCTGAAGACCAATCCAAGAGGGGGCGATCTTCGTCAAAGGGCGATCTGGCTTTCAGCCCCTCTTTGTTCAAATCATCCGCAGCTTTCGCTACTGCGTCGCAGACGGCTGGGTCGAAGCGAAAGACGAATGCATCCTCGCCTGCCGCAGGAGCTGTCGACCAAATTTCAGGACAACTACAAACCTCAAGCACGCTCCTGAAGCCCAGACCCTTGTTTCCTACGCTCTCGTTCGGATCCTTCGGACTTTGTCCCAGTTGGCAAATTCCCTTGAAATCTTTTCTGAGAAAGGGCCTGCCACTGTTTCCGATGAGCAGAACCGGCTCAGGCGACGAAATCAAAACAAAGGAGATCTGGCGGGGATCGTCGTCCCCGGCATCAGCCAGCGCATCATGGGCGTTTTGCAGGAGTTCCAGTATGCATCGCCCGCGGTATTCCTGTGCGATTTGCCCGCCCAAGCTGGACACGGTTCGGTAGTTCTTAGTTCCGTTTTTCAGTTCGTCGAAGAACGTCTGAAGTTGATCCTGCGCCTGATCGATGACTGCGGACAAGCCTGAGCCCGACGTGCCTACGTGGACGCCTGAACGGTTGGTATTCTCCTCACTGGTGTGAGAGTCAGCTTTCGGGTGATCATTCATCGGGATTTCATTTTTCGGGACAATCAGATTGAGACTTCGCTTCTTGAAATGACACGTTCGATTACCGGATCTCCATGAGCCGCCCCTGTGTGCAGAAGTGAATCCATGACGAGGAGACGGACAGACCTTGCTCGCTCATGGCCTCGCGATAAGCCGCAATTTGTCCTGAGTAATTAACGGCGCGCTCCGACGGATTCGATCCGGGATAGGATTTGTGATCGATGAGCACCGCACCCTCGTCAGTGATCAGCACAAGGTCGATGAAGCCGGTGATGCGCTGGCCTTCCGCGTTGCGGTGGGTGAACGGTATCTCGACCAGAAATTCGGTCGGCTTGAACCGCTCGATCAGGAAATCTCGAAAAGCGATGGTTGCAGATACAACTTCCCCGGCTTCGGCCTTGATCATGTAGGCTTCCAGGATTTCGGCGGTGCGGGTTTGGAAGTCCGGGATGGTTGGATCGATGAGATGGGCTGCCAGGATTGCATGGAGTGCATTGCCAATGTCTCGGTCGCTCTGTCCGGGAGCGAGTTGGATGGCCTTGCCGCATATCAGCTCTTCGCCAGCCGCCACGTTCATGAGCGGCGGAAGGCCTGAGGGCGTGAGTTCGGCGGCAAGAAATTCCTTGGGAGCGAGAGGCAGAGGAAACCATTGTACCGTAAGTTCCGCTGGAAGGTTAGATTCATCCTCACCCGAGGTGAATTTGCGGAACCTGCGTCGGACTCCATCCACGACATCTTCAACCGGAACGGGAGTGGGAAGTTGTAGAGCCGGACACTCGACGCCCGGCGGTAGCCAGGGAGCTTTTTTCCCATCCAGAGGAAAGATGAGGAAGTCACGGGCACGGGTCATAACGACGTAGTGGAGCCGGGATTGCTCGGCGCTGGCATCTTCGAAGGCATTCTTACCTGTGTCGGATGACTCGACCACGTCTCTGAGTGGAACATCTTTCTCCTGGGCTCCGAATGGATAAGGCCAGAAACGGATTCGGCGTCCTGCGAGCGGATTGTCGGGATCGAAGTCGGGGGGCGAGACCGCGAGCGGGCTATTCCAGATGCGCGGGCGTGGTTCATCCGGCAAATCAAGGCAGATGACGACCGGCCATTCGAGCCCCTTGGATCCATGCCACGTCATCAACTGTACCGCATCGGCGCTTTGATCGAGGGCGCTGTGGTCTTTTTTAGATGAGGCGAGGGTTCCACACCAGATAAGAAAACCTGCATGGCTCGCGGCGGCACTGGCGGAGAGGCATCCGGATTCGTATTCGGCGGCGAGTCCGCGCAGGGCTTCCAGATTCGCCCGTCGATTGCCGGCTCGGGTGGCGTCCCATTGGGAAACGATGCCGGACAGATCTCCGTGAATCATCACCGCATCCAGAAGTTCGGATGGTGTCAAAAGCTTCATCCGCACTCGCAGGTGCAAAATCCGGCCGAGCACCGGACTTGATAGATTCCCATCAAGCCCCCACTGGCCTTTCGACTGTTCCGCGACCCATGCGAGACGATTCTCCAACCAAGCTTCGACATCGCGACTTTCCTCCAAAGTGAGGATTTCCGCCACGGCCAACGAATCACGGTCGTCGCTGAGCCAACGCAGGCAGGCGAGCGCCAGCACCGCCTCGGGCGAGGACATCAGCCCCTCGGTCCGGCGGGCAGCGGGGATGCCAGATCGTTGGAGCCGGGCGGCGATGTTGGACGCCTTGGTATTGCTGCGGCAAAGAACCGCGATGTCACGCCAGCGGATAGGTCTCGGGAACTCTTCTGCATCTGTTTGGCGATCCTTGTCGCCGACCATCATGCCGCTGTCCATCAGGTCTTGGATGCCGCTCACGATGCAGGATTCGAACTCGGAGGCGTTGATGGCCGCTGCCGCACCGCTCTGGATTGTCCTGTGGCTTGACACCGACCACAACTCGATGGCCGGCGGCAGTGTGGGATGCCCCTTGCGGCGGGCATGAAGCTCCACTTCATCGCGGCTGATTCCATTGGTGGAAGCGAAGACTTCAGGAAAGAGTCCGTTGAAGAAATCCACAAGCTCCGGGCGGTGTCTGCGGGATGTACTGAGTGTGTTGGGCTGATCACCGGCGCGGAACTTCTTCTCAGCCTCTTGCATCAACACCGGATCACAGCCACGGAACCCGTAGATCGACTGCTTGGTGTCACCAACCCAGTGCGTCTCACCGACGAGCCCGGCGAGTTCCATGAACAGAGCCAGTTGGATGGGACTGGTGTCTTGGAACTCATCCACGACGAGCAAGTCGTATTCCTCTGCCAGGCATGCCCGCACATGCGGCCGCTTCAGAAGATCCAGCGTGAGCACTTCGAGATCGGTGAAGTCCAGCATACCGCGCGCCTTCTTGCGGTCTTGATAGATTTCAAGCGCATCAGCCGCGAGTTGGAAGATCCGTGTGATGTAGGTCTCGATGTCCACTCGAAGTTTCGGGTGCTCCTCGACCCGTGAGGCCGCTTGGTTGACCTCAGCCAGATGGGGTTGGCTGGCCTTCGTCGCCTTGAGTTTCGCGAGCCTGCACCAATCCGACCACGCGAAGCTCCGCTTCCGCAGTGCGGAGAGCGCTCGTTCGAGGGATTCCACACAATCGGCAGTACCTTTGGTCTTATCTCCGTTTCCAGATATGGCGGTTAACGCTGTCTCGATGGCTGCGATCAAAGGCACCTCAAGTTCATTACCGGTAGGAGCCGGCAAATGAGCGCATAGCTCCGCCGCGCTTTGAAGCGCCATGGGTTCCAGATCCGTTACATGGATCCCATTCGAGCGGGCACTGGAGATAACGTCCCTGACTTGCTGCCGCCATTTGGACTCTGAGGTCCGGGCATCGATCTGTCCAAGCCTGCCTGAGAGGCGCTCCATGTCACCGATGTCGGCCAAGCTGAAGCATTCCTCGATGGCTCCACCCAGCAACACGCCCTCAATGGTCTCGTCCAGAACCCGCAGCCGTGGAGAAATGCCAGCATCGAACGCAAAGCGACCCAGGATACGGGCGCATACGGAGTGAACTGTGCCGATGAGTGATTCCTCGACCCTCAACGCGGCATCTTGCCGACCGTCCTTGAGCAGACGTGCGCGCACTCGTTCGGTGAGTTCCGAGGCAGCCTTGATGGTGAAGGTGGTGGCAATGAAACCTCCAGGCCTACATTTCTTGCTGCCGAGCGCCTCGGCAATGATTTCGCAGAGTTGGTGGGTCTTGCCCGTGCCGGCTCCGGCTCCGGTGATACGAATGTTCTTACTCATGGGTTCTCCTCCCATCCGGTGAGAAACTGATAGTCGTCGTAGCGAGGTGCCTTCACATCGGTTTGCCATTCTTCGTGAGGCGGTGTCGAGGATGGGCTATCCCCCTCGCCATCGGCCGGTGCGACCCCGGCGTCCGGAATCTCGATCCACCCGGCGGCCAGTTGTCCGCGCCGCCAACGCCAGACATCCAGAAACGATTGCCAAGTGGCTTCAGGTCCTGGTTCCAAGCTCTCGCATGGCACCACTCTCGCATCCGGGAAGAAGGAGGCATCCTGAGCGAGCAGGGCGCTGCTCTTGAGAATAAAGTAGGCGGTGGCAGGCCAATCGCCGCCGTGCTTCGCGCGGATCAAGTGACTGTAGGTCGACAACTGGAGGGCGGTGTTTTGAGCCAACTCGGATCGCTTGGCAGCGCCTTGTCCGAACTTGAGATCCACCACGGCGAAGCGACCTGTGCCATTGGCGGCAAGTAAGTCGATGTTACCCCGGATGGTGGAGTCTTCCATCGACAGCGGATCCATTTGGACATCGGCTTCTGCGGAAACCACTCCGGCGTTCCTCATTTGACCCAGAAGTTCCCATGTGGCTCGGCGGGCATCCTCCAACAACCGACGCCCCTCGGTCATGCTCCCCGGTTGAAGGAAATTCGCACCCTCTGTTTCCAGCAGGGACTGCCAGAGGACATCCAGCCAAGCGTCGAAGTCCGGTTTCGCGACGGTGAGCCACCGGATCGGACAGGAGTCCTCCAACAGACGCTCGATCACCCGGTGGAGCAGGTTTCCCCGCTGTGCCGCCAGGTTGATTTCCATGAACGCACCCTTCCAGAGATTTGCCTTGTAGTAAAACACCCACTCAAAGGGCCGGTAGATGTACTTGGCCGTGCTGGAATAGGATTCCTGGGGCCGGGACCCGAGGTGTGCGGACGGGGAGATCCGGACCCAACGCTTCTTTGCCGGAAGTGGTTTCACCGGTCTCTGGATTTTTGCCTGAGAAGTGACGGCAGGAAGCTCGTCCCGATCGAGATCCTTGATGGGAATCGATGGGAAGTAGGCACGCAGGATGGTCAGAATGGGGTGGGGTTCTACCTGTTCGAGTCCTCGTTGCCGGGGCCATAGTAGGACGATGCGTCCGCATGCAGCGAGGAATGGACGCCGCGCTGCTTCTTGGGCCAAGGCGAGGAGTGCTTCCGAAGTTTGATGGTGGACGCCGATTCCTTTCAGGTAGTTCCGCTCCGTGAGCGTCCAGTCCATCGGCAACTGTGGGTTGTTCGCCTCGAAACCCCACCAGATCACGGAGTCTGCGGACTCGATCATGGCACCGGGATCGCCGGGTGATTCAGGGGAGCCGAGTTCGGATTCTCTGTCGCCAGCGACCATGCCGCTGCCCATGACCTGCTCGTGGATGATGGACAGTTCCTCGGGGGAGACGATGGAAATTCTTTCAAGGATTCCGGCGAGTTCACCTGCGATGGCCGAAAGCGTGGCATAGTGGCGTGAGGTGGCTGGCTCCGATGAAGTGGACGCGCGCCTGCCCGCCCACTCTCCGACCTGCTTGGCGGTTTCGGCCAAAGCCGTGCCGGGTGCGCCAGTCTGCCGTGGGTAACGATCTATCAGAATCCACTGCCTGAGATCGTGATCAATCTGGTCGAGTTTGGCTGCAAGGTCCGCTTGTTGGAGTTCCTCATTGGCGCGGAGTTTTTCACGCTGCATCTCGATGGCTTCGTACCAGACGTGGGAACCGATCCCCGGGTGACTCGAAACAGCTTTTGCCAGTGCGTGCCGCAGTGCGCCACCGATGGGACAGACTGGATGGGTGAGAAATTGCAGCAGCACCGAAGGATCAGGCGGATCCCAGCGCATTTCCAACGCCAGCCCGAGGACCTGCATTGTTGGGCGCAGGCACGACGGGGTGCCTATTGCGGGGGCCGGTGTGGCGAGGACGCTCATAGCGTCGGCTAGGATACCGCCCGGGACACTTGATAAAAGAACACTGCCTGAGGCGTCTGGCTTCAGCAGATGAGAGGCCGCATGAGCCAGGGTCACTTCGGAGAACGCGGAAGCAAAGATGATCGTATTGTCGGCCGGGTTCCAGCTTTGGCCAGAGACGTCACGTTCTCTGAGGCAGTCCTGAACCAGCCGAAGGTTTGAACCAGCGGGTGCATCCTCATAGGTTGGCTCGCAGCCAAAGCGGGCACCCAGATCGTCGAGCAACAGACGAAGCGACAATGGGAGATGTCCGGCGGCTTCAATGCAATCGATGGTGGGGAGCCCCTGAGGCTTGCGAACCAGCGCACCGCGAATCCGTTCAATTCTGTCAGCGATGCCAGTAGCGAGGCTACCCGTGGCGAGTTTCTCCACCTGACAAAAATCCTGAAATCGCGCTGGTGCGGATTCCATCGTCTCGCCCTCCCATCCCGCCATTCGGAGATGATCGCGCATCTGCAACAACTTGGCCGCCGTTCCCCAGCGATCCACCCGCAGCGACTCGCCGAAAAAACAGGCCTCATCCGCTGACGCCAGTTCAAGGACTTCAAGATATTGGGCAATCCGAGTGACACTTCCAACCGCAGTTCTCGGCAGAGCGAGCCGAAGTTCCAACACATCCACCAGCCCCAGGGGACCGCAGAAGAGATGATTGAAGGTGGGCTTTGGCGGACGATAGCCGTCCAGCGACAGTCCGAAAATGATTTTCATGCGGGTGGAGGGAGGGATCAAGGATTGTTGGACTATCAGAAACGCACCTACATGTTACAATGATAAAGCCAGATCAATGGTGTTTACCCGGCGTGGATTGTCGATGGCGACGACCCGGTCGCCCGGGGCGAAGGGATGAGGTGTATTTTGGGCGGGCATACAGGTAGGGTGAAAACGGTTATTTCTGGATCCTGACAAGGGGGGTGGGACATGTGCGGGGTCAGGTTTATCCTAAAAGGGACAATGGGAATTTGTGATTGGGATATTAGGTTCTCATCATCAATGACTTGCCAGCTCCGGGCATCCCATCCGGGGGCGAATGGTCAGGAACCGTGCTCTTTGTCTCCTGTGTCCGCTTTTTTCCGGGCACGCTGTTCTCGCCTGCGGGCATTTTGCTCGGCTCGTTTGGCTTCTTCGGCTGCCAGTTCCTCCAGTCTCTTTCCGGTGAATCCTCTGGAGTTCCAATGGGATCTCCTCCCGCATCAGGTGTGCGAGCTCTTCCTTGAGTGCTGCCGGGTCATCACTTTTCACGGTGTACCAGTTACCGCCCAAGCCGGGGCCTCCTCCTCCCCATTCCCTGAGGTCGTAATCAAGGTATTGGCACCGGTCGATGAGATGATCATCGAATGAGAAGTGATCCCAATACTTGTGCTCATCCCAATCTAGAGGCCATGGTATCCCTCGGGTCGAGCGATCCGTCGGGTAATGCGACCTCATCCCAGTCCGCCGGGGTGCATCCCCTGCCATTGCGCAGCAGTGCGCCCGGCGTAAAGACCAGGGTTCCGGGAAATGGCTCGGAATGTGGAGTTGGCGCGCTGTGAAGCCCGTTGTCGAATACCGTCACCAGCACCGAGATGGAAATGTCCCCGAGGATGCCCAGCTCGGTGAGGTTCCAATCCGATCCGTCGCCCGCCACCGCGCTCTCGGCGAAGATCTGTGGGATCTTGGTGTTGATGAGTTCATCGAAGAAGGACTCCACGGAGAGATCCACCAGATCCGTCCCGGTAAGCCTTGTTCCGAGGCGTTTCCCTGCCTGCGATTTCCCGGAACGGAGAGATCCAAGATATTCCGCCGTACGGCTTCGGGTTTGATCAGGGATAAGGATCGTGTGACGCATGGCTGATGTTGTCCGGAATTCTGACATGGGAAATGTTTCAGCTAAAAAATCGCCGACATTGGAAGACATTCGCGCCGCTCGTCATGGACGGATTTTCGCCTCACTGAATAGTTGGCTATTCCTACTGGAACTCACTTTCTAATTTGGCGCTCGGCGTGGAGCCTGCGTGCGCGATGGCATCGACCGATTCCTGGAACGGTAGTCCCATGCGTGCCAGCAGCAGCCTGGCGGCCATCCCTGTCCTGCAGTGGCCATAGGCGCAATGGATCGCGGCAGACTCGCCTTGCTTCAATCGATCACAAATCTGGTCGAGTATCGTTTTGAGGCTTTTGAGATCCGGTGATTTTCCGAACTCTGAAATGGGGAAGTGCCAAAGTTTTGCCGGCAGTCGGTCTTCCTTGATGGCAGCAAGGTAATCCGGGGACAGATGGGCGATTTCCTTGTTGGGGACAAGGCACAGGATGTGTCCGAGTTTCACCTCTTCCGCTTCTTGCTGGAATTGTGCCAGCGGCTCGAAACGTCCGGGCATGGAACAAAGATAGAGCTTGCCGGTGACGGCGGGTCGGGGGAGCTGAACTTGGCGGAGCATGTGATGTGATGAGGTTTTCGTCAGGAAATGAGAACGGAGCCGGGTGGCTATGAAACCCATTATAGGAGCGATTGTCGTGAGATTCGGAAATTTATGACACACCGACGTTATGACACAATGAGCGGCCATTTTTTTGCGTGAGCTGGCGGTGGGAATACAATGGGGGTCATGTCATACGCAGCTAAACTAGAACGCAACCTGGTCAAGATCGTCAACACCACGAACGGATCCACCGTCCGCACCATCGGAGGGGACTTTACCGGCGCGGTGGTGCAAGGAGAGGAGGTCCACATCACCCAAAGCAACGGCAGTATCCGTGTGGTGAACATCAAGAACGGTTCCACCATCCGCACGATCTGACCAACCCGCTGTAGCGGCACGCCGTGGCTGGCGGTCTCATCATTGGAGGAAAAAAACCATACGTGTGATCCAAGGCCATGGCGCGCCGCTACAGACCCCTTCCCTATCCATCCGACCCATCCCACGCACCATGTCCGTAAGATTCTCAACCAAGCTCACCACCGCCGTCAAAATGATCGGCTGGTTCATCAAGGAAATCTACGAACTGCTCACCGGCAAGCGCAAGTGGAGCTGAGTTCGCCCTTCAACCTGATACCCCAAACCTCAATCAAAAATCTTCCCTTGTGAAAACATTCTTCAAGATCCTCTTCAGTCCCATCCTCATCCTCTGGTGGTTCATCAAACTGACCATCCGCATCCTTTTCATCCCGGTGACCATCATCTGGCATATCATGCGGGCGATCGCCCCGGAAATCACCAGACCGCTGGATGGTCTGGCCAAGGGCTTAGGCAATATCTTCCGCCTGAGCTGACCCTCACGGCGAGTCCACTGATCTGGAGATTGCGGCTTGGCGGGCACTCCCGTCGTCCTCTAACCTGAACCCATATCCAATGCGCCTTATCCGTTACATCCTAGATCTTCCCTGGTGGGTTGGACTCGCCATTTTCATGGCAGGCAACTGGCTAGTGCCTCATACCTACATCATCGGCGTGCCGGTCTGCCTCTTCGGGGCATGGACGTTTTCGAAGCTGCTCAAGCCGGACGACTATGCTGACGTGGGTTCCGCCATCATTGGCTTTCCGTTGTTCTTTCTAGTGATGCTGGTGCCCAACCAGTTTTCCTTTGAAACCGTGATCCTCGATCTCCTCAACGATCTCAGCACCACCGCGACCTTCGCCATCCGCGCCGCCCTGGGCATCTTCACCGGCTTCATCGCCTTCCAAGGGGTGAGGAAGTGAGTTTATGACACAGGATCAGGTGCTTACTTTCTGATCAAGCCGTTCGGGGGTAGAATGTGGGCATGCACAAAGACCAACCTGGAAACAATGAACCCGCTGGCAAACTTGAGTTCCGCAGCAGCCTCCCGGACTTCCCCGAAGGCCGTCCCGTCAACTTTGCGGAGGTCGAGGAGTTACTTAAAGCGCGGATCGTGAACAGCTTAGAGGACGACCTCGAGGCGCTCTATCAACTTTCGGTTCTCTATTCAAGAAGCGGACGGCCCGATCAGGCGGAAAAATGCATAACCAAACTGCTGAAGACCAACCGGGCACCCGGTGGCGCTGCGTTGCATTTGTTCCAACTTGGCCAGCTAGGGGAAAAGCACCGTGATTACGATGCTGCCGCAACATACTACCGGCGTGGCTTGGAGGCCGGGCCTGTCACCCCACTCACCCGCTACTTCCTGCGCAACAACCTCGGCTACTCGTTGAACCAGCTCGGCCGGTTTGCTGAGGCGGAACCGTTTCTGCGGGAAGCGATCCAAGTCGATCCCGAGAAGCCCAACGCTTACAAGAATCTCGGGCTTTGCCAATGGGGGCTGGGTCGCCACGTCGAAGCCGCCACGAGTTTCATCCAAGCCACCCGTGTGGACGCCGCAGATGGTCGTTCGCTGGATCACCTCAAGCAGTTGTTCCGGGAGCACCCTGAGATCGCCAATGAAATCTCTGACTTCGATACGTTGTTAACCGCTTGCCGAGAGGCCGTGGCGGAAGCAGCGAGGCACTTGCCGGATCTCGAAGCGTGGTGGCAGAAGTCCCGCAAGGATGACGAGGACACGTGAAACATGGTGTTCCTGGTGAAAACCAAGACGCTACGAGTATTACAGGTCTACTCGCGACCTGCCGACGCCCACCACAATCGCTGGGTCGCCTCTCTGCTGGAAACAATGAAGAAAATATTCTACGTTTCCTGAAGGAGAATTGAGAATCATGGCATGATGCATCAAACAGCATGACCCATCACGGTCTGAAAAACTTCGACTCATGCCAGGAAAGCGGTTCATTTTGGCGAAGTCGATCATTATGGATCTTCTCCATTAATCTGCTAGGTTCAACGTCAGTAATGCGCTCGACATCCGACAAAATACGTTCGCGAAAGAAGTAAATAAAAGCATCCCATAGTTTGGGCTCGAAATTCACCCCTTGAAGCATACTTTGGCTAGGGCTGACTTGCACGCAACCCATTC
>Ga0209491_10005541_pt1 | contig 18356 bp, 14 predicted proteins | sample BON02_FD_187213 | JGI IMG/M metagenome (GOLD analysis project Ga0209491, IMG submission 187213) | Freshwater microbial communities from Lake Bonney liftoff mats and glacier meltwater in Antarctica - BON-02 (SPAdes) (version 2) | ecosystem: Environmental > Aquatic > Freshwater > Ice > Glacier...
GATGCGATTGCTTCGGCTTGCCGCTGGAGGTTCCGATCTCGTCGGAATATCCCCTGGCTAGACCCAGAAGAGATGAGATAGTTTGCTCCCCGATCATGAACCGACAACAGATTTTGAAAGGTGCGTTGCATGACGATCGATCCAGCCGTCGAGCGATCAGTGCAAGAAAGCACGCCGATCGTATACTCACCCGCCGCTTCGGACAGGTAGGCTTGAAGGACGTAGGGGACTCCTTGCTCAAGTAAAACCTCGGCTCGATCTTGAAGCTCTTGCGTCTTCGAGACCACAAAGACACCCCGTGAACCTCCGGAGTCGAATCTTGGCTTGAGAACTGCGGGTAGTGGAAAATCGGCAACGCTCGCCAGTGATTCGAGAAGTCGCGTTTCAGGAACGGGGAAGCCGAGTTCTTTGAGCCGTTCAATCACTCGAAACTTGTCCGAGGTCGACTCCACAACGGATGGATCGTTGCCGACTACATGACAATGGCTCACATCGAAAATGTTGCCGAGTGTCCCAATCAAACGCGCTACCTGATCACCGCCAGGTAGAACAAAATTCGGTTTTGTCTCCTTCAAGACCCTGTTGAAGGAGGCTTCCAAAGAGTTTTGATCGAGCGTGTAAGTCGCTTGGAATATCTCTGAGTAGTGACCGTAGGCTAGCGGCGAGATGTCACAGCCGATAATTGAATGATAACCCGCCAACGATAAGCTTTTGGCGATCTCCATCCCAAGAGATGCGCCGGCGATACCCCAAACGAGAATGGAGCCTGACCGATTGAAAGCTCCAGTCACGCTATCTCACACTCAATCGCTTGGTTGAATTTAAAAATGCCCGTATCGTTTCGCAGACGTCTTCGATACTGGCGTCCGTAATTCCGAACCCTGTGGGAAGATTAAGCGATCGATAGGAGACATCATAGCTCCGCGGAGTTTCAAAACGTACCTCAAAGTGACCAAGCGACGAAAGGGGCCAAAAGAACACGCGTGCGTCCGCCCTTGCGGCACGTAAACGCTCGATCAATTGCTCTCGTCGTTCTACATCCATGGCTTTTTTGGGAAAAACAGCATTGACCATCCAGTAACCGGGATCGACATCGTTGCCCTGCAATGGATTCACGTTGATGCCAAGTGGCTTAAGGTTATGATGGTATCGCTCGAAAATTCGCTTCTTCTCGTCGACAAGGGTGTTAACTCTTTCCAGTTGAGCGCATCCGATTGCGGCCTGGATATTCGACATTTTGTATTTGTAACCGATCTTATCTGCCCAGAACTGTTTGCTTTGCGATCGAGAGCGACCGTGATTGCTCAATGTTAGGACTGACTCATAAAGTTCGGCATCGTTCGTAACGAACATGCCCCCTTCGCCGGTCGTGACTGTTTTCGTTCCATGAAAGGAGAATGCCCCGAAAATGCCCATGCTTCCCGCACGTTTGCCATGATAAATCGAACCGATCGCTTCGGCAGCATCTTCGATAATGGGAATCGAATATCGTTTACCGATTTCAAGTAGGGTGTGCATGTCGCAGAGGTTGCCGTATAGATGTGTTGCAACAATCGCCCTGGTTTTGTTCGTTATCGCTTGCTCAACGCGATTTGGGTCGATGCACCATGTGTCAGAGAGAATATCGACAAAAACCGGCTTTGCCCCGAGATGCACGATCGGGGCCGCAGTTGCAATCCAGTTCGTATCCGCCAAAATAACTTCATCGCCTGGGCCAATCCCTAAGGCGGCCATGCCCATGTGCAGCGCCCCGGTGCAACTGGATGTCGCGATGGCATGCTTGACGCCCAAATGCTCTTTGAAAGCAGCCTCGAATTTATAAATATAGTCGTAGCAATGCTCTCCCCAACCGTTCTCAGCGGCGTCCCTCGCATAACTAATTTCAAGCTGCGTGATGGACGGCTTGGTATACGGAATTCGCTTGTTCCGCTGCGCCGGTTCGCTGGTTACCGAAGTCACTGGGCTACAATCGGTGAGCGGTTGAACGGCAACGCTCGGAATCGCGGTGATGAAGCTCGCATCCCACGCGGCGGCGTAGCTGAGTTGGCTGGCAACCTCTTCCTTGATGTTCCATGGGAGTATGGCAATAACGTCGGGTTTGGATTCCCGCAAAGTCTCTTCGGACACGATCGGGATACGGCTACCGGGCAAATACTTGCCTTGTTTGCCAGGACTGCGATCAACGACAAACTCGATCAAATCTTTGCGAATTCCGGCAAAGTTCAAGAGCGTATTTCCTTTGGCCGCAGCTCCGTATGCAGCAATGCATTTACCGTCTCGCTTGGCGTTCAATAGGTAAGTGAGAAACTCGTTCTTGACCGACTCTGCGATGCCTTGAAATCCTTGATAAAAGGCAAGCGTCTGGATTCCCGCACTGCTTTCTTGTTGCAGCAGCTCAGCGAGGCTGATCGTCGAGTCACGCTCACCCGTGTCAGTCCGCTGCGCAAAAACTCGCAAACTGCCACCATGCGTCGGAAGTTGCTCGACGTCAAAAATCGAAAGCCCGTTCGCCGAAAAAATTGTTTGGACGGCGGTCAACGACAGGTATGAATAATGTTCGTGGTAGATCGTGTCAAACTGCTTCCCGGCAACCAATTCCAGGAGATGTGGAAACTCAAAAGTAGCCACGCCATCCGGTTTGAGCAGGATCGCAAAACCACGAACAAAGTCGTTAATATCCGGGACATGTGCCAGCACGTTGTTGGCAACCGTAAGGTCTGCACTGTGGCCCTCGGACACCAAGCGTGTGGCAGCGTCAACTCCAAAGAATTCTTCCACGATATTCAACCCCAGAGCTCGCGCGGCTTGTGCGGTACTCTTCGTCGGCTCAATGCCGAGGCAGGGAATGCCAGCGGCTTGGACATGCTGCAGCAGGTAGCCGTCGTTGGCCGCCACCTCCACCACATGGCTAGCCGCCGAAAGTCGAAATCGTGAAACCATCTGCTCGACATAGCTCTTTGCATGAGCGAGCCAAGTCGTCGACACACTGCTGAAATAGCCGTAGTGTTCGTCGAAAAGTTCACTCGCACCCGCGAAGTCTTCCGTTTGCACCAGCCAACAGTTTTCGCAAACGAGCACCCGCAATGGGTAGTACGTTTCCGGCTTGTTCAGATCCGACTGCGAAAGATATGCATTCGAAGGTGGTGCAGCTCCTAGATCAACGAAAACGTGATTCAGCTCTGAGTGGCAATGTCGGCAACGCATGTTGGTGTGAATCATCGACTCAACGTCGCCATTTCAATGCCGACGAAATCGGGTGTAAGCCACGCGTGCGTTTGGTCCCGCTCCGAGACTTCCGTGGCTTCCAATGGCCAGTCGATCGCCAGCCGTGGATCATCGTAGCGCACACCTTCCTCGGAGGGCTTGTGATACATCGCCGTATGCAAGTAGAGCAATTCGGAGTCGGGCTCAAGCACTTGGAAGCCGTGTGCGAAGCCCTCTGGAATGACAATCATGCGGCGATTTTCCGGCGTCAATTCTTCTGCATGCCAATGCAAGAAAGTGGGGGAACCGGCGCGCAAATCGACCGCCACATCGAATACGCGTCCCTGAAGGCAGCGAATCAATTTCATTTCGGCATGAGGAGGATATTGAAAATGCAAGCCACGAACCGAACCGACTTTCGATGTTTTCGATTGATTGATCTGTTGAATCGAACGGTCTTGAAAAATTTCGGATAGCGATTGTTGGCAGTAACACCTTACGAACCAACCACGGTCATCCGCGATCGCTTCGGACTCGGCGATGCGAACCCCATCAATTCGCGTCGGTTTCAGAATTATGTTATCTCTTGCCATTTGATCTCAGGTGCGTGAACCGCATTCAATGCTAAGAAGCCCAAACGAGCCGTGCTGCAACGGCATCGGAAACGTAATCGTCTATCTGTTGCTTGGACAACACTCGACGGCTTTCGCTATACGTTTGATACCATTGGGCAGTTTGCTGAATGACTTTCTCAAATGACCACACCGCGCGCCAACCTAATTCCTTTTCAGCCTTTGTCGTATCTAAACTGAGGCACGTTGTCTCATGCGGATGCGAACCATTTGACAAATGCCATTTAAGGTGAGGCCAATGGCCCATCGTTGCATTCAGAACATCCGAAACCGAGTGGACATCCGAACTTGCTGGCCCAAAATTCCACGCATCTGCACACTCAGCTCGGCCTTCCAAAAGTTGTTGACCGAGAAGCAAGTATCCGGAAAGCGAATCAAGCACATGCTGCCAAGGCCGAATGGCGGAGGGTGACCTGATTTCGAGTGAACGACCGGCTGCTACGGCGCGGGCCGCATCTGGAATCAGGCGATCTTCCGCCCAATCACCACCGCCCACAACGTTGCCCGCCCGAGCGGTGGCGATCAACTTGCCTTGCGATGGTGGCAGGACCGATTGTCGGTAACTCGCAACTAGCAACTCTGCCGCTGCTTTGGAAGCACTGTAAGGATCGTGCCCGCCAAGCGAGTCGCTCTCGCGGTAGCCACTCACACTCTCAGCATTTCGATAACATTTGTCCGTTGTAACTACCACAACGGCCTTCACCGAGCTGCAGTTTCGGCAGGCTTCCAAAACGTTCGCTGTTCCAATGACGTTCGTTGTCCAGGTTTCAAGCGGATCTCTATAAGATTTGCGAACCAATGATTGTGCGGCTAAGTGGAAAATGGCCTCTGGCTGAAACTCATTGATTGCAGATTGAAGTGTATTCAAGTTTCGAATATCAACCGCTTGATCTTTGAGCTGAATTTCCAGGGTCTGCCAATGACTTGGATTGCTGACGTCTCGCAGGGAAGTTCCACAGAGTTCCGCACCGAGACTATTGAGCCAAAGTGCGAGCCAACTGCCTTTAAAGCCCGTGTGGCCTGTGATAAGCACACGTCGTCTGTTGTAAATGTCGTTAAACAACGAATCGACCTAAGACTATTCCAGTTACAAGCCACGCTGATACGAATGGATAAAATCGATTCATCCCCAGGATTTCCACGGTGCGGTTCCGTTGCTCCAAAGCTCTTCCAGTTGATTTTTATCTCTCAGGGTGTCCATTGCCGCCCAAAAACCATCGTGCTGATAAGCTGTAAGCTGGCCCTCGGCGGCGAGTGCCTGTAGCGGTGAGGCTTCAAAGCTCGTTCGGTCGTCTTCGATATAATTGAATATCTCAGGTTCCAATACAAAAAATCCACCATTGATCCAAGCGTTATCCCCGACAGGCTTTTCCTGAAAATGATCAACGTGATCATCGACAATGTGGAGCGCCCCATAACGTCCTGGCGGTTGAATGGCGGTCACAGTCGCTATTCGCTGAGACCGCTTGTGGTGCTCAACTAACTGCTCAATATTGACATCGGAGATTCCATCACCATAGGTCATGCAAAACGTCTCGTCTCCCACAAACTGCTGAACTCGCTTCAACCTGCCGCCGGTAAATGTGTTTTCACCGGTATCAACTAGAGTCACGGTCCATGGTTCCGCCATTTGATGATGAACTCGCATCTTGTTGTTGACCATATCAAAGGTCACATCCGACGTATGCAAGAAGTAGTTGGCAAAGTACTCCTTGATAATGTATCCCTTGTAGCCGAGGCAAATCACGAAATCATTGATTCCGTATTGGGAATAGATCTTCATAACGTGCCACAAAATTGGCTTACCACCAATTTCGATCATTGGCTTTGGCTTAAGGTGCGACTCTTCACTGATTCGCGTTCCAAGGCCACCGGCAAGTATCACTGCTTTCAAAGTGCGTTCCCTTCACAGGGCTCGACCGACCATTCTAGGTCAGGCCGGATACTGCCCGGAACCATGCCTGCGTAGCCATGTCGGCGTTCTTTGAGCGTATTTTCCCAATTTTCGACCATCTGAAACTCGAGCGCACTCCGCTCAAAGAATGCTATTTCGACGCCCGGGTTCATACACGTTAACGCCAAACCAACCGAATAGCGTCCATTGTTGAGCAAGTTTGCAGGAATCTTGCATTCAGCTCGGTAGCGACCGGGGGCATTTCCGTAAGGCCCGAGTTGGGCGACGGAAGTGCTCGTACAAAAGACGTATTCGTCGCGTTCATCAAGAATATGGAAATTTGGAACCGCGACTCTCTCTACATTTCTCAGCACCGAATACTCCATCACAATGGTCACACATTCGCTAAGGTCGAAAGCTTCACGTACCGCACCGGATCTGTCCTCGATCCAAGCTCCGTGCAATAGGCCATATTCATTACCGATGAGACGATCACCCTCAGATACGACAAACTTCGCCGAACCAGACTTATTGATTTCACCATGACTCTTTTGTATCGCGTCATCAATCCGTCCGCTAAAGGCAATGGCTCCATTCTTTAGAACGATCGCCTCACTGCACAATGTGCGAAGCATTCCCATTTGATGGCTAACGACAACAACGGTTCTCCCATCGCTACTTATCCGCTGCATCTTGCTTCGGCAGCGTTTCTGGAACTCCGCATCTCCCACAGCCAGTACTTCATCGACGATCAGAATCTCGCTTTCAAGATGTGCCGCTACGGCGAAGCCGAGACGGACTTGCATGCCTGATGAGTAGTGTTTTACGGGTGTATCGAGGAATTTTTCGACTCCGCTGAAGTCGACGATCTCTTCAAAGCGTTTTTTGATCTCCGCTCGCGTCATGCCGAGCGTGACTCCGCTGACGTAGATGTTTTCGCGGCCGGTGAGCTCGGGATGAAAGCCGGTGCCGACTTCTAAGAGACTGGCGACGCGGCCTCTGACGCCGAAGCGACCGCTCGTGGGTTCGGTGATTCGTGAGAGGATTTTTAAGAGCGTACTCTTGCCAGCTCCGTTGCGGCCAATGATACCGACGACTTCGCCTTGCTTGACTTCGAAACTCACGTCCTTTAACGCCCAGAATTCGGAGGGATCGCTTGCCAGGGTTTCTGAGTCAGTTGAAGCAGTCGAGCGGCCTGGAATCAAGCCCCGACACGCGTTCCAGAGGAACTGCGGGGCGCCCGCAATTGCTTCCGAAAGACGGTGATAGGCAGGACGACTCGCCGTTCCGATTTGGAATCGTTTGCTGAGGTTTTCGACTTTTATCGCAATATCAGACATTGGAATCGGAACAAATCATTTGAATTTCTTGTGCGAATCCGATGAAACCACTTGGTGTTCAGGAACCGGACGCTAAGGCGTTTCGGCTGATGTGACGGTACTTGAACGGAGGAACCGGACGCTAACGCGTTTCGGCTGATATGGCGGTACTTGAACGAAGGAACCGGACGCTAACGCGTTGCGGCTGATGTGACGGTACTTGAACGAAGGGGCCTAAATGTCATCGAGACTGCGGTCCCACAACAGATGGGTTTACGCTACGTCGGCGAAGAACTTTTCCATTCTTCGAAAATACATCATCCCGCCGATGAGTAGCACGATCGTCACAATAATCGACAGAGTCAGTGATTGAATCGGTGGCATTGGCGAACCAAGCAATACCGCTCGATAACATTGCAGTAATCCTGCCATGGGATTGAGATAGTAGAGCCATTGCCATTTTTGTGGCACTACCGCATCCGTTTCGTAAACCACCGGACAAATAATCATTCCCAACTGAAGTGCAAACGGTACCGCAAACTGCACGTCTCGATAGATCCCGTTCAGAGCCGATAGCCACAAGGCAAAGGCTGCCGAAACAACCGTCGTCATCACCAGCAACGCGGGCAAAAACACGACTGTCCACGAAGGTGTGATGTGGTAATACAACATCACGATGATGAGCATCCCGAATGCGATCACAAAATCGACTGACGCCGGCACGAATGAAGATAACGGCAGTATGACTCGCGGAAAGAAAACCTTTTTTATCAACTGACTATTCATTGCGATTGAAAGCGTGGCCTGAGAGGTTGCCGCAGCAAAGAACTGCCATGGCACCATTCCACAAAGACTTGAAACAACGTATGGCACTCGACCGCTGCTGGCCGTTCCCTGTAAAAGGGAAATTAGCACGCCAAACACGATGACTGTCATCAGTGGTTGAATAATGGCCCAGGCAATCCCAACAAATGTTTGTCGATAACGAACCCTGAGGTCTCGAAAGCCAAACGCCCAAATCAATTCGCGGTAGCGCCATAGCTCGCGAATATCCAGCAGTTGCCAGCCTTTTCGAGCCTCGTAAAATTTCATTTGATCTGACAATGTGATTTCGTTTCCGTACAGCCCACTGTCCGTACTTCGTGCCCTTGGGTGACAGATAACTGTCATCCTTCGTTTGGAGACTCCACCCCGGCCTTTGATCCAGGCTGGTGAAAGTCACCAATAATTTGTACTCAAAACTTCACGCCCCATGCAGGACAAAATCCTGCACCATCACTTTAATTGCCGGTTCCTGTCCAGAACAGATTTTTCTCGATTCCTTCCGGGGAGATAAATCATTGAACTACTTTCCGAATGGCCTCTCAAGGTCGAAGACGCGTCTGCTGGCTGGTTCATGGGGTGCCTCCGTCGTCAACTGAGTTCGCAGCGGCGTTTTGCTGAATGAACGTCAGGCCATCGCCAGCGGTCGCAGTGCGAAGTGCATCGCGGCGGGCGAGTTCTACCAGGTCGCGGCGCAGAATGTAATTGCGGCCATAGAAGTGAAACAGGATTCCTGTTGTCAGCAACATAAAGGCGTAAAAGACAAGGTCTGTGCCACGACCGATCCCCAACAACGATGCCACTCGCGACGTTAATCCAGGGAACAGAATCAGTATGATCGCGCTCAGCCACACACCTTCCCGCAACACATGAATCCACTGACGATTTCGCAGGTATGCGCGGATCTCCAGCCATGCCAGCGTGGCGAGTAATGGAATTGTAATCCACTGAAAAATGTTCATTTCCAAAACCTCCCCGCCAGCAAGTGCCCGGTGATTCGAAACGCATCCCAGGAACTCTGCCCCTTGGCCAGGGTCTCGGCGGTGTACCGAATCGTAACAGGAACTTCGACGTAGCTCAGACTATGTTTGGCGATCTGGTCCAGAATCTCCGATGCATGCGCCATCCGCGGTTGGCGGATTCGAATCGTCTGGGCCGCGCGACGCGAGAATACTCGAAAACCGTTGTGGGTGTCGGTCAGCTTCAATCCGTTGGTCATTCGCGTGAACAAAATCGCCGTCCGCAGCAGCAAACGCCGCGTCCACGGCGCGTTGGCTGTGCGTCCAAGAAAGCGTGAGCCAAGCGCAATGTCTGCCTTGCCGGACAGAACCGGTTCCAGCATCACCCGAATTTCGCTCGGATCATGCTGACCATCGGCATCAAACGTTACGATCGCATGAGCTCCCTGAGACAACGCAAAATCAATGCCGGTCTGCAGCGCGGCGCCTTGGCCGCAGTTGATGGGATGGCGCAATACCCAGACAGGAAAGGAACACGCAATCTTAAACGTATCATCACGCGACCCATCGTCGACAACGACGATCCAGGCATGATTCCCGATCGATTTCAGCGTCGTGGCAAGACGATTGGATTCGTTGTAAGCGGCGATGACGATCCAGATTGCCGCATCAACAGATGGTTGCATCAATTGCCTTTCCTGGTATTTGAAGTGGCGTTGATATGAGCATCCGAGTGGATCGGTGTTGAGTCTTGGTCCGAGCCATCATCACGATAGGGTTGCTGTTGTTGGTAACCGGCCAGTCGGGTGCGTATGCGTAAGGCCAACGTTTCCTGCTTTGCCTGGTGCGCTAGTTCAAACGCTTTCTCCCCGGCCTTGATCGCTTGCGCGAACTCGCCCACTTCCGCTAATGCCGCTGCATAGGCGTCCCAGCCATAGGGATTAATTCGGGTATCGATTCGGTAGATTCGTTGCATCAACTCGACCGCGCGGCGACCGTCACGAAGCGAATCATCCGAAGCGGTCGACAAAATCCAGGCGAGTCGCCGGGGCGGCTGCTCCATGGTAGGGACTTCTGCAATTAGCCGCTCAAATCGGTTCGCGGCCGATCGATAATCGCCCCGCCGGAGCTGCAACGATGCGAGATTGTAGGTGGCCTCGTGAACACCTCGCTCGGACGCTAACTGGTAGTCGACGCTTGCTAAGTCAAAACTTCCGCCGAGCTCGTGTAGCATCCCACGGACCGAATAGGCGGTGCCCAACTCCGGCGAGAGGTAAAGTGCTCGTGATGCCGAAACCATCGCTTCGTCAAACATCGCAAGTTGGCGTTGGCACTCTGCCAAATTGACCCACCATTTTGAATGAATTGCTAGTCGATCGGTTGCAGCAGTCAAAAACGGTAAGGCCGCCTCGGGTTTCCGCTGCGTTAACAAGCTAGAGCCAGTATTGTGCAAGGCTCGCGAATTGTTCGGACGGAGCGCGACCGTTTCTTTCCAGAGCGCGACCGGATCTTGATACAGCAGGCAACGTTGGTGTGTCCGCCACATGGAACCGGCTACTGCGATGACCAACACCAGAATTAAAACTGTCACCCGCGCCGACGATGACAGCAACGCCTCAACTCGGGGTGTTGCGAAGCAGCAGCGGACGACCAGCAAGACGCCGCCTGAGATCACACACAGCAGCGGCAAGTACATTCGGTGTTCGACTGCAATATCCAGGATCGGAACGAAACTGGATGTCGGAGCAAGATAGACAAAAAATGCGACGATCAAGAATCCTGCAACCCGCCGCCGCCAGACTAGCCAGCACCCCAAGGCCAACACGGCAAGGATCGCAGTTCCAAGGGGAACATAAACCCAGGGGTCCGTCTGCAGTTCCCATCCATAGTCAAAACAGAGTGTCTGTGGCCACAACGACAATCGAAGGTAATGCAAGATCACCTCGGGTTGGGTACACAGGTAATCCCATCCGCTCATGTTCGGAACATTAAAGCCGACCGAGCTGCCGATGGCGTTCCCTGTGGTGGACGAAACCGAAGCGGAGAATAACAGACGTGAGACGATCGGAATAAACCATAAAGCAGGCGACCAAGCCAACAAATGGGCGACAGGACGCCGCCAGCGTGGACGCTGCTGCCATAAATCAGCGCAAAACGTTCGGTCCCAGAGCAATAACAGTAGCGGGAGCATCGCCGCAGGCTCTTTGCTGAATACACCAAGCCAGGCGGACACGCCTAGTAGTGGCAGGGCTCCACGCTTGCCCTGTGCGGCGAGCGAGAACGCAAGCAGCGACAGCAGCGTAAATAAAGCCGCCATCACTTCGAACCGCTGGACGATGTAGATCACCGGTTGAGAGGCGAGTGGATGAACGCCCCACAGCAATGCCAGAACCCAGGCGATCATCAGACGCCCCGTTGCATCGACCCGCTCGGGCCATTGGCAACGCTCTAAACACCAATACGCGAGCCGAAAAACGACCAAAACGGCGACGATGTGGAGGCAAAAGTTAACTAAGTGGTACCACCATACTTCAGCACCGTGCAGTCGGTAATTGATCGCCAGGGTCAGCGCGCCCAAGAGCCGATTTGACCGCAAAATTCCTTCGAGATTACCGTTTTCGGCAAACGCCTGCACGGCCGGATGCTCGGAAATATTGGCATTGTCATCGAAGTGAAACGGGACGACAAAACTCGCCGAGAATGTGTGCCCGACCAAGCCGATCAGAAACAGCAGCGACGCGATGACGATCCTTCGATTGGGCCGCCCATCGGATTTGTCGTCAAGCAATTCAGTTTCGGACGACATGGGAAACAAAATAATTTTCGGGCCAGCGGATTGAAAAACGAATTTTGCCATCATAATAGAACCCGATGCATTTGCAAGTGATTTGCAATTAAGAGTCCGTTGGGCTGGCTATCGATTGCTGATCGAGCGGTTCGCCAAGCCTAATCGTAGTGGATCTTGTTAAAGATCCATGTGGCAAGGATCTTTAACAAGATCCACTACCCAAAAACGAAGCCTATCCCGGAGATTAAGCGGGGCATTAAAAATTTTGGCCATTCTGATAGCTTTGCAATCGCAGTCGGATCTTTTCAGCGAGCGAATGATTTCCTTGTTTTTCGGCGAGTTCAATCGACCGCTCGGCAATTTGCTTAGCAGTGTCAAAATCGCCGATTTCGGCATAGGCTGCGGCCAGGCAGTGTCCGAATTCGGCGTTATCACCCTGGTTGTTCGCGTGTTCGGACAAAAGCGATATCGCTCGCTGGCCATCGCGAATCGTCTTGTCCTGAGCCGTGACCAACAGCGATGCGAGCTCGACGCTAACGGAAATGTCTTTCGGATTGATTGCATGCGAGCGTTGTAGATGTTTCAGTGCGGATTGCTCGTCATTCGGTAACCGTTTTAGCAGCAGTCGAGCGAGTGTAAAATGCGGCTCAGCCGGTAACGGCTTATGCTTAATCGCCGCTCTTAATAACGGTTCCGCACGCTCATAGTCGCCACGACTGAACAACAGCCATCCGTAATCGGTCAGCAATTGGCCGTCTCTTGGGTCGAGTTCTAAGGAGCGTGCGAAGTACGATTCAGCTTCCTCCATCTGATCTGAATCAAGCAGACATTTGCCTAAAAGATAGTGCGCCGATGCATAATCTTCTTTCAATACCAAACAGCGTTGAAGCGCAGCTTGCGCTTCCTTGATTCTGCCCGATTTGCCAAGCTCGTATCCAAAATTATGATATGCACGTGGATTCTCCGGTGAGACCGCGATCACCGTCTGCCAAACCCTCGCACCTGACGCGTAGTCACGATTACGTTCGATGGTTAACCAGCAAAGCAGTCCAATGTAAATCGACGCGACAATCGCTTGAATGCTAAACCCACGATGCGAAACAGTCTGTACATATTGAAGGCAATATCGAATCCCAGTATCGACCGCTAGTATTACAAGCAGGATGACACAAACCAGGGGCAAGTACATCCGATGATCGAACGCCAAGTCCTTGATTGGCATGATGCTGGATGTGGGTGCTAAGATGATAAAGAACGATACACCGAGAAAGCCGATCATCGGACGTTTCAGCAATGCCCACAGCGATGCGCCGAGCAGCGTCCCGATCATGATTGCGAAGGGAACGATTTGCTGCCAGGTGCGCGCGACGGGCCAGCCATAATCAAGGCACAGGGGGCGAGGCCAGATCGAAAGCCGCAGGTAATGCAAGATCACGCCAGGCTGCGTGAGGGCATATTCCCAGGGCGTGACACCCTTGTAGGCGAAACCGGCAGTTGATGTACCGGACGTTGATGTGAATGAGCGAAAAACGCTTGGCATGAACCAAAGAAACGGGAGTGCAATGACGAGATAGAGACCCCAGCGGCGACGGACGAGTTCACGCCACGAACCAGCCAAAAAGATTCGGTCAAACAACAGTAGTACCAAAGGTGATACCGCCATCACTTCTTTCGAGCCGATGCCGGCGTAGAACGCGACCGCGGCAAGGAAATACCACGGCCAGCCGCGTGATGCGGTGGCGCCTCGCAGCGAGAAGTAGAGTAGAGCCAGGAAGCAGAGTCCCATCATCGACTCACAACGCTGGACGATATAGGTCACCGCAGAAGTGTTGAGCGGATGCACCAACCAGAACGCCGCGACAATCAGTGCGATTGAGTCAGCTCGAGCGCGATAATGTTCAGCAACATTTGGCAATGCAAGCGTCCGTCGCACCAGACCGAACAGAGTCAAGCCAGCGGCGAGATGGATGGCGAAGTTGAAGAGGTGATACCCGAACGGGTCGAGTTCATGAATTGCGTAGTTCAATGCTAACGAAAGGTAGAACCAGGGACGTTGGCCCTGGTTCCAAGTTGGCGGCCACACCGACCGAATCGTTTCAGACTCAATGATATTTGAGTAATCATCAAAAACGAATGAACCGTCGAAACTGTTCGCATAGGCCAGCAGCGTCAATGCGATCAGCAACACTAGGCGATTTGCATGAGCAATAACGGGGTTGGATTCTGAATTCATCATCGGGACTATGGCGATTCAAGGCTGGAACAATTGACGGATCAGAAACGAGGCGGGAACAGTAAGTCTTATGGCGAATCCAAAAAATGCCCGCCTTTGATGAAAACGGATTCGGCAGAAATCCAATTAGTGTTTGGTGAGTCGATAACGGTTGCATCGGAGTGACCACTGTTCTGAGATATCCATATCGCCACCCGGTCGCCTTCATCAAGCGATAAAACGAGCGAACCCGAAATGAGTCGCACACCCTCATCGCTGCTCAGAGGCGTTGTGGCCAACAATGTGTCTTCAACAAACGCATCTGCATTCGTGTCGTAACGATAAACCCAAAGACTGACGCTTCCGCCGGTCGGCGCTGTCGGGAAATCGACTTCTGCTGCGGCGGATAGCCGCCACTTTCCCTGGACCGGGATGGTCAACTCTGCGGAGTTACTTGCAATAATGTTTGAGTCGTTGAAATTTCCCGTCCCCGATCCAGTGAGCGAAAAGGGGATCGGCGTACTGTCTCCCAAGGGCGACATGTCGGCGGCATCGGTGGTACCGAGTTGACGAAAGGCTTCGAATCTCTGACCTAGCCGGAACGAAGATGTATGACCAATCACTCTGCGATAGGGCCTGACCAGAATCGGAACGTCTTGATCTTGCGACATGTCCCGGACAGCCAGTTCACCAAGCCCATAGTCACCACGAGTCGAGAGAGAAGCAAAATCGGGGTTTGCCGCAATAGGAGCCAGCGTGTAACCCGGCGGCAGCGTGCTGAGATTCGTTAATGCTGAATCGTCGGCAATGACGCGCGTTCGGATTTCGTTTCCGAACTCGTCTGTCACAATGTTTCCACCCCCGTCCCGCACAGGCCGAAACGCCACCAATGCTCCTGCCTGCGCGGGGAATGCAATCGTGATCGCAAAAGTTCCATCGGCCCGAAGGTCGATCGGCATCGTATTGGATGGAATGTCACAGACGTTGCTGACTTTACAGATCCGCAGAGGCGGCAGCCAGAATGTCAGCGTGACAGAATCATATTCGGAGCAATCTCCGGTATTAAAGCAACTGTCGATAATTCCTTCAGTTAAAGGAACAAGAACTGTCAACGCATCGTCGCTATCTCTCTCGACCACCGCACCCGGATATCGAAACCTGTCTCGGTCGGCATCGTAGATGAAGTTGGGCAGCAGCAGTCGATTCAGTTCCGGAAGGTCCGCCGGAGCATTGTATTCATCCCGCGTTAATACAAGCCCGCGCTCATCGTATAAGGGCTCGCCAAAACGTTGGATGAATTCCAATTCGACGGGATCTGTGGTGTCATCGGGGAAGTCCGCCGTGATCAAACGCATGACTTCGCTGGATGTTGGATTAGCGACATCGAACTCGTTTGGTAAATCATCGATCTCTCGCATCATGGCAAACGCTTCGGGCGACAATCTCGGATGATGATGCAGAATACGTCCGGCGGATGCGCCTGCGTTCGCGGTGATCATCCCTTGCAATAGCATTAGCCCCAAGGAAAACCCGACGGTGAATAGCATCACCATCACGATGCTGACAAACGCGAACTCGATCAATGCTTGACCGCTTCGGCGATGCGATGGATGTGACACGTTGCGGGTTCGTGGGCGGTTCGACATTGGTTTTGCTCCGATAACTTTCATTTTTGCATAAAGTATGCAATTAGTTTAGCGTGAGGTAGGGGCGGCGTTCAACGTTTCACATCGGAATCGGAAAGATGCGTTTTGTGCGATTGGCTTACGTCGCGCGGGCTCAGCGGCTGAGATTCAGTTGTATGGGCATCCCTCCTGACAACTTGTAATCGCTCTCCGACCGACATTTGGCTGGTGCCCGCAGCGACTTCAAGCGTCGCATGGGAACGTCCGACTTTTGAGGCGGCAGTTCGCCATGGTCTTAGCGAGGTGTTTATGTCCAAAACGGTGCCGGCGACGTCGAGAAAAATCACGTCGATCGCGAATCGCATCCAACAGGTATGAATCGATCGACAGGGAACCAGCAATAGCCCATGCCCAACCGGCAGCTCCCGACGAAATTGCAGCCCGACGAATCGTGACCAAAATGAATCGGCGATTTGCAGTTCCTCGACGACGATGCGGTTGGAATCCAAACTGATCATTTGAAACTTGGCAGCGTGAGGTTTTGGATAGTCGCGTTTCGCTCCGCGAAAGAACGTCACCGCGCTACTTTCGCGGAGCGAAAGGCGACACTTTGGTACCGGCTTGCTCATGGCTCGCCCCCGAATCCTTGTTGCAATACCGATTGGTCCATCACTCGCAGGATTTGGTAGGCGGTCGGACCGATTGCGGCCAGCATAATGCCAGGCAAAAAGCAGATGACCAGCGGCAACACCAGCTTGACAGGTATCGACATGGTCAGCGCCAAAACTCGTTCGCGGCGGCGGTTGCGAAGGTCGTCTGCTTGTACCCGTAGCGTGTGTGCCAGGCCCGAACCGACTTGTTCGGCATGAATCACGGCTGAGATGAAGATCGAAAACCAGGCCACATCGACGCGGCGCATCAGTCGCCGCAGCGCTTCGATCCGAGATCGCCCAGCCAGAATGTCGACCTGGAAGATGCGCATATCTTGACCCAGTGGGCGGACCACGGGCTGAGTCTTAAGAATCTTGTCCAGAGCCGAATCGAACCCGAGTCCCGATTCGGCCAACGTCGCCAGCAGGTCGAGCGTGACGGGAAGGTCCTGTTCGATCGCCGTCACACGGCGGCGGCGACGGGCACGCACGATCATGATCGGGATCGCGATCAAGCAGGCACCGCCGATCCAGGGCGCCGACCAAGCCAATGGCAGAAAAACCTCGCCAACGCCACCGGGTACCAAATACAACAGGTCGTTTGCAGTTTGCACGAGTCCTGAGGCTTGAACCAACCAGATCGAGGTGGCCGCCAATGCGGTAAATAGTAGGAACAACAGACCGAAGACCAGCGGTGCTTTGCGCGAACGATAGCCGGCACGGTAGAGCCACCAGGAATACCATCGGCGGGAGTCTTCGTTGGACAGCGCAGCGTCGTCGGCAGTGTTCGCTGCGTCGCTCAACCGGCCTTGAACCCGCCGCCGAACAAAGTCGAGTCGCAAAACGATGATCGCCACGGCCCCCAGTGCGAGCCAAAGGATCAGTATGAAAAAAACGGTTCCGTACATTCATTAGTCCCTTATTAAAACTTGACTCGGCTCATGCGCGAAATCCACGCGATCCCGATCCCCTGCAACACTACCGCGCCGATCGTGGCGGCTTGTCCGACGGTTGAGGTTAGGAACCCTTCCATCCGGGAGGGATCATTTCGCCACATCAAGGCGGCCAGAAAGTAAGTCACGCCCATGATGCTGAAAACTGAAACTCGCGCTTGAGTGGTCATCGCATGCATTCGCCGCGAAAGTTCGATGCGGTCGCGGATCGTGCGACCGACATTGGCCAATGTTTGTGCCAAACGACCACCGACTTGCCAGTTGACGGCTAACGTGATGGTAAACAGCCGGACGGTTTCCAGCGGTATCCGAGCTTCCATGTCGGTCAACGCTTCGGCCGGATCGTCGCCGAAACGGATTCGCCCGACGACTTCATCTAACTGTGGCCTGAGTGGCGGATTGGAACTGGATGCCGCCGATTCGAGCGCGCCTTGCAGAGACGAACCAGCTTTGACCGCAGCGACCATCAGGTCGATCGCATCGGCCAACTGTTCTTCGAGCCGTCCGACGGTTCGAGCGTGCAGCCATTCCTCCACCTGCCAGCCAAGCAGGCCAAAAACGATACCACTGGCAAGGGCGAACCCCGGTGGCCAACGAAACCAAACGAACAACAACGCTGCCAGTAGAATCCCAAGCAGCCAAGGGATCATGCGGTATCGCGGCAAAGCGGGTCGAGGTCGCGTGATCGCGGCTAATTCTTCCGCCGCACCAGTTTGCCGGGATTGATAGTCGGCAAGTCTTTGACGGGATCTTTGATCGATCTGTCCGCGAGCGACGACCAGAATGATGATGCCGCCGACAGCTAGGATGGCGAGCCCGGAGAGCAGCTCAATCAAGGGGCGGCTCCGTCCTCAGGGCGGAACCACGCCATCGGCACCTCGACACCGCGTTCACGCAGGTCATGGACGATACGTGGAACGACACCGGTCGCGACGAAATTACCCTCGATCATCCGGCCGCGTCTTCCCGTTTGCTTGAAGACGAAGATGTCTTGCAATTGGGGCGTCGTTTCTTCCATCCCGGTCAGTTCGGTGATCCGCTCAACACGACGAACACCGTCATCGAAGCGTCGAACGTGAATGATGAAATTGAGGGCCGAAACGATTTGTTCGCGGATGGCGCGAGACGGCAAATCCAACCCGGCCATCAAGACCATGGTCTCTAAACGGGCGAGCGCATCGCGCGGGCTGTTGGAGTGGATGGTCGTGACGCTGCCGTCGTGGCCGGTGTTCATCGCTTGCAGCATATCGAGTGCTTCACCGCCGCGGACTTCGCCAACAATGATTCGATCGGGGCGC
>Ga0209491_10005546_pt1 | contig 18322 bp, 15 predicted proteins | sample BON02_FD_187213 | JGI IMG/M metagenome (GOLD analysis project Ga0209491, IMG submission 187213) | Freshwater microbial communities from Lake Bonney liftoff mats and glacier meltwater in Antarctica - BON-02 (SPAdes) (version 2) | ecosystem: Environmental > Aquatic > Freshwater > Ice > Glacier...
TCATCACCGCACCAAATGCGCGAATATCGTAGAAGTTCTGGCACATCCAGGCACGCGCTTTTGCAGTATTTTCTGCTTTCGCTTTTCCTTCCTTCTCATCCTTGGCAGCTGTCGCGTCGTAGGCTCGTTGATGTTGGAGATTCAGAATGCGTTTTTCGTAAGTTGCTTCCTGAGTCTGGAAGTACAGTTCGCAGCCTGGACGATCCCCTGCAATGACCGAAATTGCGTTACGAATTTTCCGTTTCAGGCATCCATCTGTGACGAGACCCTGAAGTGATTGAGGATCGATGCGCGGTAAGTTTCCTGCGTCGGGGTCGCCGTTTGGATTGCCATCCTGAACGTCAAACAAAAGCACGAAATCGTAGCGACGGTTGACGACGGGAATAGTGGTTTCAGTTGTCATGAATGTTTTTCCTTTTAATAAGTTTAACCGATGGGAAGTATGTTGGGTGTGATAAATGTTCGCGCAACTTACTGCAGCTCGAACACCTGAAGTGTTAATGAATTATTCGGTAGATTCCGCTGCAGCAGCGAGTGTCGCTTCAGTCTTCTTCGCCTTCCGTTCGGCGATATCCTGGAAGCGTTTTGCTCGCTGATGGTAATACCCCAACGCAAACCGCCCTTGGTCTTTCAAAGCTAATTGTCCGCTAGGCGGTGCTGCGGGAAGAAGAGAAACAATCTCCGAAAGCAGTTTGTCGTTGTTGACATACGCGCCAGGCTTCTCAGACTTCGTTTTGCGAAGGTGATTTTGAGCATTTGCGAACAGGCGACTGAACACAAGCGCCGGAGCGGCACTGAAAGTTCCGTAGAACTTATCCACGACATTGGCATTCACGTCTCCCATCGCGTCATATTGGATCTGCTCGAACACAGCCAAAAGCCTGCCATAGATGTATGCAGGATGACTGTCATCTGCATTGAGTGTTTCCGTCATTGCGACTCCCTTTCGAACAAGAATCAACTTAATAAGCGCCATACGTGCCGTCTGGAAACCCTGAGCACCTTCGGCACGTAACCGGCGCAGGCAGGAATTGAGGATGGAATCGGCAACTGGAAGCCCTCGAATTGCGGCCGCCATCAATCTTGCCGGAGTATCTGGTGCGACACCGTCGCTATCAAAAGCCGTCGATATCACCAGTTGCCACAACGGAAAGATGCTCGTCGGAAATCCCTGGCCGTCACGTGAAATGTCCGCAATAGTCAAGTCACGAAACCAACCTGCAAGAGCCTTTTGAATTTCGGCAAGCGTTGTTTCCAGATAGTCGCGGACGACCACGCGGGCAGAGTTTCCGGATAGTGTCAGTAAGTAAAACGCTTCGTTATCGAGATCCCTCGAGCGCTCTCTGCCCTTGGATAACGTGGATAGCAGAGACGCAACCTGTTCTGGATCGGGCTCAAACAACACCATGAACTGTTGAGACTGTTGCTGCCGAGTCCAGAATAAAAACATGACGCCGCCGACTCGATGGCTGGTCGTTTTTCCATCGAAGGCGTTGGCAATCAGTGCATTTAATGCCCGAGTAAAGCCGTCGATTCCTTCGGGCGAAACCATTGAGGCTTCCGCACCGACGAGGTTGAAACTGTCCGCAGCGTCAAGGCCGGTCACAAGATAGGCGTCTGCTCGACAGCCGATCGGAACCAGTCCTTTAATCTTTGTCTTCACAGACGCCCCGATGGTCGTTTCACGACCGGTCACCTGGCAGAGTCCTTTCGTTCCTGCGGCCTGCTGAACAGCGAAGTCCGCACCGAAGAAATCCCGCCACCAGTCACGAATATCATCACGCTCGATTAGACATTTTCCCATCTCATCAGACAGGGCTAACGTACACAGATCGCTTGTTGACAAACCGAGCGATTCGACCGCAACACAGATCCTTTCCGCCAGGTCTGCATCAGTTTCGATTCCATCTGCGAACTTAGCGGCTGCTTGCAGATCGTCTCGCTTCAGTTCAGAAATCGCATGACGCAGGAAACGCCAGAATGTCCCTCGCTGCGACGCAAACTTCTCTCGTTTGTCCTCGTCGATGAGTCGATCGACAGGGAGAACTCGGGCGATCGTGTCTGCCAAAAAGACGGCTGGCTTTTCTTTCCCGGCGGCAGCCGGGTCTGTGGTCTTCCAGTTCTGAAAGGCATCACGCACAACGGGACGCACTGGCACTGCCAGAGACTTTCCTCCAGCCATGTAAACTTTGGGCGGTGATTTTCCACGGCCCGGCTTTTCGACTCGTTCCCGTAAATCATGCAACCCAAGAAAGTTGCCATCACCATCAATGTCAATTCGACAGGCGACTTGCTTCAGGACGACCGCAGGATCTTCCAGTAGATTTTCTCGTTGAGCCAACTCATACAGTCGTTGAAGTATCATGCCTTCACCTCCGATTCTCGGTGCCATCCGTGGACAGTAATGGGTGGATCTCCGTTGGCGTCGGCAGACATTGCGTCGCAATGCAAAGCGCCGTTCCGAATCGTCGCGTCGAAGAAACCGGGATGATTCACGCCGTCCTGTCCGAACTTAATGTCGTACAGCATCAGACCCAGGCTTTGGTTCCAGTCGAGAGGTTTTTCGGATCCGTCAGGTGGAGCGAAACTGCATGCGAATTCACGACAGCCCAGATAAGGTCGATGAAAACACTGCCCCTTTGCCGCACGTCGATTGAACATGGCGACGTACTTGGCAACGGTATCACCGCCTGGCTCTTCATCGACATCCGGTTTGCTGCGTCGTGGCTGATTAGCGCGAGAGGTCAGCACAGGATTTGCGTCAATCCGATACGCCACGTGTTGCAGTGCAAGGGTGTTGCGCTGCGTCCGATGCTGCCCTTGCGCGCCTTCACGGCCTGCGGAATCCACAAGGTACGGCTGGAATTTTGCAGGGTCTTTGATCCAACTTCCGACGGTGTTGCTGGAGATCTTGTCTTGAATTTCATTGCGGAAGATGGAGATCAGTCGATACGGCTGCGCTCTGGCCGAGTCAGGAAACCCTTCAGGGAATGCAGGTTCAATCGCAGTAATTCGGCGAATATTCCAACGCATCTGTGGTTTGAACAGAATTGCATCAAGAACTCCGCGAGCGGCCGACGGCGTCATGAAGGGATATGACAGCCGTTCGACTTTGAGTTCGGGCCGTGTGAAGAGAGCGAATTCGCCCCAGACTTTGAGTGAGACTGTTTGAGACATTTGTTATACTCCTCGAAATTGCTTCGGGAGCTTTCCCGATTTGCGTAGATTCATCAGTTTTCGAACTATTTCGTCATCGTCAAATTTCTGAAGTCCGTCCGGAAGGAGGGTCCTCAACTGCTTTCGCAACTCGGCCGATGCGGCAATTCGATCGACGGTTGTATGAAGAGCGACATATCCTTTAACTAAACTTTCCATTTCACTCATTTAAATCTCCTTTGCCTAAGATAAACCACGTAGGCGAAGTGAGTTCATCGTATCGATCCTGGCATTTTAGTCAAGAACTCGATCGCGATTTTTCGCGCGGATTGAAACTACGTTGTTTAACTTCTTGTGCAAAGCCAAGTTACGTCTCTTGAAGGCGGCTTGGCTTTCTGCATTTCTGCGAATGTAATGCGGCTTGGACGGCCGCCCGCCGGAAGAGCAGACGTCTCGTCCGCTTCGTGCGTTAAACAAGTAAAAGAGAATCAGCAGCCTCCGGATTCAGACCAAGGTTGTTGTCGTAGGGGCCGTACCATACAGGTTGTTCGATGCGTTCGCTGATCGGAGCCATTGAGGTTCGGTGCTTCTGGATCTCGTGCAATCGCAGGTTGAGCTGATAGGGGGCCAAAGCCCGAAAGTTCGCCCGGCTCGGATCGCGGCGGACGGCTTTCACCAGCTTATCGACCAGCTCAAAATGTGGTTCCCATGTCGCGACAATCACGGACGTGCCGTCCTGATTGATCAGTTGATACTTGTCTGCAACGTCCGCGAAATTGAAATTCCGGCGACTGTTCTGGATCTCGTGCTTGTCCAACGAACCGCTGTGATACAGTCGAGTAAAGTATTCATGAATGTCTGCAGGAGACTCGATCCCCGGCAAACGACCAGCATTCAGAAAATGGTTTTCTAGTGTTGATCGGCCTGCTTGATACCATCGGTCGGGTGGGAAGTATTGGCGTGGCTCCTCAACGGCCGCACGACTGCGGAACACAAACACCTGTCCGTGCGTCAGACCATTCTCGCCTCGAAGGGCTCCCTCTCGATTGCAGCGTCCGGCCGCTTGAATGATGGCTTCCAGAGGTGCAAGTTCTCTGAAGACAACCGGGAAATCCAGATCGACTCCGGCTTCAATCAGTTGAGTCGAGACAAGAAAACAACGTCGCCCGTCTCGAAGCCTCTGACGAACATCATTCAGGACGCTGGAGCGATGGGCAGGACACATGCTCGTCGAAAGATGAAAGACGGCTTCGACAAATCGTTCGCGAAGCACCGTAAACAATTCTCGTGCGGCACGACGAGAATTGAGCACAGTGAGTGCCGCTTGCGATACGGCCTGTGATGAGCTCGCGTATTTGGCAGCCGTCTCCATCTGTCGCGCAACCTCACTCCAGTCCAGAGCAGTATCGGGGGATGCTGGCCAGACTAGATTGACGCGTTTGAGACGCTGAAACAACGCTGCCGAAGGCGGAATGATTTCCGTTGCAGACAGTCGCTCATCAGCAGTCAGTTGGTCGTGATCAAAGACAGGCTGCGTTGCCGTACAAAGCACGATTGTCGTGTTCCATTCGGCCGCGAACTGTCGGAGCATACCGCATGTCGGAGCGACCAGATCGGGCGGCAGGGATTGGCATTCGTCGAGAATGATAACGCTACGGGCGATGTTCTGCAGCTTTCGGCATCGAGAGGTCTTATTGGAAAAGAGACTCTCAAAAAACTGCACACTGGTGGTCACTATGATTGGTGCATCCCAGTTCTCTGCACGACGACTTGCCGCATCACTTTGACCGGCATCGCTTGCTGTCGTCGAAACAGGTTCCGCCAGACTGTGGTGCGCGAACAAGGCAGGCGAATCCGCAGGAAGGCCGAGCGCGGTGCGGATCGCGTTTTCGTTCTGCTCCAGAATGGTGAGATACGGGGCAACGTAAATAATCCGACGCAGTCCCTGAGTCGCGGCGTGCTTCAGAGCGAATGCAAGGCTTGCCAGCGTCTTTCCTCCACCCGTGGGAACGGTCAGGGAAAAGACGCCTGTCGGTAAGTCGGCCGCATTGAGGCATGCATTCAGAACATCATGGCGCGCTTCCTTAACATGAGCCTCGTGGCATGTGCTGGCTTTTGACTGCAGCGTTTGCAGCAAGCGATCCAGCCAGGTTTCTGGTTCAAACACCATCGGCGGTGGTTCTGGCGGAAGACCGCTCGCCAGACGCTCGTGTGCACCAGTGTCTGTCCAGTCAGCATCAACCAGGCAGCTAAAGATTAATCGAGTCAGCAGGTCTGCCTGCAGCAAATCGTGTGACTCAGGCTTGCAGGGCTGCAACGAATTCAGTTCGGGGATTTCGCGGCAGGCATCGGGCCAGACTTGCTTCGCAACTGGCCGTCCGTTTGCGGAAAGGATCGAGACTTCAACGTCGGTCTTGTTGGGCAGACCACCATGATGTCCGGCGATTGCAAACGCGACTGGAAAATCCTGAAGCTCAACCGCCTTCGCGGCACCGGCCTGCTTGTGGTAGGTCTTTTCTTTCTGGACGCCGGGAACACGACGCAGCATCTGTTGAAACTCCGGCCGATACTTACCCAGATCATGCAGCAATCCCGCCATCCACACAGAGGCGGCCAGCATATTAGATGATTGCGAAGCTGCGACGGCATTCTGTTTTGCTAGCTCGGCGACGTTTCGTAAGTGCACGGAAAGCAGCTGCCATTTGGGACCCGGCTGTGGCTGCGAGTCATGAGTGTGCGCAAAGAAGCTCATATAATGCAGTCGTGCTGCGGCGCGGATTTCAGCCAAACGATCGACTCAAAGATCCCCTTGTCTGCCGCATCGGCCGGTGCCGGGTAGCTGACGGGAACGTCACCGGTGTCCGGGCGGGTCCACATGGCGGTGGGGCCGGAAATTTCGCAGGAGATTTCGTATCTCTTCATGAAACTACCTCTTCCAACTTTTAGGCAATCAGCGAATCCCGATTCCATCGACGTAATGGCATTTCCACCTGCATTCCTGCGTGGCTTCTCATACTACACGCATTTTTTACGAGGCTCGGGTGGTCGAGTTAGTTTTTTTTGTTTTTTTCCCGATCCAAATTCTCGATGATGCTGGAGCCGCCCAGTCTGTTGTTCATGTCGCGTTGAATTTCTATCACCAATTCCGGTTTCAGAACCTTCGCATTCGGGCCGAAGCTCCTGACCCGGCGTTTGATTTCCTGAGTGTCCGTGAGCCAGATTTTCTGGCAGACTGGTGACTGCTGTTTTGTTATGATGTTCCGCGAAAGGAGCCGTCTATGTTGATCTATAAATCGGTCTACAAGTGGGATGAAGGAGTTTGCGTGGGGGAAGTTCTGGACTTTCCGGGCACTGTGGCCTGTGGTTCGACGTTGACTGAAGCGCGAACAAGGCTGGCGGAGGCGTTGCGAGACATGGCGGAAACGAATCTGCTGCGCGGTGAGCCTCTCCCACTGCCGGATGATCGTCGCACAGATGCCGATGCTGATCTGGAAGAACCGATCTATCTGTTGCTGCAGGCAGGCCAGCAACTTGCCCAGCAAGTGACTGTTCCCGTGCCATGAAACGGCGAGATTTGATTCGGCACCTGGAACGGAATGGATGTGTTCTCCTCCGCGAGGGCCACAGTCATTCGATTTATGAGAACTCAGCCAACGGTCATCGAACGCCGGTGCCTCGCCATCGCGAAATCCCGGGTCCGCTTGTACGAGCCATTGGTCGGCAGCTTTCGATTCCCGTACCTTGATTGACAATTCACGTGCAGTCATTTGTGACCGTTTCGTTGAGCTTCCGACGGAAATCATGTTCGTTCCTCCCTTGTTGCCGTATATGAACTCAGCATTCGTTGGAGATCTCTACTGACTTCATCCACAAGTGCCTCCGGTCCCAATACTTTCGCATTCGGGCCGAAGCTCATGATCCAGCGTTTGATTTCCTGAGTATCCGTGAGCTGAAATTCGGCGATGAGCGAGCCGTCTTTTTTGGGCGTGAGTTTCTGGCTTTTGTGCCAGTTGGATTCTTTGACAGAAATCCAGCAGGCTACTGAATCTCAATTTGCTGCAGACTTGCCAAAACATTATCGACACGATCAAGGACGTATCCGGCCTGAGCTCGCGAGTCAGGCTCTGAGCGGCGGTCACGAAGTATGCGAGCCGGTACACCGACGGCAACACAGTAGTCCGGCACCGGATGCAATACCAGAGAACCGGCACCGATGATGCAATGCTTTCCGACGCTGGCCGCGACAATCGCTCGTTCGCCCAGCCATGTGTCTTCGCCGATGGTCACAGCTTCGTGATGGCCGACCTGTTCTCGTATGGGGACGTCAAGTCGTTTCGTTCCATGTTGATGGCAGCCGTTCATGATCGAAACATGCGACGCGATTAACACGTTCTTTTCAATTGTGACTTCGCCAATTGAACAATAGTGCCCGATGTAAACACCTGAACCAACCGAGACATCAGCACCAGAAAAGATTGTGCCGAATCCGATATGAGACTCCGCCGAACACTGATTCGTCGTGAGACGAAAAAATGCGTTGCGAAGATGCACACCGGTGCCCCCAGGTATTAAGCTGAGCATCTGCGACCAGCCTGCGAAGACTTTACTGCGTCCCATCACAATCGCCTGCAGTCGATAAACGATAATTGCCGGCAACATGATACCGACACAGACAAGCTGCAGACCGCTCTTGGCCAACCTGCGAAATCCACCTTTTTTTGACGCAGACATTTCCGCATGAACTGCAGTCTCGGCATGTTCATGACACACATGTTCTTCATGTTTTGAGTGTCGTGATTGCCACCAGCTCAGGCCCTCTTTGCCAAGCAACAAAACGGCCCACAGTCCACAACACAAAATCGATGTCAGCAACTGGCCGAAAAATCCGACATGCGGAAACATATAGAACCGAACGATCAGGTAACTTGCCACCAACCCGATCGCAGCCGCCAGGCTTTGACGCCATGGATACGCCAGCGGTCGAACCTGGCGACAGATCAGCAACGTCGTGAATGAATATGCAGAATACGTCGCCACGCTGGCCCACGCCGCACCCCATAAACCCATGTGTGGCACAAGCAGATAATTAAATGACAGATTGGTAATGACACCTGCGACACTACCGGGAACCAGCAGTGCCGTCCGTTTTGCCAGCAAAGCCGGAACTTCAAACTGCATCTGCAGACCATATACAAACAACGCCAGCAGGATGACTGAAATAAGTTCCACAGCTGGCCCGAATGCATCCGGAGTCAGCAAAGGTAGAATCGGATGCACGGTCAATGCCGCGCCCAGCAACAGAATTCCAAGTGCGTAAACGAACCAGCCGAAAATCTTTTCGAATGCTTCATCGCTATCTTTCTGGCGATTGATGTCATAGATCGCCACCTGCCAGATAGAAGCGAACGGCAACAGGCACAGCGTATTTACCGCAAAGCCGATCTTCTGAGCAAACGAATACACACCCAAATCACTATCGCTCACCAGATTGACCAGAATATAGCGATTGGATTCGTGCATCAACATGGCCAGGAAAGCCGTCACCATGAGCGGCGCGCTGAAACGAACGAGCTTCTTCGCCAATGCCAGGCTGAATTGGTAAGGGCCTCGCGTGCGAACAAACAGACCCAACAACACGATCGTGTGCGCGACCGATGCCAGCAGATTGCCCATGAGCAATCCTTCAACGCCATATTCCAGGCCGACCAGAAACCATACGTTCAGACCGACATTCAGCAGAAGTCGGCCCAGCGAAATGGAAACGAACACACCGGACCATTTCAGAACGCGCAGGTAGCCATCGACAAGCTGTCCTACAAGTTGCACCAGAATCGTGGCGATCACCAGTGTATACAGCCACTCGCCGTTGGGTACTCCATGTGGCAACGTCAAATGAACCAGCGTTTGTCTGCCCAGCCACATCGGTGTCAGCACGACGATGGACACAAAGCCGACCCAAGTCAAACCTGTCCACCATGTGCGGTCGTGATCTGCTTCAGACGGACGTTCAAAGTGAAATCGCGTGACGGCTGTTACCAGACCGCCGCCAATCATCAGCGACAGAATGGCTGCTGTTGTGTCTAGAATTCCGACAACGCCGTAGTCGGCCGGAGACAGACAGTTGGTATACAACGTCAGCAACAATACTGACGCAAATCGAGTCAGTATCTGACCAATCGCGTAGATTGAGGAATGCTTCAGTAAATCTTTAAGCGGTTTCATTCTTGAAATTCAATGCCGCGAAGTTGCAATAGTGCCACTTCTCTTTACAGATTTTTCACTTACAGATTTTCCACGGGTACGTGGACCTGATGGGCCTCGTGGTTACCATCCAAACCTAGGTCACATCGTCAGGTCAGGATTCCGTGTTGCCTCGAAGCATCGTGAATCGTTCGGACATCGCAGCGCGACTTTGTCGATTGTTGCGACTTTGCGGAGTCTGTAACTGCGTGACAATTTCTCATCAAGCTTTCAAGTTGAGCCTTTTGATGGGCATCGCCCCGTCGTTTTCTACAGGGAATACGAGTGCCTTAATTGGACAGCGCCGGTGGGTTTCACCCACGGCTACGTGCTGCCGCCCCTGCCGTGGCTGAATCGCAACAATGAACTTTTCATCTGGAATAAACTGAAAAATACTGAGATCTTACAAAAAGTGGCGCTGTCTAATTGGGATCGCTCGATAGATAAGTATCCGATCCGCTGGACTTGGAGTCCGGGTTTTCAGGCCCAACGGGCCGACCCTATGTCAGCCCAGCGCAACTCTCGGGGAATATAGTTCCACGCGATGATTTCACTGTTCATCGGATTTAACGTCTTTTGTCCGGATCTGACGTTTTACGCAGATTTGGACTTGCCGGTCGTTTTGTTACAATTCTGCATTGCAAGATGGATAAGCACTCACGCACAAGTCATGGGGCAGAATTCGTTTAATTGTCAGCCGACAGGCGCACGTTGATAATTCCCCTCGCGGACGCCTGTCGGCTGACGGTTAAACACGGAAACTTGTGCATGGGTGTTGAGCAGGTGGCAGGCAGAGGAATTGCTGGCGTGATTTCGTATCGAGTCTTAAAGAAGTTTGTCGGTGAAACGAGTCTGGAAAGGAAGTGTCGCTTTCTTTTCGGGTTCGCGTTGCTGATTCTGATCACCGGCAGTTTTTGGCTTTACGATCTCAGAACGCAGCAGCTCATCTTATCCCAACAGGTTCAGGCAGCGCGATCGCTTCTACCGAGAATTCTGCAGTTGCACCACTATCGTTTATTCATGACGAAGGAAGAGCCTGCGGCAGGTGATCAGTCAAGGTTGATCGACGACGATATTGAATCTGATGCAGCGGCCTCCAGCGCTAAGCCGATCGAGGACCGTTTGAAACGAGTTGACACGCTGGCAAACCTTCGGCTGCAACGCTTCGATCAAACCGCAAACAACGAACCCGATTACTATGCCGGTTCGATCTGGAGTCTCACGAACGCAGCCACGGAGTTCCCTGAAAACGATATCGGATTCGAAGCACGGCGAATTTTTCTGGATGAAGAACGTGAAGAAGATGATTACTGGGTGGTTCTTGCGGAAGCAGGAAAACCTCGATCCTTTTCGTACTATTCAGCGGTGCGATTGAAAGGGTTTTGTACTCAATGCCATTTGCCCGATGGCACTGTGGAAAGTATTGCCAACCTTCGACCTGAAAAATTTGCAGACGCTCTTGCGACGCCTGATGTGTCCGATCCTGATGTGCCAAATCCAAATGCCGAGGCCGAATTTGTTTCATCAAACATAGTCGCCGCAAACGGCGATGACACAAAACTCTCTAAGCCACCTTTATTGAGCATTGCCAGAATCGATCTGCCACTGGATTCCGTGGATGCTGAATTGAGTCGCAACCGAGCGATTCTGTTGGCCACTGGTATCGTAACAGCGTTTTTAGCGATGCTGGTCGCCTATGCAATCGTGCGTTACATCATTGTGAAACCCGTGTTGCATCTGAAGGATGTCAGCGATGAAATCGCACGCGGCAATTTGAATCTGCGAGCGGAAATCAGCACCGGGGATGAATTTGAAGAACTCAGCCACGCGTTCAATCGCATGTTGCGGCACATGATGACAGTCAACGATGAACTGCGGTCACTGAACGACAGTCTGGACGGCAAAGTCGATCAGCTCGCTCAAGCGAACATGGAACTGTTCAACAACAATAAACTGAAAGACGATTTTCTGGCCACGATCAGCCACGAACTTCGCACGCCATTGAACAGCATTCTGGGCTTCAGCGATATTCTGCAGACAACGGCAAATCTTGACGATCGCCAAAAGAGATATGTCCACAATATTCAAACGTCCGGACAATCACTGATGGTGCAAATCAATGATCTGCTGGACCTGGCGAAGATCGAAAGCGGAAAAATGGAACTGGACCTGACAGCGATGAATCTGTCAGACGTGCTGGAAATCCAGGCTCAACAGATTATGCCGCTGGCCGATCGAAAGAATATTGATCTTAAGACCGACACGCTTCAATCTCAGCTACCAGAGATGTTTCAGGATCGCGGCAAGATTTGTCAGATCATTACAAATCTGCTTTCGAACGCCATCAAGTTCACTCCGGAGGGCGGGCGAGTTCGCCTGACGTCACGCATGATCGATGAAAACTTCGTGGAGTTTTCCGTTGCGGACACTGGCATTGGAATTCCGTTGCAGGAACAGGAACACATTTTCGAGAAGTTTCGGCAGGGTTCATCGGACGTCACTGGCCGCGATCACACGACTCGCGAATACGAAGGTACGGGGCTTGGGCTGTCAATCGTTCGAGAACTTTCACGATTGTTGGGCGGCGATGTCACGCTCAGAAGTGAATTCGGCAAAGGCAGTTTGTTTTCGGTGCGACTCCCGCTTCGGGCACCCGAGAAGAAGCCCGAACCATTGATTCCGCTGGAATCCAGATCTTCGGCGACGTTTTCACTCATCACCAGCGTGGATTTGCTGCCCAACGACGACGCGAGAGAGTCCGCCTCATCGACACGGGAAGTGCCGATCGACGTGCAGTCCATTTAACAAGGGCTGAAAGCCATTGACCCAAAGGAGCCTACCGGCTCGTTGCCACTTCGTCGCTCACGTTGTTCGCTTACCGGTAGATGCACGCGAAGTGTGTGCATGTTACAGAGTAAGACACTTCAACGACTGAACAATTCGTCTGCCCGCAGCGATCGTCGTGGTAGAAATTGCAATTTCTGTCGCAAAACGCACAACGGTCTGTGAGGTTTTTAAGCACTAGGCAGTCTTGCTTTGTAGATTTGGCAGACAGCCCGAACCCGCGAGAATTCAATTATTTCAATCTAACATCAATGAGCGGTGCAACTTACGAGAAATCATGATTCCTGTCTAATAATTGGCGCGACAGTTGCGAATGATAGTTTAGTCAGTTCGACAACAACCAGGTTTCAAACCTGTCTCACAAAGGGAGCGAGTACCATGCGAATTCAAATGACACCGAAAACTGTTCGACGTCTTCTTTCTGCTGACGGATACATCGATTTGGGAATGCCAGAACGAGCGATCGAAGAGCTTGAAAAGATTACAGACGCCGGTCCACTGCAAGGCCCAACGCACCTGATGCACGGGATTGCCCTCAAACAGGTTGGCAACTTCACAGACGCCATCACACACTTGGAAAAGGCCGCTCGCATCATGCCATCGCCGATTCGACGCTTCGCCTGGCGTGAATTGGTTGACGCTTATCGAGCCGTCGGCAGCATGCAGTTGGCCGAAACAGCACAAAAACTTGGCGGTGATGGAGAATTCCAACTGAAGATCGCTCTTCCATTCGCCAACATGACACTCGATATCCCATCACACCCAAAGACTGCCTGATCTCGCCATTTTGCGTAGATCTCGCAGATGACTACTCCTTCCTGGGCTCCGCCGATCGTTTCGGCGGGGCCTTTTTTTTGTTCCCAGTTGAGGTAACGGTCTTTCAGAGATCCCCTGAAAACCGATATCCTTTCCAGTGTGAAACAATCTGCCAGCACTTTTTGTGTTGCGTCCCAGACTGGATGTTCCTGGCGACTGCGATTGTTTCAACCGGAACTGTAATTGTTCCAGCGGGAATGGAGTCCATTGGGTCATGGCAAGATACTGGCTAGTCATTGGTGTAGTTTTTTCACTCACTGCATTTGCAGGCATTTCAGGATGCCGCAATCGTCAGCACGCCCGTGTGCTCAGCCAGAACGACAAGGACATGGTTGGCAGCCATACGGCTGGTGCCGAAACCTGGAAGCCGCTGATTGACGAATCCGTCTGCCGCTTGCTAGCCAAATCCTGCAGCACCATTCATCAGGCATCTCATACAACAGTGAACGCAGAAGGCGCAGTATCTCGTACGGTGTGTTTCGTGGGAGTTGAAAATCGCAGCAGCGAAGAAATCGGCGACTTCAAGGAACAGATCTACGAACACATCGATTCGCAGATTTCACAGGACCCGCAGTTTAAAATGATCAGCCGTCGCTACGTGGAAGCGGCGATGTCAGAATGTCGCTGCCGACCAGAAACGCTTGTGCTTCCGTCCAAACAACGCGAGCTACAAATGGCGATGGAACGAGTTGATCAGCCGTTCGACTATCTGCTTTTCGCCAGTATCACATCCGGAACAACGACCAGCAATGGCGACTATCAGCGTGATTATCTGCTGACTCTGGAATTACTTGATATCCACACGGGTGAATCACAAAAAGATTCTGCCATGTTGCGTAAGGGTTATGCAAAAACGTTTCTCGGCAAGCTGAAGCATTGATTCAATGTACGATGCCGTCGGCCATCCTCCGCGATTCATCCAACGGCTGAGGCGACTTGCTCAGAGCTGCGGGAACTGCATTGCATGGCTGAGTGTCGTGTGTCTGTGCGGCGGCTGTCACAACTGGCAGAAGTCACACGAAGTCGCCATCGCAAATTTTGGCCACGGTGACATTCAGGTTTCCAGAGCTGCACTTAAAGAATCACAGGACAAGTCCCGCACGGAAAAAAAGTTTCTTGAACTGGACGCAGGCATTCTGGATCTGGCATCTGGAAATGTGACTCAGGCCGAATCGCAATTTCGCACCTTGCGACGTGAATTGGAACATCTGGAACAAAAAGATGTCACTGAGCAGGCCACGTCGATGATGACCGACTCCCGCGCGATCGCATACTCCGGCCGCGATTTCGAACGCCAAATGATCTTGAACATGGCGCTGCTGACCAGTGTGCTCGGCGATGGTCAGGACGCATTTGCTTATTCACTGCAGGCGACGGAAGCTGCAAACAGTCGCCGAACCATGCTGGCAGACGCTGCCAAAAAGGCATCCGAATCCAGTGTGGTCGTCGAAGCGGCTCCGACACCTGATCAGATCGATGTGATTTCTCCCGTGAGTCATGTGGTTCCTCAGCCCGTCACCAATATCGTCGCCGCGCCACTGGACCAACCGCTGGCGTTGAGTTCCTATCTGTCAACCGCCGTGCAGTCTGAACAATCGATGCGTCAAGACGAAACCGAACGGGCATTGGAAGACATCGGCTTCTGGAATCCGGCCTTTCGCCGCCACGACCAGGCATCGTCGCAAGGTGAATTTGGAACACGCTGTCAGCTTGGCAACGGAACACTGCATGTCATAACACTGGTCGGCAAAGCGCCTCTCTGGGTTTCGGAATCGGCTGTACCAACATCTGCCGCATTGCTGATTGCGGATCGCATCATAAGTGCGACGGGCAAACACACGCTGCCTCCCACGATTGCGGCCGTCAAGATCGCACGGCCGGAAATTTACGGCCACACGCTGCCGACGGGAAGTGTGCAGTGCTTCGTCGGTCCACCCGGCGCTGCGGGCGCTGCATCAAAGCCATTGACGTTTTCAACAGTCGTGGATGTAAATGAAGTTGCAATGGCTTCGTATCACGAACATCGCGACGCAGAAATCGCTAAAGTCGTGACTCGCCGCGTCCTGAAGAAAGGTACTGTGTACGTCCTCAAGGAAGCGCAGAACATTCATAACAACACGTTCGTCGATCTGGGCATCAATGTCGCGGGCGTCGTTTGGGAAGCGATGGAACAGGCTGACACTCGCTCGTGGCGATTGCTTCCGGCTCGCATTGATATTGCTCGCACAGAACTTCCCGCCGGGCAATGGTCGGCAAAGCTGCGACTGTCACAATACGGCGCATCCGGCGCGGTGCAGACGATTCCGGTTCACATCGCAGACGGCCGCAACACGTACATTGTGTGCTTGATCCCTGATCAGCAATTCACAGGAAACATCCTTGTCGGCGGCGCGGACAATGCGACGATTCCTGTTTCACGCTAGTGTTATGTCAGTTGCCAGCCTGCCATCCGCAGTTGTGCGAATGCGGAATCCTTCAGCTTCTCGTACCAGACGGTGACCAATTTGCCCGGCGAAATCTCCACTGTGAACGGATAGCCCAGATCTCCGGACGTTGCATCGCCATAGATGATCATCGCTGCCGACCAGGTCTGGCCGTTGTCGCTGCTGATGCGAGCCTGGTTGCCCAAGGGAGCTCGCCGGTGACCGTACGTCATCAGCAACCGATCATCGGAAAGACGCAGAAGTTGCGACGGCAGTTCCCAAACGCCAATCGCGTACGGAGCTGCCCATGTCGTGCCACCGTCCATCGAATGCGTTTGCAGTGTTTCGCCTTTGTTGGCCGTGTTGTGATTCCGGATCTGAACAATCAGGCGTCCGTCGGCTGCTTCGACGGCATGCAGTTCGTGGTAATTACTGGTATCGTCGCCGTCTCCCACGGGGTGTTCTGCCAGAGGGCCCCATATTTTGCCATCATCCGCAGAAAAGCTGGTTCCCACTTTGCGGCCTTTTTCCCACAATGCGACCCCGGCGTAGAACAGCCGTCCGTCGGCAAGATTGATCGGTCCGTGGGGACTGTTGAGCGGGACTCGATAGGCAGGCGACCAGTTCAGACCGCCGTCTTCGGAACGCAGCATCCAGCAAATGGTCATTGAGCGTGACTCCTGAGGCGGGATGCAGCGGGCGGGTGAGACGAATGCTGTGGCGTTCGGTGAGATTGTTGCTGAGATCGATCGTCGTCCGTAGATTACAGTACCGACCGTGCGGAGTTCAAATGACAGGCATAAACCGTGCTGCATTTCTATGCAGGGAGTCGTCGTGGAAATGAAGAGAATGTGCCGGAACCTTGCACTTGTTCGACAAATAGCGGACCATCGAAAGGTTCCACGGTATTCCTTCCGTCATTTACCCGCCTCAACATCTTCCATTTCAGGAACTCGCCCAATGAACTCCACAAGACGTCAAACCTTCCTGCTGCTGGCCGTTGCGCTGTTCTGGTTCAGTGAAGCCTCGAGCAACGCATTCGGGCAGACAGTTCAGCCGATCGACCTTGGCAATCAGCGTGAGTTGTTTATTGACGACCATTTGATCGGCGAAATGAAGAAGGTGGAGCTCCTGGTACATTCGCCGGTTCGTGAAGAGGTCGCCGTCACCTGTGACGCCCCATGGGAAGGAAATGGCTGTGGATATTACACAGTGCTGCACGACAAGCAGGCATCGAAGTATCGCATGTACTATCACGCGTGGCAGATTCCGACGGGGATCGAACCAGGTGGTCCGCTGACCATTGGTTATTTTGAGAGCGATGACGGGATCAACTGGAATCGCCCAAAGCTTGGATTGTGTGAATTCAAGGGCTCAAAGGAGAACAACATTGTTCTCGACAAAATGGGTGACGGAGGCAGCTGTCACGATTTCTCACCGTTCATTGATCAGAATCCCAACGCGAAACCTGAAGCTCGTTACAAGGCGACCGGTGCCGGGTTCCAGACTTCGAAAGGAGTCTGGGCCTATCAGTCTGCCGATGGGATCCACTGGACGCCTATGGCCGACAAACCAGTGTTCGATCAGGGCATTTTCGATTCGCAAAATGTCTCCTTTTGGTCAGCCAAAGAGCAGAAGTATGTTCTCTACTACCGGATTTTTTCAGGAGCAGGCACATCCGGAACACGACTCGTCAACCGTGCGGTCTCCGACGATTTTCTCCACTGGACGGATGAAGGAACCATTGCCTTTCCTGAAGGAGAAGGCCCGAAGCCGCTGGCGCAGTATTACGTGAATCAGATCAAGCCGTACGAACGATCGCCTCATCTTTACCTCGGCTTTCCCGCTCGTTATGTGGATCACGGACTGACACCATCGACACCACTTCTGCCGGAATGGGATCTTCGTGAGAAACGCATGACTGTTTCGCCGCGTTACGGGACGGCCGTGACGGATTCCGTGTATATCACCAGCCGCGATGGAAAATCGTTTCGCCAAAGCAATGATGTCTTTCTGAGACCGGGTCTGAGAACCCGTGACAACTGGTCCTATGGAGACAACTACATTGCCTGGCACATCGTCGAAACGGAATCAACGAGAGACGATTCGCCACGGGAACTTTCGCTTTACGCAACAGAGTCTTACTTCACCGGCCGCAGTTCACGTCTGCGGCGATATTCGCTTCGGATGGATGGATTCGCTTCGATTCACGCCAAGCTGCAGGAAGGCGAACTAAAAACGAAAGCGGTCACATTCTCCGGAAGGGAACTGTCGCTGAATGTGGCCACCAGTGCAGCCGGTACAGTCAAAGTGGAAATCTGTGACCTCAACGGATCAGCCATCCCTGGCTTTTCACTGGACGAGTGTGATCTCATTTACGGCGACTCGATCGATCGTCGGGTGACATGGAAGGAGCACATGAACGTTGAATCGTTAATCGGCAAACCCGTCATTCTGCGGTTCGTCATGCGCGAGGCCGACCTGTATTCGCTGGTCTTCGAGTAGTGCGAGTTTGCCGTGCCACGCATTTGGGCGAGCGGCAGAAAAGGTTTTACCAGCCGCTTGATGTAGGACGGGTCTCCAGACCCGTCCGACGGTAAAACACGATCTGCCGATCGCCGTGCAGGACGAACGATCCGCTGCCGTCCTTTCAACCGAAACTTTCGACCAACGTCCCACCCGTCGTGACAGACCATGACTCAGGGTGTATCATTCCCGACATGTCACTTTTTGAGCCGCATTGATTCCGCACGAAGCAACTCACACGCGGCCCCGCAAAGCGGAAAAGTTCAACGCGCAATCTTACGTGTCGGCTAACTGCCTGCCGCATTGATCAAAAGACC